>ENA-OBIT01000010-OBIT01000010.1-metagenomes-genome-assembly--contig:-NODE-10-length-64200-cov-7.06007_pt1 | contig 64200 bp, 52 predicted proteins | sample MGYA00153386_OBIT01 | MGnify analysis MGYA00153386
CCCCAGCCTCAGTTCACCATCACCAGCTTGCCCTTCACGCCGCGCGAGCCCATATGTGCGTAGGCGGCTTTCAATTCGGCCATGGGCATGGTGCTGTCGATGACGGGTTTGATCTTGCCTTGCGCGTACCAGGTGGCCAGCTCAGCCATCATGGCGGCGTTGGCTTTGGGTTCTGCCTTGGCGTAGCCGCCCCAAAACACGCCCACGATGGATGCGCCTTTTAACAGCGGTAAATTCAGCGGCAATGACGGTGTGGGGCCTGATGCAAAACCCACTACCAAATGGCGGCCGCGCCAGGCGATGGAGCGAAAAGCTGGCTCGGTCATGTCGCCGCCGACCGGGTCGTAAATGACGTCTGGGCCTTTGCCGCCGGTAAGCTCTTTCAAGCGCTCTCTGAAGTTGTTAGGCAGGTTTTCAGTGGTGTAGTTGATGGTGTCGTCAGCGCCGATTGATTTACATAATGCGCATTTTTCATCGGTAGATGCGGCGGCAATCACGCGCGCGCCCGCAACTTTTGAAATCTGAATTGCAGCGGTGCCCACGCCGCCCGCAGCGCCCAGCACCAGCACGGTTTCCCCCGCTTTAAGTTGCGCGCGGTCTATCAGCGCGTGGTGCGATGTGGCGTAAATCATGATGAAAGCTGCCGCATCTACAAACGGAAATCCACTTGGCAACGGCATACACAATGCGGCAGGCGCTATGGTGTGGGTAGCAAAGCCGCCCGTGCCTGACAAGCACGCCACGTGCTGGCCCACCGTTAAATGCTTGACGCCTTCACCCACCGCCTGAATGACGCCCGCGTATTCAGAGCCCGGCACAAAGGGCAACGGCGGCTTCATCTGGTATTTGTTTTGAACAATCAGCAGGTCAGGGAAATTCAGCGACGCAGCCTTGATTTCAATCAGCACCTCGCCCGCTTTAGGTAGAGGTGTTGGCAGTTCTTGCCACGTCAGCGCGTCAACGCCAGTAGGATTTGTGCAAAGCCAAGCATGCATGTGGTGGTCCCTTGAGGTGGTTAAAACGTAATCAATGCGTCATCATAGGCAGATTGCTCCATGTAAAAGCTGCAAACCAGGCTGCTTTGTCACACCTGTGACCTAAAATGAAACCATGAAAATTTTGATCTGTAACGACGACGGCTACCAAGCCACTGGCATCGTGGCTTTGTACGAGGCCTTAAAAGACATTGCCGAAGTAGAAGTGGTGGCGCCAGAACAAAACAACAGCGCCAAGTCCAACGCGCTGACGCTGCACACACCGATGTATTTGCAAACCGCTGCCAACGGGTTTCGTTACATCAACGGCACGCCTGCTGACTGCGTACACATTGCGCTGACCGGGCTGCTGGGCTACCGGCCAGATCTGGTGGTTTCCGGCATCAACAATGGCGCCAACATGGGTGACGACACCATTTACTCGGGCACGGTAGGCGCGGCCATGGAAGGCTTTTTGTTCGGTATTCCAGCCATTGCGTTTTCCCAAACCGAAAAAGGTTGGGCGCACATCGACGTGGCGGCGCAGCGGGCGCGGCAACTGGTGCTGCAATTGGCCCCCATGCTTGAAGTGGTAACGGCAGGCGCCGCGCCCAAACTGGCGCCGTGGCTGCTGAACGTGAACATTCCCAACCTGCCGGATGCTGAAATTAAAAGCACAAAGGTGGTGCGCTTGGGCCGCCGCCATTCGGCTGAAAAAGTCATCACCCAAACCAGCCCGCGCGGCGAGATCATGTACTGGATAGGCGGTGCCGGGCCAGCCAAAGACGAAGGTGAGGGCACTGACTTTAATGCTGCCAAGCTGGGTCATATTTGCATCACGCCGCTGCATGTTGACCTGACCGACCATTCTGGCCTGCCGCACTGGATGGACACCATCGCCGCGCTACAGCAGCCCGGCGAATGAAGCAACACAGCAGTCCGCTGCGCCCCAGCTTTCCGGTACAGCTCAAAGGCTCTGGCGGCTCAAAAATTACTATCAAAAAAGTAGCTGCTAGCGCCCATGAAACAAGAGCTACAGGCCTAAAAAGCTTAAAAACAGAGCCCTTGAGGCCAATCACCAGTGGCTTGGGCCTGGACTCATCTGCGGTGCGCGAGCGGATGGTGCAAAAGCTGAAAACTGCGGGTTTGAACGACAAACGCGTGCTGGCGGCGCTTTGCAACGTTGAGCGCCATCGCTTTGTTGATAGCGCACTGGTCAACCAGGCCTACGAAGACACCAGCCTGCCGATTGGCCTGGGCCAAACCATCAGCAAGCCCAACGTGGTGGCGCGCATGCTGGAGCTGCTGGTAGAAGGCCGCATGGGCAAGCTTGGGCGCGTGCTGGAAATCGGCACCGGCTGCGGCTACCAGGCCGCGCTGCTGGCCCAGCTGGCCACTGAGGTGTACAGCATGGAGCGGCTGCGCGGCTTGCACGACAAAGCGCGGGAGAATTTGCGTCCGCTGCGCGTCGCCAACCTGCATTTGCTGTTTGGCGACGGCATGCTGGGCTACGCCAAGGGCGCGCCGTATGCAGCCATCATTGCGGCGGCGGGTGGTGAAGCACTGCCGCAGGCCTGGCTTGACCAATTGGCTGTCGGCGGGCGGCTGGTAGCGCCTGTGCAAAACGCCAATGGCACGCAGGCATTGGTGATGGTGGACAAGACCGCACAGGGCACTACGCAGACCGTACTTGAGGCAGTTCACTTTGTGCCTTTAAAATCGGGCATCAGTTAGATTTAAATCAGTCAATTAGTCAATTAGTCACACAGTTACAGATAGCGAATACACACATTGAGCGAGTACACATTGGGCAGACATATTTTGAAGACAGGGGAAACAATGCATCACACGGTTCAAGTCTACCCACAGATTTTCATCAAAAACGTCCGCAGCATTGGCACGGCTTGCCTGCTGGGTGCCATCGTGTTGCTGGCGGCAGGCTGTAGCTCGCGCTCGCTGAACAATGCCCCGGTCGAAGAGCGCGGCACGGGCGCGGCGCGCACCACCAGCACAAACGGCACTGCGACCACATTGCCGCCGGCGGTTGATCCAAGGCTGCTTCCAGGCTATGAAAACGCAGGTAAACCGGGTTACTACACCGTTAAACCCGGCGACACGCTGATACGTATTGGACTGGACACGGGTCAGAATTTTCGCGACATCGTGCGCTGGAACACGCTTGAAAACCCCAACCTGATTGAAGTTGGCCAGGTACTGCGCGTTGTTCCGCAGGTCAGTGACGTCGCCGGGGTTGTCTCACGTCCGGTGATTACCGGCAGCGCCAATACGATTACGGCCGCGCCGGTGCGGCCAGCTTCAGCTCCAGCCGGCAGCCCGGTCGTGGTTGCCACGGCGCCCGTTTCAACACCGCCTGCGCCAGCAACTTCGGCGGGCGAAGACGACATCGCCTGGATATGGCCAGCCCAGGGCAGTTTGATTGCCGGGTTCGATGAAGCCAAGAACAAAGGCTTTGATATTGCTGGAAAGGCTGGAGACCCGGTAATAGCCTCTGCCGACGGCCGTGTCGTTTACTCCGGCGCCGGCTTGCGTGGCTACGGCAACCTGATTATTTTGAAGCACAACAATACTTTTTTAACGGCCTACGCGCACAACCAGACGCTGCTGGTCAAAGAAGACCAGTCGGTTAAAAAAGGCCAAAAAATCGCGGAAATGGGCAACAGCGACGCTGACCGCGTGAAGCTGCACTTTGAAATCCGCCGCCAGGGCAAGCCGGTTGACCCTGCAAGGTATTTGCCACCAAAGTAAGCTGAATCGGGTGTTTGGCGTAATGCGAGCAAAGCCCCATTTATTGGGGCTTTTTTCTCCCCTGAATTCAAGCGTTTTCTGCCTTTAGTCCAATAAATACGGGCGTAAGCAGCTCCTAAAACTATAGTATCTCAAACGCCAGCCATGTCTCAGCCCGTCCCCGTTGCCACCCAATATCTGCCCGACGTACTGCACGTCGAGTCCCTCGACATGGACGCTCAGGGTATTGCCCACCGCACTGATGGCAAGGTGGTTTTCATTGAAGGTGCGCTGCCGTTTGAATTGGTCACGGCCAACGTGTACCGCAAAAAGGCTTCTTTTGAAAAAGCGATGGTGATGGCGATTCACCGCGAATCTTCCCAGCGCGTAACCCCCGGCTGCCCGTACTTTGGTATGCACACGGGCGCTTGTGGCGGATGCAAAATGCAGCACCTGCACATCGGCGCGCAAGTGGCTGTGAAGCAGCGGGTGCTGGAAGACGCGCTTAGCCACATTGGCAAACTCAAAGCCGACAATTTGCTGCGGGCGATTGTTGGCCCGGCGTGGGGCTACCGCTACCGGGCGCGACTGTCGGTACGCTACGTGCGCAAAAAAGGCGAGGTGCTGGTCGGATTTCATGAACGCAAAAGCAGCTTTGTGACCGACATGCAGAGCTGCGCCGTACTGCCACCGCACGTCAGCAACTTGCTCATGCCGCTCCGTGCTCTGATAGCAAGCCTCGACGCGAAAGAAACCGTTCCGCAAATTGAATTGGCCTGCGGTGACACCATCACTGCGCTGGTGTTGCGCCACATGGAAGACTTGAGCGATGCTGACCAGCGCAAGCTGCGCGACTTTGCCGCAGCGCATCCGGGTTTGCAATGGTGGCTGCAACCCGGCGGGCTTGAGACGGTGGCGCTGCTAGATTCCGACGTGCCGACGCTCAGCTACGCGCTGCCCGAGTTTGGCTTAGTGATGCCATTCAAGCCGACCGACTTCACGCAGGTCAATCCGCACATCAACCAGGTGCTGGTTTCGCGCGCGCTCAGGTTGCTGGACGTGCAGTCGCATGAACGCGTGATTGACTGGTTTTGTGGCCTGGGCAACTTCACGCTGCCGCTTGCAACGCGCGCGCGCGCGGTGCTGGGCGTGGAGGGCAGTGACGCGTTGGTGGCGCGTGCACGTGAAAATTATGAGTTAAATAGTACCTTGAACCAACAAATACGGGCGCAAGCAGCTACTGAATTTATAGCAAGAAACTTGTTTGAAATGACTCCCGCAGTGCTGGTCCAAGATGGCGCTGCAGACAAATGGCTGGTGGACCCGCCGCGTGAAGGCGCTTTTGAGTTGTTCAAGTCGCTGGCTGCGCTGCACCAGCAGATCGCTACCGGCGTGCCGTGCGATGACGGCGTGCACCAGCAAAGCTTGCATTTGGGCGACTGGGCGCTGCCCTCACGCATTGTTTACGTCAGCTGCAACCCGGCAACGCTTGCGCGCGACGCCGGCGTGCTGGTAGCCAGTGGTGCGTACCGCTGTACCCTGGCGGGCGTGGTCAATATGTTTCCGCACACGGCGCACGTAGAGAGTGTTGCGGTGTTTGAGTTGATCTAATTTGGACATAAAAAAAGGGCCAGAAGGCCCTTTTTTTGCGTCAATCGACGTTTAGTCGCGGTCGCCGCCAAAGATGCCCAGCAATGCCAACATGCTTTGGAAGATGTTGAACAGGTCAAGGTAAATCGCCAGCGTAGCGCTGATGTAGTTCGTCTCGCCGCCGTCCATCACCCGCTTCAAGTCATACAGCAAGTAGGCGCTGAATACCGCAATTGCCAGCGTGCTGATAACAGCCATCAACATCGTTGAGCCAACGAATATGTTGATGATTGCGGCCACCATGATCACCAGTGCGCCTGCAAACAACCACTTGCCCATGCCGCTCAAATCACGCTTGATAACGCTGGCCACCGTTGCCATCACCACCATCACACCGGCAGTACCGGCAAACGCCGTCATGACCAGCGATGCGCCATTGCTGAAGCCCAAAACCATGCCGATCATGCGCGACAGCATCAAGCCCATGAAGAACGTGAAGCCCAGCAGCACTGGCACACCCATGGCCGAGTTCTTGGTTTTTTCGATCGCAAAGATAAAGCCGAATGCACCAGCCATGAAGACGATCAGCCCCATAAAGCCCGTCAGCCCGGCGGTAATACCGGTTGACACGCCAATGTAGGCGCCCAGCACCGTCGGCAGCAGGCTCAATGCCAACAGCCAGTACGTGTTGCGCAGTACCTTGTTGCGCTCGGCCAGCGCGGTTGCGCCGTAGCCAATAGTTTGTGTATTTTCAGTCATAAAAATTGACTCCTGTACCCCAGCAAATGCTGACACCAGTATTTTACGGTTGCGCTGCAAAATTTCAAGATCAGCGCCACCACCTATTTTTTGTAAGGTTTCTTTAAGATTGAACTTTTCAAAACAGTGCGGTGCAGCCCGGAAAAACTGCGTATGCTAACCCCCTGTTTCACCTTAAAAAAATCACTAAAAAATCCCATGAAATCAAAAGTTACGCTTGAATTTGCAGACGTGAAAACCATTGCTGCGGCAGCTGAAGCTGAGGCGCTTAAAAACGGCTGGGCCGTGAGTATCGCTATTGTGGATGATGGTGGTCACTTGCTGCATTTGCAGCGTCTGGACGGCGCAGCTCCGGTGTCGAGCCACATTGCCCCAGCCAAAGCGCACACCGCAGCAGTGGGCCGCCGAGAGACCAAGGTGTATGAAGACATCATCAACGGCGGCCGTACCGCTTTTCTAAGCGCACCGCACATTGCCGGCATGCTCGAAGGCGGTATTCCGATTATTAAAGATGGCCAGTGCCTGGGTGCGGTGGGCGTCAGCGGTGTCAAGTCTCCGGAAGACGCGCAAATCGCCAAAGCCGGTATTTCAGCGATCGGTCTTTAAAAAAATCTGATCTAGTCCTGGTACACCATTGGCAACGTATGTATAAAAACCCCGGTTTGAACAATGCGGTTTTGCGCTTTGCGCTATGTGTCATCGGGCTGGTGACCACTGTGGCAGCCAGTGTCTCCCAGGCAGGAGAAGTCAGGGTGGCGGTGGCTGCCAACTTTACTGCGCCGATGGTGCAGATTGCTGCGGATTTTGAGAAATTAACCGGCCATACGGCAGTGCTGTCTTACGGTGCGACTGGACGGTTTTACGCACAGATCAATAACGGCGCACCGTTTGATGTGCTGCTGTCGGCCGATGCCGCCACCCCTGCCAGACTGGTTCAGGAAGGCAAGGCCGTGAGAGCCAGTAATTTCACGTATGCGCAGGGGCGCCTGGCGTTGTGGTCGGCGCAACCAGGCGTTGTTGATGCGCAAGGTGATGTGCTCAGGCGCGGCCAGTTCCGGTATCTGGCCATCGCTTCGCCGCTGCTTGCTCCGTACGGTGCGGCAGCGATTCAAACGATGGAGCAGATGGGCTTGCGCGCAGCGATTGAGCCCAAGTTGGTAACCGGCGAAAGCGTGGGCCAGGCTTTCAACATGGCAGCGACGGGTAACGCCGAGCTGGGCTTTGTTGCCGCGTCCCAAGTGTTTGAAGCTGGCAAACTCAAAAGCGGCTCCGTCTGGCTCGTGCCAGCGAATATGCATACCCCGATCAAGCAAGATGCGGTGCTCTTGCTGCGCGGCAATGCAAACCCCGCAGCGGTGGCTCTTTTGGCCTACCTGAAAACCGAAAAGACCAAAGCAGTTATCACGTCGTTTGGCTACGAGGTGCCAGTGGCTCAATAGGGACGTTACACCACGGCTGGGTCAGCTGAGAATCGGGCTTTTCATGCGCTGAGCCAGCCTCAGCCTGTTACCTGTAAAACAAACAGAATCCGCTTCCTTACCCCATTGCTACTGTTGCTCCTATTGCCTCCATTGCTCCCATTACAACCATTGGACCCATCCGCCCTGCAAGCCGTCTGGCTCACTGCCAAACTGGCCACCATCACCACCGTGCTGTTGCTGCTTGTTGGCACGCCGCTGGCTTGGTGGCTTGCTGGGGCGCGATCGCGAACCAAAAGTATCGTGGGCGCGTTGGTTGCGCTGCCGCTGGTATTACCGCCGGTGGTGATTGGTTTTTACTTACTGATGCTGATGGGGCCAAACGGGCCTGTAGGCCAACTCACGCAATCGATGGGGTTGGGCCTGCTGCCGTTTACATTTTCGGCGTTGGTGATCGGCTCCGTGTTTTACTCATTGCCCTTTGTGGTGCAGCCTCTGCAAAATGCTTTTGAGGCGATTGGCCGAAAGCCACTGGAAGCCGCTGCCACCTTGCGTGCATCGCCGCTAGACACCTTTTTCAGCGTGGTGCTACCGCTCGCCAAGCCCGCTTACATCACTGCCGCTGTGATGGGGTTTGCCCATACGGTCGGTGAGTTCGGCATTGTGCTGATGATTGGCGGCAACATACCCGGTGCCACCCGCGTCATGTCGGTGCAAATCTACGACCATGTTGAAGCGATGCAATACAGCCAGGCGCATACTTTGGCCACAGGGTTGCTGGTGTTTTCTTTTGTGGTGCTGCTGGGCTTGCAGTGGACGAACCGCCGGGCGAGCCTGACATGACACAAGCTGCACCAATTGCTGCACGCTTTCGCCAAGTGTTTGACGGTTTTGCGCTGGATGTCAATATCGAGTTTCCTGGGCGCGGCGTTAGCGCTGTTTTTGGCCCGTCGGGTTCTGGAAAAACAACGCTGCTGCGCTGCATTGCCGGGTTGCAACGCTGCGCGAATGGCTACCTGCGAATTGGCGCTGATGTGTGGCAGGACGAATCGGCAAAAGTCTTTCGCCCAGTGCACCAGCGGCCGCTGGGCTTTGTATTTCAGGAAGCCAATTTGTTTGCCCATTTGAGCGTGCTGCAAAACCTGGAGTTTGGGCGATTGCGTGTTCCGGTGGCCCAACAAAAACTGCCGCTCGCCCAGGCGATCGATCTGCTCGGACTGGGCGCGCTGCTACACCGCCAGACTACAGCGCTTTCAGGCGGTGAGCGCCAGCGCGTAGGCATTGCGCGCGCTCTGGCCACCAGCCCGCGTGTGCTTTTGATGGACGAGCCGCTTGCTTCACTGGACGCTCAGCGCAAAGCTGAAGTGCTGCCCTACCTGGAGCGGCTGGCAGCTGAACTTGAAGTACCCATTGTTTACGTGAGCCACGCCGTAGATGAGGTGGCGCGTTTGGCCGATCACGTGGTTTTTATTGAGGCGGGGCGGGTAGCAGCAACCGGTGCTACCGGCGACGTCATGACCCGCCTCGAGTTGCCACTTGCACACGGCGACGCGGCCGCTTCGATCATCGACGCGGTTGTCAGCAGCCTCGAGCCTCAGTACTTTCTAAGCTATGCCAGTTTTGCAGGCGGGCAGATCAGCCTGATCAATTTTCAAAGAAAAGTGGGGGAGGTGGTACGGGTGCGCGTGCAGGCGCGTGACGTGAGCATCAGTTTGCTGAGGCCAGCCAGCACCAGCGTGCAGAATATTTTTTCGGCAACCGTCGTCGGCCTGGCCGATGACAGCCCGGGCCAGGTGATGGTGGCGCTTAGCGCGGGCGGCACGCGGCTGCTGGCGCGGCTGACGCAAAAATCAGTTGCAGCTCTGGCCTTGGTGCCGGGAACACCCGTGTTTGCGCAGGTCAAAGGCGTAGCGGTACTGCGTTGATTTCAGCCGATCTGAATGACCAATAAAAAAATCCTCAAACAAGTCGTTTGGCGAGATGCCAACGAGGCCCAGCTGGAGTGTCTTTCGCTTCTGTTTGGGCTCAAAGTTGAAGTTCAAGTCCTCACCTACAGCGAAGGGTGCATTTTTTTAAAGGAGTTTGCAGGGCATTGGCGCTAGGTCCATCAGGCGCATTTGCAAAAATAATCTGGTTTTGTAAATGAATCAACTGCGGCGAAAACAAACCGTCGTATACACACAGCAAAGACCCGTCTTTGGAGTGCGCGACAAAAAATAGTACTTCATCGTGATGGCTGACCGGGGCTTTATCTGCGAGGCTCGCGTGGCGTGTCGCAAGGTATGCAGGAAATGTGGCGCAAGGCAGAGCGCCCAGACGGAAAGTTAACGGCCAGCCTCGGCAGTGTTGCAAAGCCGGGGAGCCCAATGTACCGGTCATTGTCAAGATACCCCGCACATTTTTGAGCTTGCTTTTGTCAGCAGAACGAACGAAGCATAGGCTCGTCACCGGCTTCGGATTTTTGTTCAGTTGCCATTGCAAGGGCCACGCCCCCTTGTACCGGCAAGGCGAGCGGTGCGTTCATCAAAACGTCACAAAATTGTCACACAATAGAACGGAAGAGCACCGTCAATAACCACGCTTGGAGCCCGCAAAATGACCCACATTGCAAAGCCTGCCGCCCCACTTTGGACCGACCCAGACGATCTGGACAAAAATACCAGCGGCAACCCCACCATTGCCGATGTGCTGTCCGCCCGCATGCACCGCAGGTATGTTCTGAAGGGTGGGGTCGGAGCGATCACGATGGCGAGCCTTGGCTCACTTGGTTTAAGTGCTTGCGGCACCATGCCTGGCAGTGCGGGCGCCGCACCTGGCGTCACGCTGGGCTTCAAAGCAGTCAGCAAATCACTGATGGACCGTGTGACTGTGCCTGAGGGCTACACCGCCACGGTGGTGTATGCCACTGGCGACCCCATAGACGCAGCGCTTACCGATTACAAAAACGACGGCACCGACGACAACTTTGCCCGCCGCGCGGGCGACCACCACGATGGCATGCATTACTTTGGCGTGAGTGCTGCGGGTGCGCCGGACAACAGCAGCCTCGACCGCGCTTTGCTGGTCATGAACCATGAAAACATCACTGGCACCGCCAAGTTCATGCACGTGGGCGGGCAAACCAACGTCGCCGCTACCGACGGCCCACGTCCCGAAGGCGAGGTTGTCAAAGAAATTGACGCGCATGGCGTGTCGGTGGTTGAACTGCGCCGAGTCAACGGCAAGTACAGCTACGTGAAGTCGTCCAGTTTTAACCGCCGAATTACTGGCGCAACGCCGATGGAATTGTCTGGCCCGGCGCGCGGCTCGGCCTACTCCAAAACCGTGTACTCGCCTGATGGCACGAAAACACGCGGCACCATCAACAACTGCGCCAATGGGTACACGCCCTGGGGCACGTATTTGACCTGTGAAGAAAACTGGGCTGGGTATTTTGTGCGGCGCGCTGACACCGCAGCGCGCAGCCAGCGCGAAAACTCAGCCATGCTGCGCAACGGCATTCGCCCCGGCGCGGCAGGCTTTGCGCACAACCGCTGGGCCAGCGTTGTTGCCTCTGACACATCCAGCACCGCGTTTAGCCGCTGGGATTGCAGCGCAGTCGAAGGCAAACCAGCTGACGGTACAGGAGACTTCAGAAACGAGCCCAACACCTTTGGCTACGTTGTTGAAATTGACCCGTACAACCCCAACGCCGCGCCGGTAAAGCGCACCGCACTGGGTCGCCGTGCCAATGAAGGCACCAGCATCAGCATACCGACAGCGGGCAGGCCGCTGGCGTTTTACATTGGCTGCGATTCACGCGGTGAATACATCTACAAATTTGTGTCTAAAAAGTTATGGACACCCGGCGACGCCAACCGTGCTGACCGCTTGAACGTAGGCGCTGAGTACATGGACGACGGCAGTATTTACGCCGCGCGTTTTAACGCCAATGGCACAGGCAATTGGGTCAAGCTGGAGATGAGTAACCCCGATGTTGCCGCTGGCGTGCCTCCAAGTGCGCTCAACCCTGAGGGCTATAAATTTGAAAGCAAAGCCGATATTTGCGTAAATACCCGACTGGCCGCCGACGCCGCCAAAGCCACGCGCATGGACCGCCCCGAGTGGACAGCCGTGAATCCGAAAAACGGCGAAATCTACATCACCGTGACGGAGAATCCTGACCGCGGCAACACCGCCGCTACATCGGGCAACAACTTCACCAACCCCGATCTGGATGCAGCGAATCCGCGCTACTGGTTTGACACCAAGGGAATCTCGTCACAAAACCCGACAGCAATTCCTGCGCAGCGCGGCAACGTGAATGGCCACATCGTGCGCATGCGTGAAGACGGCAACAACGCAGGCGCTGAAAGCTTCAAGTGGGACATCTTTATGTTTGGCGCCCAGGCGGTGGCCGACGCGGGCGTTGACGATGTGAATTGGCAAAAAAATGTGAACCTGTCTGGTCTGAGTCCACTCAATGATTTGTCCAAACCCGATGGTTGCTGGTTCTCTGGAGTCAGTGGCATTTTGTGGGTGCAAACCGATGACAACACCTTCACCGACCAAACCACTTGCATGCTGCTGGCGGCGGTACCGGGCAACTATGGCGATGGCGGGCCGATCACAGTGGTCAACAAACCCGATGGCAGCCCGAATCGCACCGTAACTGAGGATAAAACCGTAACCACCTACATCGGCCGCAAAATGAGCGACGTGACCTTCAAGCGGTTTTTAACCGCACCCGTTGGTGCTGAAGTCACCGGCCTGACCGAGTCACCAGACGGCAAGGCACTGTTCGTCAACATCCAGCACCCCGGCGAAAACACCACCAGCGCACAGTTCACCACCAAAATTTTTGAAAGCAACTGGCCAGCCAACGGCGGTGGCGTAGCAGCTTATGGCGCTGGTGGTGCATCGGCCCGGCCAAGGTCGGCAACGATTGTGATCACCAAAAACGACGGCGGTGTGATCGGTTTGTAAACAGAAAAGCCTTTTCAGTCCGCGCTAATGGGGCGATGCAGCAATGTGTCGCCTATTTTTATTGTGGTGCTGCAACCCCTAATAAATCAAGCCAGTCAGCCCCTATGATGCGGCATGAATACTTCAACCGCCCCCGGCATGCGCCAGCTTTTTGACAACCAGTATGCGGCAAGCCGCCGTGACATTGATGTACCGCTCAGCGTGAGGCGTGACCGCCTGCTGCGCATGAAAGCACTGATTGACGACAACAGCGTTGCCCTGGCGCATGCCGTGCAAGCCGACTTTGGTGTGCGCAGTGTGCAGCTTACTGAAATTGCTGACTTGCTGGTGCTGCGCAGCTTGATGTCGCACACCCTCAAGTGCCTGCCCAAGTGGATGAAACCGGTCAAGGTAGCGACACCCATTTACCTGCAGCCCGCGCGCGCCTTTTTGCAGCGCCAGCCGCTGGGTGTCGTGGGCGTGGTGTCGCCATGGAACTACCCGGTGCAATTGGCCCTTGGCCCCATCATCACAGCACTCAGCGCAGGCAACCGCGTGATGCTCAAACCCAGTGAGTTGACGCCTGCAACATCAGCGCTGATGGCTGAGTTGATTGGCAAAACCTTTGCGCCTGATGAAGTGTGCGTAGTACAGGGCGACGGTGCTGTGGCGGCTGAATTTTCAAGCCTGTCGTTTGACCATCTATTTTTCACTGGTTCCACCGCAGTGGGCCGTATTGTGGCCAAAGCCGCCGCTGCCAATTTGACCCCCACCACGCTGGAGTTGGGCGGCAAGTCGCCGTGCATCATTGATGCGAGCTGCGACATGAAAAGCGCTGCACTCAAAATTGCGCATGGCAAATTGCTGAACGCCGGGCAAACCTGTATTGCGCCAGACTATGTGCTGTTGCCCAAAGGCCAAGAGGCCGCTTTTGGCCACGCGTTTGCCCAAGCGGTGGCGCAGCTTTTCCCCACCATTGCGGGCAACCCCGACTACGCCGCCATCATCAGCCCGCGCCACCAGGAACGCCTGCAAGCCATGCTGGCAGCAGCCGAAGCGGGCGGCGCACGGCTGCAAACCATTGACACGGGCGGCGTGGCCACAGCGCATCGCCAAATGGCCCCGGTCATTGCGTTTGACGTACCGCCCGACGCCAAATTGATGCATGAAGAAATCTTCGGCCCAGTGCTGCCTGTGGTGCCGTACGACTCGGTTGACCAAGCGATTAACTACATCAACGCAAGGCCCAGGCCGCTGGCCCTGTATTGGTTTGGGCAAGACAACGCCGTGCGCGACACCGTGCTGGCCCGCACCGTGAGCGGCGGTGTGAGCATCAACGACACGCTGATGCACATTGCCCATGAAAACCTGCCTTTTGGCGGCATCGGCGAAAGCGGCTGGGGCAGCTACCACGGTGAGGCGGGGTTCTTGAGGCTGACCATGCAAAAGCCCGTGCTGGTGCAATCGAAATGGGCCCGAGGCGATTTGTTTTACCCGCCGTACGGCAAACGGTTTGACCAAATCATGGGGCTGCTCAAGCGCTGGTTCTAATGGTGTTTAGATTGCTGCTACGTTGGCGGCCTCTGGTAATTACCTTGCTGGCAAAGGTGTGCCGCAACAGCCGAGTGATTTAGCCCTGCACCATGCGCTGGTCTACAGCACGGTACAAGGCGATGCGCGCTGGCACTTCACCGGGCCGGATGGCCGGGTGCAAACCATAGCCGTGACAGGGCCTTTGCGTTCAAACAATTTATCGGCTTTGCTCGTGGCGGCGCGCGGCAGCATGGGGCTGGCAGCGCTGCCAAGTTATGTGGCCAATGCCTCAGTGCTCGGGGGCGCGTTGGCGGTCGTGTTGAGCGACTGGACACTGCCCGCGCAAGAAATTCATGCGGTGTATCCATCGCCGCAGTTGGTTCCTGCCAAAGTCACCCGCTTTGTCACCTGGCTCCAAAGGCAATTTGGGCCCACCTGGTGGGCTGATTGACACCGTGGAGCTTCCACCCACTAAAACAGCTGATTTTTAAGCGTTTTAGGTCTTCGGCGCAATAAACACGGGCGCAAAAAGCTATAAAAATAATAGCGAATACCAGCTGGCTGCTTTGAGTTACTGCGCAGTCCAGCCGCCATCCATATTCCACGCAACGCCGCGCACGTTGTTGCCCGCTGGTGAGCAAAAAAATACGGCTAAGGCGCCCAGCTCATCCGGCGTGGTGAACTGTAGGGATGGCTCTTTTTCACCCAGCAGTTGGGCGGTTGCAGCTTGCATGGTCATGCCCCCTGCTTTTGCGCGATCGTCCAGCTGCTTTTGCACCAGCGGTGTCAGCACCCAGCCGGGGCAGATCGCGTTGCAGGTCACGCCGCTCCTGGCGTTCTCAAGTGCGGTAACTTTGGTTAGCCCCACAATCCCGTGCTTGGCTGCCACATAGGCTGATTTTTCAGGCGAGCCGACCAGCCCGTGGGCCGACGCGATGTTGATAATGCGGCCCCAGCCCTTGCCGCCATCGGCCTTTTGCATGGCCGGTAGCGCCAAGCGTGTCGCATGGAATGCGCTGGATAAATTGATAGCAATGATGGCATCCCACTTTTCGACCGGGAAGTTCTCAATCCGCGCCACGTGTTGAATGCCCGCGTTGTTCACCAGAATGTCGATGATGCCAAACTGGTCTGCGGCGAACGCCATCATGTCGGCAATTTCTTGCGGCTTGCTCATGTCAGCGTTGTGGTGAACGACCGTGGTGCCAAAGGTTTCAATCTCGGCCTTCGGGGCAGCCACGTCGCCAAAGCCGTTCATGACAATGTTTGCGCCCTGTGCTGCCAGGGCTTTGGCTATTCCCAGCCCGATGCCGCTGGTGGATCCTGTAACTAACGCGGTTTTACCTTGAAGCATGGTGAAAGTTTCTCCGTATGATTAACCAAAATTGCTTTTGATTATCGATTACCCAAAACACAAGAACATGCAAGAACCCAGCCTTAATTTCGTTCAATGCCAGGACGCCAACAATGGCCATTTGATGGCCTACTGGCAATGGGGCAGCCCGAAAAGCCCGAACGTGGTGGTGTGCGTGCACGGGCTGTCGCGGCAAGGCCGCGATTTTGATACGCTGGCGCGGGCGCTGGTGGCTGCAGCGTCGGGCGGCGATATTCGTGTAGTGTGTGTTGATGTGGTGGGACGGGGCGAGAGCGGCTGGCTCAAAGACCCGGCGGGCTACCAGGTACCGCAATACGCATCTGACATGCTCGCGCTGCTGGCGCAGCTCCATGCGCAATGCCCCATCCGTCAATTAGATTGGGTCGGTACAAGCATGGGCGGGCTGATTGGTATCGTGGTGTGCGGCCAACCCGGCCTGCCACTGCCGGTGCCCATTCGCCGATTGGTTCTCAACGACGTTGGCCCGGCCTTGCAGTGGCAAGCAATCGTTCGTATCGGTAGCTATCTTGGTCAAGCCGGTTTGTTTGATTCCGTTCAGGCAGCAGCGGACGCCATGTGGGCCATTTCAAAAGGATTTGGACCGCACACGCCTGGCCAGTGGCTGGCACTGTCGGCGCCCATGACGCGCCCAGTTTCAAGCGCGCCGAATACCCAATACCGTTTGCACTACGACCCTGCTATTGCTGCACCGTTCAAGCAGGCGACCGAGGCGTCCACCCTGCAGAGTGAGCTGGTCCTGTGGCAACTGTATGACCACATCACTGCGCAGACTTTACTGATTCGCGGAGCAGAGTCAGACCTGCTAAGTATTGAGACGGCCAATGCGATGGCCCATCGCGGGCCAAAGGCAACGCTGGTGGAATTTGCAGGCGTGGGCCACGCCCCGACATTGATGGCAAGCGATCAGGTCGCCGCTGTGGTTTCGTTTCTTGGATTGAGCGACCAGTTTTTGCCACAACTGACCGATGAAAAGCAAGCCTGAAAACGCCATCGCGTCGATCGTTGCCGCAACGGCAGACGATGCAGCAGATCCGGCGCTGGCGCTGCTGCGCGCCCGGGCTTTTGCTGAACCACTGATTGCGTACCAAAGGCTTGAAAGCGGCGAAAACACGCTGGCGCATGCCGACGCAGTAACCGAAATTTTAAAATCGATTGGTGCCTCGTCAGCATTGCAAACCGCGATTTATCTGGTGCATGCCTGCCAGCATTTGAGCAAGCCGCAGGAAGTTATTACCAAGGCGTTTGGTGCAAACTACGCGGCGCTGGCGATCGAAACTACCAAGTTGGCGGCTGTGCAGCGGCAAGCCAGTCAGGCGCGCTTGGCCGACGACGTTGCGGCCCAAACAGAAAATGTCCGCAAAATGCTGCTGGCGTTTTCACGCGACTTGCGGGTCGTCATGCTGCGCCTCGCGTCACGTCTGCAAGAGTTGCGTTACTTCGCGGCCAGCAAAACCGCCGCGCCGCCCGGCATGGCACACGAGTCGCTGCATGTGTTCGCAACGCTTGCCAACCGCCTGGGCATTTGGCAAATCAAGTGGGAAATGGAAGACCTGGCCTTCAGGTTTTTAGAGCCCGAAACCTACAAGCACACCGCCAGACTACTGGATGAAAAGCGCGGCGAACGCGAGCAATCCATGCAGGCGCAGCGGGCCGAGCTGGAGCGCGGTTTGAACCAAAGCGGCGTAGCGGCGCTGGTCTACGGCAGGCCAAAACACATTTACAGTATTGTCAAAAAAATGCGCGGCAAGTCGCTGGCGTTTGACCAGGTTTTTGACATTCGCGCGCTGCGGGTGATTGCTGCCGATATCCCGGGCTGCTATGCCGCGCTGGGTTTTGTGCATGCGAACTTCAAACCGCTGGATGGTGAGTTTGACGACTACATTGCCAAGCCCAAATCCAATGGGTACCAGTCGCTGCACACCGTGGTGAGCGACGCTGCGGGCAAAGCCATTGAAATTCAAATCCGTACACAGGCAATGCACGACCATGCGGAGCATGGTGTGGCTGCACATTGGGCCTACAAAGAAGCTGGGGTCAAGGGCTACGCTGGCGTGTCGGCCAGCGGCGACTATGACGCAAAAATTGCGGTGTTACGCCAGTTGCTGGCTTGGGAGCGCGAATTGTCTGGTGTACATTTGCGCCCAGGTCAGGAGGCGGGGCAGGGTTTGTTTGAGGACCGCATTTACGTACTGACGCCTGATGCCGCAGTGGTTGAGCTGCCACAGGGAGCGACTGCAGTTGACTTTGCCTACAGCGTTCACACCAACGTTGGCCACCGCTGCCGTGGCGCACGGGTTGATGGCGTGATGGTGCCTTTGAACACGCCGCTGGTTAACGGCCAAACGGTCGAAATCATCACTATCAAAGAAGGCGGGCCGTCACGCGACTGGCTGAACCATGAGCTGGGCTTTTTATCAAGCCACCGCGCGAGGTCGAAGGTACGCGCGTGGTTTAACGCGCTGGACATGGCGCAAACGGTAGTTAAAGGGCGGGAGGCAGTCGAAAAGCTGCTCCAGCGCGAAGGCAAAACCGCCATGAAGTTGGACGACCTCGCCGCGCAGCTCGGCTTCAAGGGCGCTGATGATCTGTTCGAGGTGGTTGGCAAGGATGAGCTTTCGCTTCGCACGATTGAAAACCTGCTGCGCCCGCCTGAGCCTGAGCCGGACGCCGATGCGTTTGTACCGGCTAGAAAAAGCCGTTCATCCGCGAACCAGCTAAAAGCCAAGGGCGGTGTGCTGGTCGTTGGAATGGGTTCGCTGCTTACCCAGTTGGCAAATTGCTGCAAGCCAGCGCCGCCGGATGGCATCGTCGGTTTCATCACCAAAGGCAAAGGCGTTGGCGTGCATCGCAGCGACTGCAGTAATTTTCGGAACATGGCCAGTGGCAGTCCGGAGCGGGTGATTGCTGTTGAATGGAATGCGCCTGAAAAGGCTGGTGGCGCCGGCAGCGGAGCTTTTTATCCAGTTGACGTGGCAATCGAAGCATCAGACAGGCAAGGCTTGCTGCGCGACATTTCAGAAATCTTTACCAAGGAAAAGATGAACGTGATTGGCGTACAAACACAGTCGGTAAATGACAAGAGAGACACGCGAGGCGGTACGGCATGGATGATGTTTACGGTTGAAGTTGCCAGCTCGAGTCGATTAAACCAAGTGCTGGGTGCAGTCGCGGAAGTTGCAGGAGTGCGGTCAGCCCGCCGGCGATAGGTTGTTAAAAACTCTAACTAACAAATGCGTCTGCTATACTTTCGCTTCGACTTTAGGCGCATAGCTCAGCTGGTTAGAGCACCACCTTGACATGGTGGGGGTCGTTGGTTCGAGTCCAATTGCGCCTACCAGAGTTCCTGGTTTTCAATCCCTTGCATTTTTTACCTTTTGCCTGGTCTTCACAGCAGATATTGCCTTGAATCGATCCATGTCAGGGTTTGCAAGGAGACACACTGCCGTAAATTTCCTAGAATACCTCAAATCCTCTGAGTTATTTCGCAGGGGGCAAGAGTCAAAAACCTGTCAGGAATTTTTCAGTGCCAAAAAGCAAACCCACGAATGCCAGCGCAGCCAAGGAATCCTCTCAAGAGTCGGGCGGGCGAGTCATCAAAAAATACCCCAACCGGAGGTTGTACGACACGCAAACTTCCAGCTACATTACCCTCAGTGACGTGCGCGAACTGGTCATGGCCAGCATACCGTTTGCGGTCCTCGACGCCAAAACCAGCGAAGACTTAACGCGCAGCATTTTGCTGCAAATCATTCTCGAGGAAGAGTCTGGAGGAGCGCCCATGTTCACCGAGCCAGTATTGGCAAACATCATCCGGTTTTATGGCAATGCGATGCAGAGTTTCATGGGCACCTACCTGGAAAAAAATGTACAAACCTTCATGGACCTGCAGGTGAAAATGGCCGAACAATCAAAGGGTTTGTCACCAGAGAAGTGGGCGCAATTGGTGAATGTCCAATCGCCCATGATGAAGGGCATGATGGGCAGTTACGTCGAACAATCCAAGGGAGTTTTCACCCAAATGCAGGAGCAAATGCAAAAGCAGAGTGAGCAGATGTTGTCCGCGTTGGGTTTGAAAAAGTAAGCCAACGCCCGCATTTTTCGACGCTCTGAGACAATAGAACGCATGAGCGAAGTTATCACCCCACCCGTCCCAGTTTCAAACAAACCGGCTCCACGCATTGGTTTTGTCAGCCTTGGTTGTCCAAAAGCGCTGACCGATTCCGAGTTGATCCTCACGCAACTCAACGCCGAAGGCTACGCCACTTCCAAAACATTTGAGGGTGCGGACCTCGTCATCGTCAATACCTGCGGTTTTATTGACGATGCCGTCAAGGAAAGCCTGGATACGATTGGCGAGGCCCTGGCGGCAAACGGCAAAGTCATCGTTACTGGTTGCCTCGGGGCAAAAGAAGGCGAGGGTGGCGGCAACATGGTGCGGCAAATGCACCCGAGCGTGCTGGCAGTGACCGGCCCGCACGCCACGCAAGAAGTGATGGATGCGGTGCATCTGAATTTGCCCAAACCGCATGACCCGTTCGTTGACCTTGTGCCGAATTTTTTTGGTGTCGCAGGCATCAAGCTCACGCCCCGCCATTACGCTTATCTGAAAATCAGCGAAGGCTGCAACCACCGCTGCACGTTCTGCATCATTCCGTCCATGCGCGGCGATCTGGTTTCGCGACCGATTGGCGATGTGCTGGTGGAAGCCCGAGCTTTGTTTGAAGGTGGCGTAAAAGAATTGCTGGTGATCAGCCAGGACACCTCTGCCTATGGGGTGGACGTGAAATACCGAACCGGTTTTTTCGATGGCAAGCCCATCAAAACCCGTATGCTTGAACTGGTGCAGTCGCTTGGGGAAATTGCAGAGCCCTACGGGGCCTGGGTTCGCTTGCACTACGTTTACCCGTACCCAAGCGTGGACGATATTTTGCCGTTAATGGCGACCGGCAGAGTGTTGCCGTATCTGGATGTGCCGCTACAGCACAGCCACCCGGATGTGCTGAAAAGAATGAAGCGCCCAGCCAGCGGTGAAAAGAACCTCGAACGCTTGGCGCGGTGGCGGGAAATTTGTCCTGAAATCGTTATCCGCAGTACGTTTATTGCGGGCTTTCCCGGTGAAACAGAGGCCGAATTTCAGCATTTGCTGGACTTTATCCAAGAAGCAAAAATTGACCGGGCTGGTTGCTTTGCTTACAGCGCAGTCGCCGGCGCAACCGCTAATGCTCTTGAAGGCATGTTGCCGATTGAGCTGCGCGAAGATCGCAGGGCGCGGTTCATGGCGGCTGCGGAAAGCGTCTCCAACGAAAAGCTGCGCCAACGCATAGGTGCAACCATGCAGGTGCTGGTTGATTCAGCGCCAGCGCTGGGCCGCAAGGGCGCAATCGGTCGGTCATACGCGGACGCGCCCGAAATAGACGGCGTGGTCAAGTTGATGCCACCAGAAAAAATCAGCAAAACATTGAAAGTTGGTGAGTTCACCAAAGCCCGCATTGTGGGAACGCAAGGCCATGACCTGCTGGCGGTTCCAATTTAACCTGGAACCAGTCAGCGCAAAAAAAGCCGCTGAACAGCTATGTTTCAGCGGCTTTAAGTAATGGTTTTAAACGGTTAAACCTTCAAACAACTTTTTTTTGGTGCCCGGGAGAGAACTCGAATCTCCACATCTTGCGATACACGGACCTGAACCGTGCGCGTCTACCAATTCCGCCACCCGGGCCAGCCTTCAAGTGTACCATTGTCAAATGCAGGTGCCCGGCCAGAATCTGAAACCTCTTCACAGCATACTAAGCAGCAGTAACTGAAGGTTCAATCAGAGATCCGGCACTGTTCAAACCCCAGACTAAAGAGACTTTTATCAAAACACCACATTCAAACGCCAGCGCCGCCAGTGCTGGATTACTCGCAGAGTTCGAGGGCACGGTTTCCGGTCACCGCGACGGTCACGGATTTGTGCAGCGAGACGACGGCGATCCTGACATTTACCTGCCGCCCAACGAAATGCGCGCCGTGCTGCACAAAGACCGGGTCAAAGCCCGCATAGTGCGCCACGACCGTAAAAACCGGCCAGAAGGACGCGTCACTGAAATCATCGAGCGTTCTCCCAACCCCATCATTGGCAGGTTGCTTCAAGAAAGCGGCGTGTGGCTGGTCGCACCTGAGGACAAGCGCTACGGTCAAGACGTCTTGATTCCAAAAGGCGCAACCGGTTCGGCTAAAACGGGCCAGATTGTCGTGGTGCAACTGACCGAACCGCCAGCGTTGTTCGGCCAGCCAGTGGGCCGCGTAAAAGAAGTGCTGGGCGAGATAGACGATCCCGGTATGGAAATTGAGATTGCCGTACGCAAATACGGGGTGCCACATGAGTTTTCGGACGAAGCGATGGCCCTCAGCCGATCGCTTCCCGACGCTGTTCGCCCGGCAGACAAGAAAAACCGGGTGGACTTGACTGACATTGCTCTGGTCACCATCGATGGTGAAGACGCGCGCGACTTTGACGATGCCGTGTATTGCGAGCCCGCCAAAGTGGGACGCGGGAAAGGTTGGCGATTGCTGGTTGCCATTGCCGACGTGAGCCACTATGTTGAAACTGGCAGCGCAATTGACGTTGACGCTTACGACCGTGCCACCAGCGTGTATTTTCCGCGCCGGGTGATCCCGATGTTGCCTGAAAAGCTATCCAACGGTCTGTGCTCGCTCAACCCGAACGTAGAGCGGCTGTGCATGGTGTGCGACATGCTGGTCACGGCCAAAGGTGACGTCCACGCATACCAGTTTTACCCGGCAGTAATGTTCAGCAAAGCGCGCTTTACTTACACCGAAGTTGCAGCTATTTTGGCTAACACACGCGGCCCTGAGGCAGCGCAGCGAAAAGCGCTGGTACCTCACTTGCTTGACCTGCACGATGTCTATCAGGCGCTGCTCAAAGAGCGCGGCGTACGCGGAGCGGTGGATTTTGAAACTACCGAAACCCAAATTGTTTGTGACGAAGCCGGGCGCATTGAAAAAATTGTTCCGCGTACCCGAAATGTTGCGCACCGGTTGATTGAGGAGGCCATGTTGGCGGCCAATGTGTGCTCCGCTGACTTCATAGCGTCAAGCAAACACGTTGGGTTGTTTCGGGTGCATGAAGGCCCAACGCCCGAGAAAAAAGACATGCTGCGCAATTACCTCAAAGCAGCGGGCATCGGCATGTCTATCAGTGACGAGCCAACTCCCGGCGAATTTCAGCAGATTGCGCAGGCCACCAAAGACCGCCCTGACGCGCAGCAAATCCACACCATGCTGCTGCGTTCGATGCAGCAGGCAATTTATACGCCGATGAACAGCGGCCACTTTGGCTTGGCCTATGAGGCCTACACGCACTTCACCAGTCCAATTCGCCGCTACCCGGATTTATTGGTGCACCGCGTGATCAAGGCGGTGTTGGGTAAAGCCAAATACCAGTTGCCAAACCTGCCCACGCCAGGAGAAGCTGAGGCCAAATTGTCCAAGCGGCTCGCCTCAAGGGTGAAAGACCCGGAACACAAGCCGAAAAAAGCCAGTATGGATGAGCTGGCATGGCAAGCCGCTGGCCTGCATTGCAGCGCCAATGAGCGCCGCGCTGACGAGGCCAGCCGTGACGTGGAAGCCTGGCTCAAATGCAAGTACATGCGTGAGCATCTGGGTGAAGAGTTTGGCGGCGTTGTGTCAGCAGCCACCACTTTCGGTATTTTTGTAACGCTGGATGCGATGTACGTTGAAGGCCTGGTACACATCACTGAGTTGGGCGGGGAGTACTTCCGCTTTGACGAAGCCAAGCAGGAACTGCGCGGTGAGCGCACCGGCATTCGTTACGCAATTGGCACGCGGGTACGAGTGCAGGTGAGTCGGGTTGATCTGGATGGCCGCAAAATCGATTTCAGGTTGATCAACGAAGGCGAAGCCTTGTTGGCGCTAACCAATCGGGCCATGAAAGACAAGACCGGCGGCCACGCTGGTGAGTTGCCTGCGCAAGAGCGCGCAACAGCGCGTGACGGCAAAGGCAACCGGCGAGCTGGTGCCAGCGCGTCCCGCCCAGCGCGCGGTTCGCGGTCGTCCGGGGCATCAGGCGCGTCGTCGTCGAGCCGCACGGAGCGTGGCTCTGGCGGGTTGTTACCGTCTCCGGTGCAGGCGCTTAAAGCCTCGATTAAAAAAGCAGCGGGTAAGACCGCCTTGAAAGCGGGCCGCAAGCAAGGCAATAAGCCGCGACGTTGATGACCTTATTTCAGGTTAAAAAGCCATGTTGATTCGCATTCTTTCTTTTCTGCTCGAAAGTATTTTTTTCGTGCTGATTGCTGCAGCGCTGCTGCGCGCCTGGATGAACTGGACGCGCGTCAGCATGCATGGGCAGCCGGGCGTTTTTGTGATGGCAGTGACGGACTGGTGCGTCAAGCCCCTGCGCCTGGTGCTGCCGAAATCATTGATGGCGTCAAAAGTTGACTGGGCCAGTCTGCTCGCTGCTGCGCTGCTGGCGCTTGGTTACGGTGTGATCTGGTTTTTGTTGTTTACGGTTCTGCTCAGCGGCATGGGCTTGGCTGCATTCGACCCTTTCGCACTGGCGTCTGTTTGGGTGTTTGCCTTCAAAATGCTGCTGCGCGTTGCGCTGCAAGCCACGATGATTCTGGTCATTGGCTTTGCCATTTTGTCGTGGGTTCAACCAGGCTCATCCGCCTACGCGCTGCTCGGTCGGTTAACGGAGCCAATGCTCAGCCCGCTGCGCCGAATCATTCCTTCGGTGGGAGGTGTGGATTTGTCTGCCATCGCGCTGATCATTGCGCTGCAGATCGGCCTGATGGTGCTGGTTTAACGTTCAGATTGCGGCGACCAGGCGCGATGCGGTCAGGTTCAATCCCTGCTGATGTTCCAACCAATCGTCAGCCAGCTGCCCATGCTTGAACACCGCATTGCAGGCTGCATCAAACGCTGTTGCACCATTTATTGAGTGAGCCAATCGGGCCAGTTGCGCCCCCACCATGCCTGCCAGCACGTCGCCCGTGCCCGCGGTGGCCAGCATCGCATTTCCGCTGTGGTTAATGCAGCTCGTTTGCCCAGGCGCAGCAACCACCGTGCCTGAGCCTTTAAGAACCACCACGGAACCGAACAGCTCGGCGAGTTGGTGTGCCGCCTGAGGCCGGTCGAGCTGCACTTGCGCAGCTGTGGTACCAAGCAGGCGGGCTGCTTCAAGCGGATGCGGCGTGAGCACTGTGCAAAAGCCGCTGCTGGCTCTGGCTATTAAGAGCTTCGCCAGCGCGGGGTCAGCGGCGATTGCATTGAGGGCATCAGCGTCCAGTACCAGCCTGCACACGGCAGATAAAACCCCTGGCAGCACGGCTTGCACAGCGCTCCCGCCGCCACAGCCGCAGACCACAGTGCAATTGTCTAAATCCAGTGCGTCCAGGCTGCGAAACATAAGTTCTGGCTGTGCCGTGTCTACGCATATGCCGCGTTCGCCCAACAGCGCCACAAACACCCGGCCTGCGCCCGCGTGCAGTGCCGCCCGCGCTGCCAGTAGTGCAGCGCCAACCATGTGGCTTGCGCTTGTCGATTGCCCGCCCACCACTGCAAGATCGCCAAAAACGCCTTTGTGGCTGTCGTGCGGCGCCAAGCCGCGCCGCCTGGGTGCAGCGCGATCCGCGCCGAGCAGGTGTGCACCGGGTGGCTCGCCTTTGGAGCTGACTTGCAGGTCGTCAAACCACACCTGACCCGCAGCATCACGGCCGTGGGCGGTGAACAAGCCAGGCTTTAATGTCAATAAACTCAAGGTAAAAAGGGCTTTTGGTGAATAAATACGGGCGCGTGCAGCTTCTTTATTGATAGCGAATAATGCGCCAGCTGATACACCTGTATCGCAGTCAAGTCCACTGGGCAAGTCCACCGCCAGGCATGGCGCGGCGCTGTTGTGCATTGCTTCAAGCCAGTCGAGCATCAATTGCATTCCCGACCGCCCGTCGGCCAATGCGCCCGAACCGCCAAGGCCGAGCAGCGCGTCAACGCAAAAATCAAAGTTTTCAGGCGGCTGGCTGGCGAATTGAACTCCAGCAGCCAGCGCGTTCTGCCGCGCTTGCGCACCGTCCGGCGGTAAACCCTTTACGCCGGGCTCAACGCAGGTTACCGTGACGTTCTTTCCCCATTGGTGCAAGTGCATGGCCGCTTGAAAGCCATCGCCGCCGTTGTTGCCGGGCCCGCACGCAATCCAGATGCACCTGGCGTGCGGGGCCAACGCCAGGGTGAGGCGGGCAATTGACAGGCCGGCGCGCTGCATGAGTGTGAAGGCCGGTAACAGGGCGGCTGCGTGCTGTTCAATACGGCGCGTGGCAGCTGCGCTGAACAGCGTGTGGCCGTGTGCAGAAGTGACCTTATGCATCGCGGCCAATCGTCCAAGGGTGAGCGGGCTTACGCCTCGGGCGGAATACGCAGTACCTGGCCCGGGTAAATTTTGTCCGGGTGGGTGAGCATGGGCCGGTTGGCTTCAAAAATCTGCTGGTACTTGTTGGGTGTGTCGTAGTACTGCTTGCTGATTTTCGACAGGTTGTCGCCGCTCACAACAATGTGCATTTGCGACTCTGGCTCTGGCGCGCTAACGGTCATCAGGTCGTTCACGCTGGCGACTGACGCCACATTGCCACAGCACAGCAGCACTTTTTCTTTCGTCGCCTGGTCGGGCGCAACGCCTGAGACGGTCGCAACGCCGGATGTTGCGTCAAAACTCACGTCAAGGCCGTCTACCTCGAGCTTCATCGCGCGAATGTAGGTGGCAATCGCGTCGCCAGCGGCTTTGCTCATGGCTGCAATATTTTCAGGCGTGGGCGCTGCGGCTACTGCGGCTTGCGCAGCCTTGGCCTCGCCCGTACCGAACAATTTCTCGCCGGCTTCCTTGATAAAACTGAACATGCCCATGGTGATTCCAATCAAAAAGTTGATGCACTACAACATGTAGCACGACGGTACTGTAACCCGCCGCGATGACGCAATCGCAGGGCCTAAGCCAATCGGCCAATGTCCAGTCCGCCCATGTCGATGTCTGGCGATTTTCCGGCTATTTGATCGGCCAGCGCCCGTGCGCTCCCGCAGCTCAGCGCCCAGCCACTGGAGCCGTGCCCCAGATTCAGCCATACGCCGGGCGTGCCGCTGGCCCCGATGATGGGCGGGCCATCGGGCAGCATGGGGCGAGCGCCTTTCCACACCTGTACGCTGGCTCCGGTGTTGGCATGCTGCGCTGCACCAGGAAACCAGTCTTGCAAGACTTTGTAAAGTGTCTGAATCGATGAGGCACGATGCTTTTCCAGACTGCCGCCAATTTCTGCGCTGCCCGCTACCCGCACCCGGTTGCCCAAACGGGAAATGGCGACTTTGTAGCGCTCATCCATCAGCGCACTGCGCGGGGCGTTCAGTGGCTCGCGAATCGGCGCGCTGATGGAGTAGCCATACACCGCTGTCATGGGAATGCGCAGGCCCAGCGGCTTGAGCAGTGCGCTGGAAGCCAAGCCCGCACACACAACCACCGCATCAAAGTTATGCAAAGCGTTTGTGCCAGCATTGTTCGTCACTATCGAAATAGTAGCATCCTGCATTGAATTTAATTGGGCTATAGTCGTATTAAACTCAAAATTTACGCCCATATTGCGTGCAACGTCTTTCAGCAACAGTGCAAACTGGCGGCAGTTGGCGACTTCATCTTGCGGCAGGTGAATGCCGCCCAAAAATTCAGTGTCCGGGTTGATGGCCGGTTCAATTTTGCGCACCGCCTCGGCGTTGACCTCAGTGAATAGCACGCCCGCATCCCGTAGCACTGCCAAGCCCGGTTGCACCAGGCGACTGTCTTTTTCGCTGCGCAGAAGCACCGTGTAGCCGTCGCTGCGGTCATATTCCAGCTGCAGATCTGCGGTGATGTGGTGCAACCGCTCGCGGCTGTAAAACGCCAGGCGCTGCATGCGCGCACGGTTTGCCAGGTAGGTGTCTACCTTGCAAGCGCGCCACCACTTCCACATCCATGCCAAGTCGCGTGCAGACAACGGCAAACTGAGCTTGACCGCCACATGGCGGCTGAACAGGTTGCCAAACACTTTACCCGGCATACCAGGAGCCGCCCACGGCGTGACTGAGCCAGGCGCAACCACACCAGCGTTGGCAAAGCTGGTTTCTTCAGCCGCCGCACCGCGCCTTTCGTAAACGGTCACTTCATGCCCGTCAACGGCAAGTTCGTAAGCGGTGGTAATGCCAATAATGCCTGCGCCAATGATCGCAATTCTCATGGGAATCGTCCAATTGCAGACAGCGCAAAAGCGACTGAGTTTGTAGTGTTCATGTTGTTGTTAAAAAAGGTGCCTGGCGAATTAGATACGGGCGCGAGCAGCTATTTATTTAGTAGCGTTGTAGCCCGGTTTGCATTGGCGGTTGTTTTCGGCGCCAGCCACGACATCAATCTGTCGCGCGCTTGCTGCCATGATTGAAGGGGGGCGGCTGGCATGGGGCAGGGCGAAACTGGTGTGCTGGGGTGCTATAATCGAGTGGCTTTGCAGAGGAGATTAGCCCAAATTGCAAGGTAAATCGCAAATCAGCCATTCAAGGTGTTGCCGGAAAGATTTTCTGCCAATAAGCGCTGATTTTAGACACAACCTTTTGGAGTATTTACATGTCAACCACTATGCGCGAAATGCTGGAAGCCGGCGTCCACTTCGGACACCAAACCCGCTTCTGGGACCCAAAAATGGCACCGTACATTTTTGGCCATCGCAACCGTATTCACATCATCAACCTCGAAAAGTCGCTGCCGATGTACAACGACGCGATGAAGTTCGCGAAGCAGTTGTCGGCCAACCGCGGCACGATTTTGATGGTCGGCACCAAGCGCCAAGCGCGCGAAACCGTAGCCATGGAGGCCAAGCGTGCCGGTGTGCCTTTTGTTGACCAGCGTTGGTTGGGCGGCATGTTGACGAACTTTAAAACTGTCAAAACATCGATCAAACGCCTGAAGGAAATGAAAGCCCAGCAAGAAGCTGGTCTGGATACGATCAGCAAAAAAGAGCAGCTTACGTTCAAGCGCGAAATCGAAAAGCTTGAAAAAGACATCGGTGGTATCCAGGACATGGCAGCGTTGCCAGATGCGATTTTCGTGATCGATGTCGGTTTCCACAAAATCGCCATCCTTGAAGCTAAAAAGCTCGGTATCCCACTGATCGGCGTGGTGGACTCCAACCATTCACCCATCGGCATCGATTACGTGATTCCGGGCAACGACGACTCATCAAAAGCAGTCGCGTTGTACGCACGCGGCATTGCCGATGCGATTATTGAAGGCCGTGCCAATGCAATGAGCGAAGTCGTAAAAATGGTGCAGCCTGAAAGTTCTGACGAGTTCGTGGAAGTGCCTTCCGCTGCCTAAGCCGTGATGCGCGCTGCGCACCATGCGATCAAGGGGCTCAGGTAGCCCCTTTTTTACAAGTTAACGACAAATAGACCTCAACCGATTTCGATCGACATTTTGGAGAAATGAAAAATGGCAATTACAGCAAGCATGGTCGCCGAGTTGCGCGGCAAAACTGATGCCCCCATGATGGAGTGCAAAAAAGCGCTGACCGAAGCCGACGGCAATTTTGAAAAAGCAGAAGAAATTTTGCGCGTCAAGCTCGGCAACAAAGCTGGCAAAGCGTCTTCGCGCATCACCGCTGAGGGCGTTGTTGCCCACCACAGTGCCAACGACGTCAGCGCGCTGGTCGAGATCAATTGCGAAACCGACTTTGTCACGAAAAACGACAGCTTTTTAGCCTTCACCAACGGCGTGGCAAGCGGCATCGTGGCCCATGACCCGGCTGATATCGCCGCCATTGCGGCAATGCCCATGACGCTTGACGGTTTCGGCCCGACAGTGGAAGACGTGCGCAAGGGACTGATTGGCAAGATTGGCGAGAACATGTCGGTGCGCCGCTTCAAGCGCTTTTCTGCTGGCAAGTCTGCCGCCTACCTGCACGGCACGCGCATTGGCGTGGTGGTTGAGTTTGAAGGCGACGAAGCCGCTGCCAAAGACGTCGCCATGCACGTCGCCGCCATGAAACCAGTGTCACTGTCCAGTGATCAGGTGCCTGCTGAACTGGTTGCGCGTGAGCGCTCAGTTGCTGCTGCCAAAGCGGCTGAAGACGCTTCTGTTGCAGTAGCTGCAGGCAAACCCGTTCAGTCCGAGGAAATCGTCGCCAAGCGCATCGAAGGCGGAGTTCAAAAGTACCTCAAGGAAGTCAGTCTGTTCAACCAGTCGTTCGTTAAAAACGACAAGCAAACGGTTGAGCAAATGCTCAAAGAAAAAGCCACGAAGGTCAGTGCATTCACGCTGTATGTCGTGGGCGAGGGCATAGAGAAAAAGGTTGATGACTTTGCAGCCGAAGTGGCTGCTCAAATCGCCGCCGCCAAAGCGGGCTGAAGCAGCGCACTGTCCCCCGCCGGGGCCGTGAAATTTACATTGAACCCAATAACAGAAAGCGCTCACATGCCAGCCTACAAGCGAATCTTGTTAAAACTGTCTGGTGAAGCTTTGATGGGCGACGATGCATTCGGCATCAACCGCGCCACCATTGTCCGCATGGTGGAAGAAATCGCCGAAATCACACACATGGGTGTTCAGGTCGCAGTAGTGATTGGCGGCGGCAATATCTTTCGCGGCGTGGCGGGAGGCTCTGTGGGTATGGACCGCGCAACCGCCGACTACATGGGTATGCTGGCCACCGTAATGAATGCATTGGCACTAGGCGACACGATGGACAAGGCTGGCCTGACCCCGCGAGTAATGTCTGCAATCGCCATTGATCGCGTGGTGGAGCCCTATGTGCGGCCCAAAGCGCTGCAGTACCTTGAAGAAGGCAAAGTTGTCATTTTCGCTGCGGGCACTGGTAATCCGTTTTTTACGACCGACACCGCGGCTGCGTTGCGCGGCGCTGAAATTGGTGCAGAAATCGTTTTAAAGGCGACCAAAGTCGACGGCGTTTATTCCGCAGATCCGAAAAAAGACCCCACTGCAACGCGGTACAGCAGCATCACGTTTGACGAGGCAATGGGCAAAAATCTTGAAGTCATGGACGCAACTGCGTTTGCACTGTGCCGCGACCAGAAGCTGCCCCTTAAGGTATTCAGCATCTTCAAACACGGCGCGCTCAAGCGGGTTGTGCTGGGCGAAGACGAAGGCACGCTGGTACACGTTTGAGAGCTGCACGGATTAGGTTTTAAACTGACGTCTGGCGTAAAAATTCGGGGAGTTAAAGATGAGCATCACTGAGATCAAACAGACTGCTGAGCAAAAAATGCAGCAATCGATAGAGTCGTTCAAAAACAGTTTGAACAAAATCCGCACTGGCCGCGCCAACCCAGGTTTGCTTGATACCGTACAGGTTGACTACTACGGCTCTATGGTGCCCATCAGCCAGGTGGCCAACGTGGCATTGCTCGACGCGCGCACCATCAGCGTGTCGCCGTGGGAAAAGGGCATGGGCGCGAAAATTGAAAAAGCCATTCGCGACTCCGACCTGGGCTTGAACCCCGCGTCGCAAGGCGATCTGATTCGCGTACCAATGCCCGCCATGACTGAAGAACGTCGCAAAGAATTGACCAAGGTGGTTCGCGCTGAAGGCGAGCACGCAAAGGTGGCGATTCGCAATTTGCGGCGCGACGTGAACGACGGCGTCAAAAAGCTTGTAAAAGAAAAGCTGGCGTCTGAAGACGATGAGCGTCGTTCGCACGATGAAGTGCAAAAGTTTACCGACCGCTACATTGTTGAAGTCGACAAGCTGGTGTCTGGCAAAGAGGCCGACATCATGGCGGTTTAAGTCCTTCCGATCTGACTTCATTAGGCTGCAGCTGCTAACGGGGAACCGCTATATGTCGATGCCCATTTCAAATGCCGTTCCGTACCACGTCGCAATCGTGATGGACGGCAACGGTCGCTGGGCATCCAAGCGGTTATTGCCGCGCATCGCTGGGCACCGGCAGGGTGTGGACGCGCTTAAGGCCTGCGTTCAGGCTTGCATAGACCGGGGTATTGGCGTTCTGACGGTATTTGCGTTCTCTTCTGAAAATTGGAGTCGTCCCGTAGATGAGGTCTCGGGCCTAATGGAGCTGTTGGCAATTGCCTTGTCCCGTGAGGTTCCGCGACTACAAACCAACGGCGTTCGCATGCATTTCATTGGCAACCGGCAGCAGTTGTCCGCAAAGGTGCAGGCGGGGCTTGCTAAAGCTGAAGGGGACACGTCCACCAACCAGCGTCTGGTTTTGAACGTCTGCTTTAACTACGGTGGGCGATGGGACATTGCTCAGGCGGCACAAAAGCTCATCGCCGGTGGCCAGCCCGTCACTGAGGTGTCGCTTGACCGCGCGATGGCGCTTGCCCACGTACCAGATCCCGACTTGCTGATTCGCACTGGCGGTGAGCTGCGCATCAGTAATTTTCTGCTGTGGCAAGCGGCATATTCCGAGCTGCATTTTTCCAAAAAGCTGTGGCCCGACTTTGATGCAGCGGCTCTCGATGAAGCCATTGACATTTACAAAACACGCGAGCGGCGGTTTGGATTGACCTCCGCACAGCTTGACGAACCGCTTGAAGTTGCTCGCCAAAAAAGCCGCATCATTAAAGTTGCCTGATGCTCAAGACGCGCATCATCACCGCTATTGCATTGCTGGCCGTGTTGTTGCCAGCACTGTTCTATCCAAACCCCAATGCTTTCCATGCGGTTGCCTTGGTGCTGATTGGCGCAGCCGCTTGGGAATGGTGCAAGCTCAATGGCTACAGCCAGATTGCTTCTTTTTTAATAGCTGCTGGCGCCATTTCTATATGCGCTGCAGCTTGGTTTTATGGGTTAATTGGTGCAGAAATGCCGCTGCTGTGGACAGTCACTGGAGCCGCCTGGGTTCTGGTTGGCGCCTGGCTGATGGCGCACGGGCCGTCGGTTTGGCCAAAGATTCCTCAAACCTTGCGATTGGTGCTGGGTGTGCTCGCCTTGTGCCTGGCCTGGCTTGCGCTCGCGCAGGCGCGTGTGCGAGGCGTTGAGTTTTTGCTGTCTGTGTTGTTGCTGGTGTGGGTTGCAGACATCGGCGCCTACTTTGCTGGTCGCTCGCTGGGTGGTCGGTTTACCAAAAGCAAACTTGCGCCAAGTATCAGCCCCGGTAAAACCTGGGAAGGGGTCTGGGGCGCTATTGCTTCCGTATTGGTGATGGCATTTGTATGGGCCTTCGCCTCGAGTGAAAATCTGTATGCGCAATTGCGGGGGCGCCACGGCCTGGTATTTTTGGCAGTGGCTGCGTTGTTCATGGTTGCAATCAGTGTGGTGGGCGATCTGGTTGAGTCGCTCGTCAAACGCGCAGCAGGCGCAAAAGATTCCAGCAATTTGCTGCCGGGCCACGGCGGCGTGCTGGACCGCGTGGACGCCCTGCTGCCAGCACTTCCTTTGGCCATGATGCTGGTCAGCCTTTAACCAGAAGGACGCTTGCACATGACGACGAGAAAGCAGCGCATCACTGTTTTGGGCTCGACCGGCTCAGTCGGCGTGAATACGCTCGACGTGATTGGCATGCACCCTGAGAAGTTTGAAGTCTTTGCGCTCAGCGCTGCCACCCAAACTGAACTCCTACTGGCACAGTGCACCAAGTTTCTGCCACGCTTTGCGGTGATGGCTGATGATAGCCAGGCGGCAATACTGAGCCAAAAAATTAAGCTAAAAGGGCTTAAAACTGAAGTAATACGGGCGCAAGCAGCTCTTGAAACTATAGCATCACACCCTGACGTTGACGCTGTTATGGCGGCGATTGTTGGTGCTGCGGGGCTCGGTGCGTGCATGGCAGCAGCCAAAGCAGGCAAGCGGTTGCTGTTGGCCAACAAAGAAGCGTTGGTGGTCGGCGGTGAAGTGTTCATGCAGGCCGTGCGATCGGGCGGTGCGCAGTTGCTACCCATTGACAGTGAGCATTCAGCCATTTTCCAGTCCTTGCCCGATGACCCAGGCACCTGGGCTGAACGCATTGAAAAAATTATTTTGACAGCGTCTGGCGGACCGTTTCGCACGCGCGACCTGGCAACTTTGCACAGCGTTGCCCCTGAAGAAGCTTGCGCGCACCCCAATTGGGTGATGGGCCGGAAGATTTCCGTGGACTCCGCCACCATGATGAACAAGGCGCTGGAAGTTATTGAAGCCAAGTACCTGTTCGGGGTGCAGCCCAGCCAGATTGAAGTGGTGATCCACCCGCAAAGCGTCGTGCATTCGATGGTGCAGTACCGCGACACCTCAGTGGTTGCGCAAATGGGCACGCCCGACATGCGCGTGCCAATCGCCTATGGTTTGGCCTGGCCCGGTCGGCTGGCGTCAGGTGCCAAAGCGCTTGACTTCAAATCGCTCGCTGCCATGACGTTTGAAGCGCTCGACCCACATCGGTTTCCTTGCATGCAATTGGCTTGGGAGGTGCTTGCGGCGCCAGTCGGCACAACTGCAGTTTTAAATGCTGCCAACGAAATTGCGGTAGCCGCTTTTTTAGCCAAAAAAATTCGCTTCGATCAGATTTACAGCGTCAATCGTGCAACTTTAGACCGGATGGTTCTATCTGAAGTGATCGGCATCGATGGCTTGCTGGCTATCGATGAGGAATCCCGCATGGTAGCTGCCGATTTTGCGAAACAGATGGAGGTTTGACATGATGACGGTCGTTGCTTTTTTAGTCGCCTTGGGTGTGCTGATTGCTATTCACGAATACGGCCATTACCGCGTAGCAGTGGCGTGCGGAATAAAGGTGCTCAAGTTTTCAATTGGGTTTGGCAAACCCATTTACACCTGGCGGCTCAAAGGCAAGCCCACCGAGTTCTCGATTGGCATGCTTCCGCTTGGCGGATTCGTCAAAATGCTCGATGAGCGCGAAGGCCCGGTTAACCCCGCAGAGCGGCATTTGGCCTTTAACAACCAGCCCTTGAAGTCCCGTGCCGCTGTTGTTGCGGCGGGGCCGATTGCCAACTTGCTGCTGGCTATTTTTATTTACAGCGCCTTGAACTGGACTGGCTTGCAAGAGCCAAAAGCCGTATTGGCAAGCCCCACTGTTGGATCTGTTGCAGAGCGTGCTGGCTTGCGCGGTCAGGAGGTGGTGCAAAGTGCCAGTTTTGACGGAGAGGCTTTGAAGCCGGTGCTCTCTTTTGAAGACCTGCGCTGGCGCCTCATGCAGGGTGCGCTAAATGGCCGCAACGTGCGCCTCGCAGTGTCTGACGGCGCGGCCCAGCCAAAAAATTCCGATAGCGCTGCAAACGCGTCCGTGCGTGAAGTGGTTTTGGATTTTCAGAATTTCGATGCAAAGGAAGTCGACGCGCAAATGTTCAGGCGCATTGGCATTATTGGTCCGTGGACCGAGCCGGTATTGAGCAATCTCCTGGCAGGTGGTCCGGCGGACAAAGCGGGCCTTCAGGCTGGTGACGTGGTGCTGCAACTTGGCGCGATCACAATTGTGGATGGCCAGCAGTTGCGATTCGCTATTCGGAACCCTGCGGCAACGACAGCTGGTTCTGCTGGCGCTCCACAAACCTGGCGCGTGCTTCGCGAGGGCCGGGCACTCGACGTACAAGTCACGCCGCGTATGGCCGCCGACGGCAAAGTGACCGTGCCGCGGATTGATGCCGCGGTTGGCGGGCCGCCTGCATTTGTCACCGTGCGCTACGGCGTGTTCGATGGGCTGTGGCAAGGTGTGCAAAGAACCTGGGACTCATCGGTATTGACGCTCAAGATGATGGGCAAGATGCTGATAGGGCAGGCGTCCCTAAAAAACTTGAGCGGCCCATTGACGATTGCAGATTACGCCGGCAAATCAGCGAGCCTTGGGTTAAGCGCTTACCTGCTTTTTTTAGCTGCTATCAGTGTCAGTCTGGGTGTGCTGAACTTGCTACCGCTTCCGGTGTTGGACGGTGGGCACCTGATGTATTATCTTTGGGAAGCTGTTACGGGCAAGCCGGTATCCACCGGCTCGATGGAGACCTTGCAACGCGGCGGTGTGGCAGCTTTGCTTGCCATGATGTCGGTAGCACTTTTTAACGATATCAGCCGACTTCTGGTTGGTCTATAAACAGATACGCGGCATGCGTGCGCAAGTTTGAACGTACCGCCTTCCAGTTTCGACGCCTCACGAACCGCAGGCCAACACAATTCAATGCAAAAAAAATACAACCGATTTCGACTTCATGCGGTTTGTGCCGTTGCTGTTACTTTGTGCATGGCTCAGTCGGCTTTTGCAGTGGATCCGTTCACGGTGCGCGACATTCGTGTGGAAGGTTTGCAGCGGATTGAGCCAGGCACGGTCTTCGCGTCATTGCCTTTTCGGATTGGCGAAACCTACAACGACGACAAGGGCTCAAACGCGATTCGTGCGCTGTTTGGCTTGGGCTTGTTCAAAGACGTACGTCTCGAGGTGAACGGTGATGTTCTTATCGTGATAGTGGAGGAGCGCCCGACCGTATCTGATGTGAGCTTTGTCGGCATTAAAGAGTTTGACAAGGAAGCCCTGAAGAAAGCGCTTCGTGAGATCGGGCTTTCAGAAGGTCAGGCCTTTGACAAAGCGCTTGCCGATAAAGCCGAGCAAGAGCTAAAACGCCAATACATCAACCGCAGTATGTACAGCGCGGAAATCGTGACCACGGTCACGCCTATCGAGCGCAATCGCGTAAATTTATCGTTTAACGTGGTCGAAGGCGATACTGCGAAGATCAAAGAGATTCGTATCGTTGGCAACAAAGCGTTCAGCGAGTCCACGCTGCGTGGGTTGTTTGACCTGGACACGGGCGGCTGGATGAGCTGGTACACCAAGTCTGACCGTTACTCACGGGCCAAGCTGAACGCCGACATTGAGTCCATGCGCTCGTACTACCTGACGCGCGGCTACCTCGAATTCAAAATCGACTCTACCCAAGTCGCAATTTCGCCTGACAAGCAAGACGTGAGCATTACGCTGAACCTTTCCGAAGGCGAGCGCTTTGTGGTCTCTGGCATCACGCTGGAAGGCAACTTTCTCAACCGTGACGATGAATTCAAGTCGCTTGTCACAATCAAGCCCGGTCAAGCCTACAACGCGGATTCTGTAGCCCAGACCACCAAAGCCATCACAGATTACTTTGGCACATTCGGATTTGCTTTCGCCAAAGTCGAAGTGGTTCCAGAGATTGACCGCGCCAACAACCAGGTAGCGTTTGTTATTCAAGCTGAGCCAGCCCGCCGTGCATATGTCAGGCGTATCAGTATTGGCGGCAACACCCGCACCCGTGATGAAGTTGTGCGGCGTGAGTTTCGCCAGTTCGAGTCGTCCTGGTACGACGGTGACAAAATCAAGTTGTCGCGCGACCGAACCGACCGCTTGGGATTTTTTACCGACGTGAACGTTGACACCCAAGAGGTTCCGGGTACTGCCGACCAGGTCGATCTTGCTGTCACTGTGGTTGAAAAACCGACTGGTAATTTGCAGCTGGGCGCCGGGTTTTCCAGTGCCGACAAATTTTCTTTGAGCTTTGGAGTCAAGCAGGAGAACATTTTTGGAACAGGCAATTACCTCGGTCTTGAAGTGAACACGAGCAAAGCCAATCGGTCTCTGGTGCTCAGTACCGTAGACCCGTACTTTACGGCGGACGGCATATCCCGCGCGATTGACTTGTACCTGCGTACCAGTCGTCCCCTTGACGGGCAGGGGGGTGACTACGGCTTGCGAACCAGTGGTGCCAGCGTCAGATTTGGTGTGCCTTTTAATGAAATAGATACCGTGTACTTCGGGGCAGGCGTGGAGCGCCTGACCATCAAGCGAGGCGCCAATCCGCTGCCCACAACGTTTAAAGACTATTCGGACTTGTTTGGTTTGACAACCACCTCGCTGCCGCTCACTGTAGGTTGGGTGCGCGACAGCCGTGACAGCGCGATTGTCCCCACAACAGGGCGCTACCAGCGTGTCTACGGAGAATGGGGCATTGCCGGAAACGCGAAGTATTTAAAGGCCACGCTCCAGCGGCAAGAGTACATCCCACTCAACAAGCAGTTCACTATCGCCTTGAATGCTGAATTTGGCTGGGGCAAGGGCCTGGGCGGAAAACCGTTTTCAGTTTTCAAGAACACATCGTCTGGTGGTCTTGGGTCGGTTCGAGGATTCGAGCAGGGCTCGCTAGGACCGCGTGATGCCAGCGGACTCGCTCTGGGGGGGCCAAAAAAGCTGACTTTCAATGCTGAGCTTATTGCTCCGTTCCCAGGCACGGGAAACGACCGAACCCTGCGCACTTATGCATTCCTTGACATGGGAAATGTATTTGGTGAAAACCAAAAGTACAGCATCAAAGAGCTCCGTTCTTCGTACGGAATTGGAATCAGCTGGTTGTCGCCCGTAGGACCACTTCGCTTTGCGCTCGCAAATCCCCTCCGCAAAAAAGAAGGGGATAAAATAGAGCGATTCCAATTTCAGATCGGCACGTCCTTCTAATGCTCAAAATTTCAACTCAATTGCTTTTGGCTTTTATGATGGCCGCTATCAGCAGCATCGCAAGCGCCCAAGAGTTCAAGGTCGGCATTGTCAACCTCGACAGAATATTCAGAGAAGCTAATTCGGCCAAGACTGCGCAAGCAAAACTCGAGCAGGAATTCGGCAAGCGCGAAAAGGAGATCAACGATATTGGCGCGCAGTTAAAGGGCGCAGCAGACAAGTTCGAGCGTGAAGCGCCGACTCTGGCGGAGAGCCAGCGTATTACGCGGCAAAAGCAGTTGGCTGATCAGGAACGGGATTTCCAGCGCAAACGGCGCGAGTTTCAAGAGGACTTGACCAATCGCAAAAATGAAGAGCTGCAACAGGTCATTGAGCGTGCCAACCGTGTCGTGAAGTCGTTGGCTGAAGCTGAAAAATACGACCTTATTGTTCAAGAGGCGGTGTACGTGAACCCCAAGCACGACATCACCGACAAAGTTCTCAAGTCATTGAATGCAGCGGGAGCAAAATAAGCCCTGCATCGCTGGCGGCCTCGCCGTTCTGAGCGCCCTGTGACGCTCAAACTCCAGGAGATAGTGGATGCTCTGGCTGACAAATTCGATGCCCGGCTTGTCGGTGATGGCCAAACATCCGTGGGCCGACTGGCTCCGCTAGACGTTGCGGGACACCATGAGCTTTCATTCCTGACCCACCCCAAGTATTTACACAAGCTGGCTTCGTCAAACGCTGCTTGCATAGTAGTTTCACCAGCAGCTGAAGCGCAAGCAGCCAAGCGCGGCGCGTACATCGTCGTGGACGAGCCGTATGTGTACTTCGCGCACATCACGCAGCTGTGGAAGCTGCGCCATTCAGCGCAAGCCTCGGGCGCTTTGATTCACTCTACTGCATTTATTGACCCGACTGCTGAAGTAGCTGCAACGGCCCGAATTGGGGCGTTCGCAGTGGTTGGAGCAGGTGCGGTCGTAGCTCGTGGAGCGCAAATTTCAGAGCATTGCGTGTTGGGCGACGGTGCCTTGGTGGGCGTAGACACGGTGCTGGCACCGCGCGTCACCGTGATGGCGGGCTGCACGATCGGCCAACGATGCATCGTTCATTCGGGCGCCGTGATTGGCGCAGACGGCTTTGGCTTCGCGCCACACAACGGTCAATGGGTAAAGATTGAGCAACTCGGCGCAGTGCGCGTCGGCGACGACGTTGAAATTGGTTCCAACACGTGTATTGACCGTGGGGCTCTGGACGATACGGTAATTGAGGACGGCGTCAAGCTCGACAACTTGATTCAAATAGGCCACAACGTCCGAATTGGTAAGAACACTGCCCTGGCGGGTTGCGTTGGCGTGGCCGGTAGTGCCGTGATTGGCGCGCATTGCACAGTGGGCGGCGGCGCGGTAATTTTGGGCCACCTGACGCTTGCCGACCATGTTCACATTTCTGCGGCTTCGGTGGTCACGCGTTCCATTGCAAAGGCTGGCAACTACACCGGATTTTTCCCAATTGACGACAATGTGGCGTGGGAAAAAAATTCAGCCACACTCAAGCAACTTCATAGCCTGCGTAACAGGCTAAAGCACCTTGAAAAATATTTGGTGGAAAAGCCGTAAAACCAGCAATTCAGCGCTGTACGGCCTTAGCAGAACACAAAATAAACAGACCAAGAAAGCCATGATGGACATCCACCAAATACTCAAGCAGTTGCCACATCGCTACCCGTTTCTGCTGGTTGACCGTGTGCTCGAAATTGAAAAGGGCAAGCGCATCAAAGCCTTGAAAAATGTGACCATCAATGAGCCGTTTTTTACAGGCCATTTTCCGCATCGCCCGGTAATGCCAGGCGTATTGATGCTGGAGGCCATGGCGCAGGCCGCGGCTCTTTTAGCGTTCGATATGCTGGGGCAAGCGCCAGATGACAAGACTGTTTATTACTTTGCAGGTATTGACTCGGCGCGCTTTAAAAGACCAGTTGAGCCGGGTGACCAGCTGATCATGGACGTAACGCTCGAGCGGATGAAGGCCGGTATTTTCAAGTTCAAAGGCATCACTCGCGTTGGGGGGGCAACCGCCTGCGAAGCCGAGCTGATGTGCACTATGCGCACGATTACATAAGCACCACGCATGGCAATACATCCAACTGCCGTCATTGATCCGCACGCTGAGCTGGACAGCTCGGTAACCGTCGGGCCTTACTCGGTGATTGGCCCAAACGTCAAGGTTGGGCCAGGCACAACGATGGGGCCACACTGCGTGATCGAAGGCCACACCACGATTGGTCGTGATAACCGCATTTTTCAGTTCACCTCACTCGGTGCTATTCCGCAGGACAAAAAGTACGCAGGTGAGCCGTGCCAGCTCATTATTGGCGACCGCAATACGATTCGAGAGTTCTGCACCTTCAATATCGGCTCGCCAGGAGGCACCGGCATAACCCGCGTGGGCGATGACAACTGGCTGATGGCGTATGTGCACTTGGCGCATGACTGCCAGGTAGGCAATCAAACAATTTTCGCCAACAACTCGCAATTGGCAGGCCACGTCCATGTGGGTGACTGGGTCATTTTGGGCGGCTTCACGGTGGTACACCAGTTCGTGCGCCTGGGCGCGCACAGCATGACGGCAATGTGCTCGCTGCTGCTTGCCGACCTGCCGCCGTTTGTGATGGCCCAAGGCCAGCCGGCACAAGCGCGATCGATGAACTATGAGGGCTTGCGCAGGCGTGGTTTCTCGCCTGAGCGAATTGCTGCGGTCAAAGCAATGCACAAGCTGCTCTACCGCGAAGATTTAACGCTGGTGCAGGCGCAGGTCCAAATTGCGGCGTTGGCTGATAAATTTCCTGAAGCAGCACAAGATGTGGATTTGATGCGCTCATTTTTAGAACAAACGCTGCCGCAGCGCGGTATTGTTCGGTAGCACGGTATGCAGCAGGCGCCCAAGGTGGCGATGGTGGCCGGCGAGACGTCCGGCGATTTGCTCGCTGCCTTGTTACTCGATGGTTTGCAGTCACGCTGGCCCAGCCTGCAGTCTTCGGGAATCGGCGGCGTGCAAATGACGCAGCGCGGCTTTCATGCCTTGTGGCCAAGCGAAAAACTCGCGGTGCGGGGGTATGTCGAGGTGCTGCGCCATTACCGTGAGATTGTGGGCATCCGCAGCCAACTCACGGCGCGGTTGTTGGCTGATCGGCCCGATATTTTTATTGGCGTCGACGCGCCCGACTTTAATCTGGACCTGGAGGCTGGGCTAAAGCTTAGCGGCATCAAAACCGTTCACTTCATCAGCCCCTCCGTGTGGGCCTGGCGCGCAGACCGGGTTGAAAAAATAAAGCGCAGCGTTGACCATGTTCTGTGCGTGTTTCCGTTTGAGCCGGCGCTACTGGCAAAGCACGGTATTGCCGCGACGTATGTGGGCCACCCGCTTGCCAGCGTTATTCCGATGCAAATAGACCGTGCGGGCGCGCGGGCGCGGCTGGGTTTGCGTGATGATGACACGGTAGTGGCAGTTCTGCCAGGCAGCAGGGCTTCCGAGATTCAGTACCTCGGTTTAAGGTTTTTTAAGGCTGTAGCGCATATAGTGCGGGCGCAGCCAGCTATTAAATTCATAGTACCTTGCATTCCTCCGCTGCGTGGGCGCATTGAGCAGCTGGCGGTGCAGGCGGGTGTGCATCGCGCCGTGCAGTTCACGGACGGGCAGTCGCATCAAGCCCTTGCAGCCTGCGACGTCACATTGATTGCCAGCGGCACTGCCACTCTTGAAGCAGCGTTGTTCAAGCGCCCGATGGTGATTGCTTACAACATGCATTGGTTGTCGTGGCAAATCATGAAGCGCAAAAAGCTTCAGCCGTGGGTGGGGCTGCCAAATATTTTGTGCCGGGATTTTGTGGTACCCGAGCTGATTCAAAACGCAGCGTCGCCCGAGGCGCTGGCCAATGCGGTCCTGGCGTGGATCGCCGCCAAAACATCCGCACCTGCGAAAATACAGGCGCTTGAAGAACGCTTTGCCGTTCTGCACGCTGAACTCAAGCGCGACACCTCCAAACTGGCAACCGATGCGATCCATAAAATTCTTGAAGCTTGAGCAGGCCCCACTGGTTTGGGATTCGCATGGCCTGGTGGCCGGCGTTGACGAAGCCGGACGCGGCCCCTTGATGGGCCCAGTGGTGGCTGCTGCAGTCATTTTGAATGACCTGAAACCCATCAAGGGTCTGGCCGATTCCAAAAAACTCACTGCGCTGCGTCGGGAAAAGCTCTACGACGAAATACTTGCCAAGGCCTTGTGCTGCTCTATTGCGCAGGCAACGGTTGCAGAAATTGATGAGCTGAATATCTTGCAGGCCACCTTGCTTGCCATGAAGCGCGCCGTTGAGGGATTGCGTTTGAGGCCCAACAAAGTGCTGGTGGACGGCAACCGTCTGCCGGTGATTCATGTTTTGGCGGAGGCGGTTGTCAAAGGCGATTCGCTGATTCCTGCGATTTCAGCTGCATCGATTTTGGCCAAGGTGCACCGCGACCGGTGGTGTGCTGAATTCGATTTGCAATACCCCCAATATGGATTTGCCGGGCACAAGGGCTACGGCACGGCCATCCACCTGGCCGCGTTGCGCGCGCACGGAGCTTGCCCTGAACACCGCAGGTCTTTTGCGCCGGTTGCTGCAGTGCTTGCCGGGGCGTTGCGACAATGATCGCAGTCGCAGCGCCCACGCTGATCAGCTCGCGCGACAACCCGCTGATTGCCGAGCTGCGCAAACTCAACGCAAGCAGCACCGTCTACCGTAAACAGGGGCGCATATGGCTGGAAGGTGACCACCTGTGCCGCGCGGCGCTTGCGCGCGGTTTCAGGCCGGCATTTGGGCTTTTTTCAGAGTCTTTTTGGCCTGTAGCCCAATCAATTTTGGCGCAAGCAGCTATTAAAAATATAGTAATACCGGATGCCCTGTTCGGTCAGATCAGCGGCCTGGAGTCTCCCGCAAAAATGGGTTTTGTGCTGGATCTGCCCGAGTCGACAGCGCTACGGCCAGATGCTGCCACCGTGATTCTTGACCGCGTGCAAGACGCTGGCAATGTCGGTTCTATTTTGCGCAGCGCTGCCGCGTTTGGGTTTTTTCAAGTGATTGCGCTCAAAGGCACTGCTGCTTTGTGGTCGCCCAAAGTGCTGCGGGCAGGTATGGGCGCGCACTTTGCGCTGCAGCTGATGGAAGGCATTGAAGCCGGGGCGTTAAATGCATTGACCGTGCCGTTGGTGGTTACCAGCTCGCACGAAGGCGCGTTGCTGGGCAGTGCTGCCTGCGCCGCATTGCCCAGCCCATGCGCGTGGGTGATGGGCCACGAAGGGCAGGGCGTCAGCCGGGCCCTGATGGACAAATCGGCGTTCAAAGTGCGCATTGGCCAGCCCGGCGGCGAAGAGTCATTGAACGTCGCTGCTGCTGCTGCGATTTGCCTGCACGCGAGCGCCATTTGCGCAATCACCCCGGCTCAAGTGGTCTAAACCAAGGGTTAGCGTTAAGCGCCAACGCTATAATCAATGGCTTTTCCAAACACAGCTTCGTCCAAGCGCGCTTCACAGGTAAAACACCACCAAAAGCAGTCTGCGATGTCTTGACTTGACACCACTCGGGCTTGGGCGAGAAGTAAACTTTTCGGGAGTTCCAGTGCTTTTGTCTCTTCAGGGGAGCTTGCCCCACACCCCCGCAATCTTGGCGCTGGCAGACGGTACGGTCTTTATCGGGTCATCCGTCGGCGCTGCGGGCAGCACGCACGGTGAGGTGGTTTTCAACACTGCCATGACGGGCTACCAGGAAATCCTGACCGATGCCAGCTACTGCCAGCAATTGGTCACACTGACCTATCCGCATATTGGCAACTACGGCATCAATGCCGAAGACGTCGAAGGCGAAAAAATCCACGCGGCAGGTCTCATCATCAAGGACTTGCCGTTGCTGGCGTCCAATTTTCGATCGACGATGACTCTGCATGACTATCTTGTCAAAGAAGGCGCCGTCGCGATTGCCAATATCGACACCCGACAGCTCACCCGGCACCTGCGCACGCATGGCGCGCAAAACGGTTGCATCCTGGCCCTTGCTACGGGCGATACCGTATCACCCGGTGCAATCGATAAGGCCGTGTCTTTGGCCAAAGCCGCGCCAAAAATGGCGGGCCTTGATTTGGCAAAAGTCGTGTCTTGCCAGCAGACGTATGAGTGGACGCAGACCGAATGGAAATTAGACAACCTGGGCGGCAAGCCGGGCTATGGCGTGCAAATTACGCCGAAGTTTCACGTTGTCGCATATGACTTCGGCATCAAGAAAAACATTCTGCGAATGCTTGCCCAGCGCGGCGCACGCGTCACGGTGGTGCCTGCGCAAACCAGCGCGCAAGACGTGCTCAAACTTAAACCCGACGGCATCTTTTTATCCAACGGACCGGGTGATCCAGAGCCGTGTGATTACGCTACTACCGCTGTGCGGGAGCTGATACAAACAGGCATTCCGACCTTCGGCATTTGCCTGGGCCACCAGATCATGGCATTGGCCGCTGGTGCTGCGACCTACAAAATGCAGCAAAGCCACCACGGTGCCAACCACCCGGTGAAAGACCTCGATACAGGGCGCGTCAGCATCACCAGCCAAAACCACGGCTTTGCGGTTGACGGCAAAAGCCTGCCCGCCAATTTGCGCGCTACCCACATCAGTTTGTTTGACGGCACGCTGCAAGGCCTGGCCTGGACGGACCAACCAGCACTCTGCTTTCAGGGCCACCCTGAAGCGTCGCCCGGGCCGCATGATATTTCGTATTTGTTTGATCGCTTCACGGCACTGATGGAAAAGCATAAAAATGCCTAAAAGAACAGACATTAAATCGGTACTTATCATCGGCGCAGGCCCGATCATCATTGGTCAGGCGTGCGAGTTCGATTACTCTGGTGTACAGGCCTGCAAGGCGTTGCGGGAAGAGGGCTACAAGGTCATTTTGATCAACAGCAATCCTGCCACCATCATGACCGACCCGGCGACGGCAGACGTGACTTATATCGAGCCCATCACGTGGCAGACGGTTGAAAAAATCATCGCCAAAGAAAAGCCGGACGCGATTTTGCCGACCATGGGCGGACAAACCGCGCTGAACTGCGCGCTGGATTTATGGCACAACGGCGTGCTGGAAAAATACACTGGATCTGGAACGGGCAAGTCCGTGGAGCTGATTGGTGCAAAGCCCGAAGCGATCGACAAAGCCGAAGACCGCTTGAAGTTCAAAGACGCGATGACCAAAATCGGTTTGGGCTCTGCCCGCTCAGGCATTGCCCACACGCTTGGAGAAGCCTGGTCGGTTCAAAAAACGCTTGGCTTCCCTACCGTGATTCGTCCCAGCTTTACGCTGGGCGGCACGGGCGGCGGTATTGCCTACAACGCTGAAGAATTCGAGACGATTTGCAAGCGCGGCATTGAGGCATCGCCGACCAGCGAGCTGTTGATTGAAGAGTCGCTGCTGGGCTGGAAAGAATACGAGATGGAAGTGGTTCGCGACACAGCAGACAACTGCATCATCGTTTGCTCGATTGAAAACCTCGACCCGATGGGCGTGCACACGGGCGACTCCATCACGGTGGCACCCGCGCAAACCTTAAGCGACAAGGAATACCAGATTTTGCGCAATGCGTCACTGGCCGTGCTGCGTGAAATTGGGGTGGACACTGGCGGCTCGAATGTGCAGTTTGCGATTAATCCTGAAGATGGCCGCATGGTTGTCATTGAGATGAATCCGCGTGTGTCCCGGTCAAGCGCGCTAGCCAGTAAAGCCACCGGATTCCCAATTGCCAAAGTTGCCGCCAAGCTGGCGATTGGCTACACGCTGGACGAGCTCCGCAACGAGATCACGGGTGGTGCCACGCCGGCATCGTTTGAGCCCAGCATCGATTACGTGGTCACCAAAATTCCGCGTTTCGCGTTTGAAAAATTTCCGACGGCCGATGCGCGCTTAACCACGCAAATGAAGTCAGTCGGCGAAGTGATGGCCATGGGCCGCACCTTTCAAGAGTCGTTTCAAAAAGCGCTGCGCGGGCTGGAAGTCGGCGTGGATGGTATGAACGAAAAAACCCAGGACCGGGAAGTGCTGGAGAAAGAGCTTGGCGCCCCAGGTCCAGACCGCATCTGGTACGTGGGTGATGCCTTCGCAATGGGCATGAGCGTCGAAGAAGTGTTTGCGCTGACCAAAATAGACCGCTGGTTTTTGGTGCAGATTGAGCAGATTGTGAAAATTGAGCTGGAGCTTGAAATCACAACCCTTGAGAAACTCGACGCCGCCACACTGCGTGCGTTAAAGCAAAAAGGCTTTTCCGACAGACGTTTGGCGCGTCAACTCAAAACCACCGACACGGAAATCCGCAACCGGCGCCGCGCGCTTGGGGTGCGACCAGTCTACAAGCGTGTTGACACCTGCGCCGCCGAGTTCGCTACCAAGACCGCGTATTTGTACTCAACCTATGAGGCTGTTGGCTCAGAGTGCGAAGCCGAACCCACCACGAACAAAAAAATCATGGTGCTCGGCGGCGGACCCAACCGAATCGGGCAGGGCATAGAGTTTGATTACTGCTGCGTACACGCGGCTTTGGCACTGCGTGAAGACGGCTACGAGACCATCATGGTCAACTGCAACCCTGAGACCGTGTCAACCGATTACGACACGTCTGACCGCTTGTACTTTGAGCCGCTGACGCTTGAAGACGTGCTGGAGATCGTTGACAAAGAAAAGCCCTTCGGCGTGATTGTGCAATACGGCGGGCAAACGCCTTTAAAGCTGGCGCTGGACCTGGAGGCCAACGGTGTTCCGATTATCGGCACGTCTCCGGACATGATTGATGCCGCTGAAGACCGCGAGCGTTTTCAAAAATTGCTGCATGCATTGAAGCTGCTGCAGCCGCCAAATGCCACCGCGCGTACCGAGTCTGAAGCGCTTGAAAAAGCCGCTGCGCTGGGCTATCCGCTGGTTGTACGCCCCAGCTACGTGCTGGGCGGCCGCGCGATGGAAATCGTGCACGAGCAGCGTGACCTTGAGCGCTACATGCGTGAAGCGGTCAAAGTCAGCCACGATTCACCCGTATTGCTGGACCGTTTTCTAAACGATGCCATTGAGTGCGATGTGGACTGTATTCGTGACGATACGGGCGCAACCTTCATCGGCGGCGTGATGGAGCACATTGAGCAGGCGGGCGTGCACAGCGGCGACTCGGCTTGTTCGTTGCCGCCGTATTCATTGACTGCGCAGACCATCAACGAGATCAAACGCCAGACCTCTGCAATGGCCGATGCGCTTCATGTGGTGGGTTTGATGAACGTGCAGTTCGCCATTCAACATCTTGACGGCAAAGACGTGATTTACGTGCTGGAAGTCAACCCGCGCGCTTCACGCACGGTACCATTCGTCAGCAAGGCCACCGGCATCCAGCTGGCCAAGGTGGCGGCGCGCTGCATGGTCGGTCAATCGCTGGCGTCGCAGGGCATCACGAAGGAAGTCACACCACCGTATTTCAGCGTCAAGGAGGCGGTGTTCCCGTTTGTCAAGTTTCCGGGCGTTGACACCATTCTTGGTCCTGAGATGAAATCGACTGGTGAAGTGATGGGCGTGGGCAAAACCTTCGGCGAGGCGTTTGTCAAATCTCAGCTCGGCGCAGGTACCAAATTGCCAACCTCCGGGCGGGTATTTTTAACTGTCAAAAACAACGATAAACCGCGTGCGGTGGAGGTGGCCCGTGCGCTAGCCGCTATGAAGTTTGACATTGTGGCTACCAAGGGTACCGCCGCCGCGATGACTGCCGCAGGCATTGCTTGTGGCGTTGTGAACAAGGTTACTGAAGGCCGTCCGCATGTGGTCGACATGATCAAAAATAACGAGATTGCGCTGGTCATCAACACGGTGGAAGAGCGGCGCAATGCGATTTCCGACTCGCGGCAAATCCGTACGTCATCGCTTTTGGCGCGCGTGACAACGTTTACCACTATCGCCGGGGCTGAGGCGGCCGTTGAAGGCATGAAGCATCTGGACAATCTAGGCGTGATTTCGGTTCAGGAGATGCACAGCCAACTCTCCTAGTGGCCAGGCTATCGCTGGCAAATTTGCATTAAACTAAAATTTTGACAAATAAATGCCGCTACCAGGCAACTGGTGGCGGTTTTGCTTTTAGAGAAACGAATACCTATGGCCACCATTCCCATCACAAAAATCGGCGCTGAAAAGCTCAAGGCCGAATTACATCAGCTCAAAACTGTTGATCGCCCATGGGTGATCAATGCGATTTCGGAGGCCCGTGCGCAGGGCGATCTCAGCGAAAACGCCGAATACGAAGCCGCCAAAGATCGTCAAGGTTTCGTTGAAGGCCGCATTCAGGAAATCGAAGGCAAGTTGTCGGTCGCGCAAATCATTGACCCGTCCGAAATGGACGCAGGCGGCAAAGTGGTTTTCGGCTCGACCATTGAGCTGGAGGACGAAGAAAGTGGCAACAAAGTCACCTATCAAATCGTGGGCGAAGACGAAGCAGACATCAAGTTTGGCCGGGTCAACATCAACTCGCCAATTGCGCGCGCGCTGATTGGAAAAGACGAGGGCGATTCAGTGGAATTTCAGGCGCCGGGTGGTTTGAAGCGGTACGAAATCATCGCTGTGATGTACATATGAGCCTCCGCGGTCGCTCACAGCGTGTACTCGCGCTTCCCAAGGAGGCCGCTCCTCCTGCGGCCTGGTAAAGCCAGTTCCGCGGCCCCGGCTTGAAAGGATCATTTAATGAGGTATCGCTTTGGGGTGATGATTGCCGCCCTGTGGTGGGGCAGCCTGACGGCCTTGGGCTTTGTCATCGTACCGATGCTGTTCACCCACATGCCCAGCCCGGCGGCGGCGGGGCAAATCGCTGCAAAGCTGTTCACTGCGCAAACCTGGCTGAGTATTGCCTGCAGCATGTTTTTACTGCTCATTTTTAATCAAAAACAGGCTTTAGCGCCCGATTTACGGGCGCAAGCAGCTATTAAATACATAGTCGCCGGTTTGTTGCTGGCAACCTTGGTGGAATTCGGCTTGTCTCCGCGCATCGTCAACGCTCGCTCTGACGGCGGCAACCTGAAGCTGCTACACGGCCTGGGCAGTGCGATGTATTTTGCGCAGTGGTTGTGCGCAGGGTTCACGCTTTGGGTTTTGGGCCGCGCTGAAAATCGAGACATTTAACGTGAACACGTGAACTTGTAGGCTGATTTTACGAAGCGCACTTTGATCTAAAGATTAGCTTTTAATCTCATTTAAACCGGGGCCGCGGAACTGGCTTTGCCAGGCCAGGGGCTGGAGGCTGCGGCTCCAAGCCCGCTTGAGCGGGCTGGGACAGCTTCCGGATGCGCTGCCTGTGGCAGCGCTGCGCCCTGCAAGGGCAGCGGCCCCCCGGGGGGCAGGAAGCTACACGCCGTGAGCGACCGTGGGGGCAACAACTTCAGCCGCCTCAAGCGTATTGACTAAAAGCATGGTGATTGTCATCGGCCCCACGCCGCCCGGCACAGGCGTGATGTAGCCTGCCACCCGGCTTACGCCGTCAAAGTCCACGTCACCACACAGCTTGCCTTCGTCTGGCTCACCTGCAGGAATGCGGTTCATGCCAACGTCAATCACAATCGCCCCAGGCTTGACCATGTCGGCAGTTAAAACGTTGCGCTTGCCCACTGCCACAATAATCACATCGGCTTGCAGCGTCATGGCTTTCAGGTCAGCGGTAGCGCTGTGGCAAACCGTGACTGTCGCGTTTTTTTGCAACAGCATCAGCGCCATTGGCTTGCCCACGATGTTGCTGCGACCAATGACGACTGCGTGTTTGCCTTTGAGGTCGAAGGCCTTTCCGTCGTTCAAGCTTTCCAGCATCTTCATGCAGCCGTACGGCGTGCAGGGCCAAAACCCTGGCTGGCCGACCATCAATGCCCCTGCGCTGGCCACGTGAAAACCGTCAACGTCTTTGGCTGGTGCAATTGCTTCGATGATTTTGTGCGCGTCAATATGCGCAGGCAGTGGAACCTGCACCAATATGCCGTGTATGGCCGGGTCGTTGTTTAGTGCGTCAACACGCGCTAACAGATCGGCTTCACTTAACGTGGCGGGGTGTTTGTCCAGCATCGAGTAGATGCCGTTGTCTTCGCAGGCTTTGACTTTGTTGCGAACGTACACCTGGCTGGCCGTGTTGTCGCCGACCAGTACTACCGCCAGGCCGGGTGTGATGCCGCGAGCGCGCAGTGCCGCGGCTCGCTCGGCAACTTGCAGCCGCAACTTTTTTGACAAGGACGTCCCATCAATGATTTTGGCTGTCATGATCGATTTTCTTTGAATTTACAAGTAAAAACGCCCGTTTCCATTGTTTTGGCAAATGGATACGGGCGCAAGCAGCTATAACTTACATAGCAGCAATGGGTGCTGTCAACCTTTTGGGGTGGTCGATCCCAGGGCAATCTTCAGCAGGTCGGCCACGGTATTGGCATTGAGCTTTTCCATGATGTTGGCGCGGTGCGCCTCAACGGTTTTGATGCTGATGCCCAGGTCGTCGGCTATTTGTTTGTTCAGGCGGCCCGCAACGATGCGCTCAAGCACCTGGGTTTCGCGCGTGGTCAATTTGGCCAGAAGCGCATCGCGGCTCGCAGACTGCTGGTGGCCCGCAAAAGCTGCTCTGGCTTGTTCAAGCATGCGCTCGACCAGGTTGCTGAGGGCTTCTTCCTGAAACGGCTTCTGGATGAAATCCATTGCGCCTTTTTTCATCGTCGTCACTGCCATCGGTACGTCGCCGTGGCCAGTAATGAAGACGATTGGCAGCGGTGATTTGCGCTCAACGAGTTTGTCTTGCAGTTCAAGTCCGGTCATGCCGGCCATGCGGATGTCAACGATCAGGCAGGCGACTTCACGCGCGTCGTAGCGGCTCAAGAAAGTCTCTGCCGAATCGTAACAACGCACCCGGTAGTCTTTGCCTTCCAGCAGCCATTGCAGTGAATCGCGCACGCCCTCGTCGTCATCAACGACGTAGACAGTGCCTTTTTTCGGAATCAAGCTCATAGCAAACTTTCTTTAACAAACTCATTTATCTGCGCCGCTCAAGACAGGCTTGGATTTTTCACCGTCAAATTGTCTGTAACCGAATTCAGTGCAAGTGTTGCCGTATCTGCCAGTGGTTTCACGGGTATCCAAAAGGTGAACCGGCAGCCTGTTACCAGCGTCGCATTGTAAAGGTTCTCAGCGTATAGCCGGCCGTGGTGCGACTCCACAATGCTGCGGCAAAGCTTCAGGCCGATCCCCATGCCTTCAGCTTTTGTCGTGTAAAAAGCTTCATAAACTCTGGCCATGACTTCGGTTGACATACCCAGGCCTGTGTCCAGCACTGAAAACTCCACCACTGCCTGCTCGTCAATGGTCTTTGGCACCACCCTCAGCTCGACACTGCGGCGGGCCGCCGGCAGCTTTGCATGTTCAATGGACTCTGCGGCGTTCTTCATCAAATTGATCAGCACCTGTTCAATCAGAATCGGGTCGACCATGATTTGCGGCAACCGCGCTGCAATGTAGTGGCTCTGGCGAACGTTGTGCCGGCGCAGCTCGATTTCTGCCAGCTCCATTGCGTTGCTAACGATCGTGCCCACATCGGCCAGCGTTCGGTTGGGCTCGCTGCGTTTGACAAATGAGCGGATGCGCTGAATGATCTGCCCCGCGCGGTTTGCCTGCTTGGCAGTTTTTTCAAGGGCACCCAAAAGCTCTTCGGTGGTGATCTTGTCTCCCATGATGCGGCTGACCATGCCATTGCAGTAGTTGTTGATGGCTGTCAGTGGCTGGTTGAGCTCATGCGCCACGCTGGATGCCATTTCGCCCATGGTGATCAGGCGGCTGGCGGTTTGCGCCCGCTCGTTTTGCTGCGCGGTTTGTTCTTCGGCGTGGCGGCGCGGCGTGATGTCCGTGGCAATCACCATTTGCGCCAGGCGGCCATCGACCCAGGTCAGGTAACGCGAGCGCACCTCAAGCCATTTACCAAGTTCAGGAATAAAAATTTCGGCATTTTTACTTTGCGCTTCGGTGAGTGAGTCGGTCGGCAAACCGGCCAGTCCATCTACCTCATCCATAGCATCGCCGATCGGGGCTGAGGCTGGCATACCGGCCTGCGCAATCAACCTCAAATGCCCCGAAACATCCGCACCAAACCACGAGCGGTAAAGCTTGTTTGCAAACAGCAGCTCTTCGCTGCCCAGCGGCGCTACAGACACTGCGGCGTCCAGTCCCTCAAGCACCGTGGTGAAGCGTTCGTACGAAGCGGTCAGCTCTTCGCGCACGCGCTTTGGCTCGGTAATGTCGGTCATTGACGTCATCCAGCCGGTTTGCTGGCCGCGCGGGTCAATCAACGGCGATACGTACATGCGCGCGTCAAAAACTGCGCCAGTACGGCGCTTTATTTGTAACTCAAACCCACCTGGCGGCGAGCGGCCTTGGAGCTCGTCGGTCAGCCGCGCCTGTAGCGACTGCTGTTCACCCGCCGGCCAGTAGGGAAAGGGAGGTGCGCTGCCCACCAGCTCGGCTTCACTCCAGCCAGTCATCTGACAAAAAGCTGGATTTACATAGGTGATGCGGCCTTCCATGTCCAGCGCGCGCATACCGGTCAGCATAGAGTTCTCCATGGCGCGCCGAAAGTTGGTTTCAGTGACCAGTGCCTGCTGGGCTTGGACTCGCCTGCGGGTGTGCCGCCAGTTACCCAGCAGCACCCAGACCGTGAGCGCGCTCAACGCGCTGACCAGCCAGAAAAATCCGCTGCCCACCATTCCCAGCGATGCGCGATAACCCTGGGCCCGTATCAAAAGGCCATTGCCCACCAGCGATACCGGAATTTCATATTCAGCCGCATCTTCAATCCAGGGCAACAACTTTCCCGCACGGTTGCGTTTGGGGGCCAGGTTCCCCGCCAGCAAGCGGCCCTTGTCATCGACCAAGGCTACTGCGTATTTAGCAGTAACTTCTGTCGGAACCCCATAGCGCAGCATGCCTTCAATGGAGTACTCGGCCAATATCACGCCGCCAAACTTGTTTTGCGCTTCAAGTGGCACCAGCAGTTGTAGTGCGGCGGCTTCACCCTTGCGCACTTCAATGGCATTCGCGCTGGTGTCTGGTTTGCCATCAAAAGGGCGCGAGTAAACAGGCTGGCGCAGATCGCGTGCCAAGTCGTAGGTGCCGTCGGTCTCACCCGGCTGCAGCGTCTGGCCAGCCGTACGCAGCTGGGCTGCGCTGGCACTGGCTGAGCTGTACGAGGCCTTCACACGCCGCCGGGCATCGACCCAGGTCACGGCCAGCAGTTCCGGATACTGATTGACCAATGACTCGGTTTGCACCACAAACTCGCCGGCGTCGACTTCGTTGTTTGAGATATCGCGCCCCAGACGCATCAACTGCTCCTGGCGCTCGAGCAGGCGCAGACGCAGGCGCTGCTGCGCGTATTCCACATCGCGTTTGACGGCTTGCTGCTCGCGGTCGATTTCCTCGAGCCTGAGGTAGCCGAAAGCGGCCACCACGGCGGACAGGAACAATATCACTGCCAGCAGTGGGCCAAGGGTAATAAAGCGGTCTTGCCGGGCAGGCGACTGCTTGCGCCACCAGCGGCGCCACAACGACATGGGCGCTGTGGTGCCGGTGATAAGGCGGGACGGTGGGGGCAGGTAATCCATGTGCGTGAGGGCAGTTTAAGTGAATGGCCCAAACCAAGCGACAACAACTCCCGACGATGGCTTTAATTTTTCTTCATATGAAATGTCAACGCATAATTTGAAAATTTTAAATCATTGTGCCAAAATAGAGAAGTAAGCTTAAAACCATCTACATTGCACTGGTCGCGCCATAAATTTATATTGGCAAGTGCAAAGCTATCGCAAGGAGACAAACCATGGCAGCCAACCCTATTCATCCAGAACCAAGCAACGCCGCGAGCGCAGCCTTCGACCAGGACTCGCAAGAAACCCGCGAGTGGCTAGATGCACTTTCGGCTGTCATCGACAGCGAAGGCCCAGAGCGCGCCCATTTCTTACTCGAGCAGTTGCTCGAGCACGCCCGCCAAAGCAGCATCGACATGCCGTTTTCAGCCAACACCGGTTATGTCAATACGCTGGAACCTGACCAGGAAGAGCGTTCGCCTGGCAACCTTGAATATGAGAAACGCCTGCGTGCCTATATGCGCTGGAACGCGATGGCGATGGTCGTCAAGGCCAATCGTTTGCATCCGGCTGATGGTGGCGACTTGGGTGGCCACATTGGCTCGTTTGCATCACTGGCCAGTTTGTTTGGCGCAGGCTTTAACCACTTCTGGCATGCCGAGTCGAGCGAGCCCGGCAAAGAGCACGGCGGTGACTGCCTGTACATACAAGGCCACGTTTCGCCTGGCGTCTACGCGCGTGCTTACCTAGAAGGCCGTTTGACGGAAGAGCAGCTATTGAATTTCAGGCAAGAAGTCGATGGCAAAGGCTTGTCCAGCTACCCGCACCCTAAATTGATGCCCGAGTTTTGGCAGTTCCCCACGGTGTCGATGGGCCTGGGCCCGTTGATGGCGATCTACCAGGCGCGTTTCCTCAAATACTTGCACGCACGCGGCATCGCCGATACCGCGAACCGAAAAGTATGGGTGTTTTGCGGCGATGGTGAGATGGATGAAGTCGAATCACTCGGCGCAATTGGCCTGGCCGCGCGCGAGCGCCTGGACAATTTGGTGTTTGTCATCAACTGCAATTTGCAGCGGCTCGATGGCCCAGTGCGCGGCAACGGCAAGATTATTCAGGAGCTGGAAGGCGAATTTCGTGGTTCCGGCTGGAACGTCATCAAGCTGATCTGGGGTAACGGCTGGGACCCACTTTTGGCGCGCGACAAAGACGGCGCGTTGAAAAAAGTCATGATGGACACACTCGACGGCGACTACCAGGCCATGAAGGCCAACGACGGTGCGTACGTGCGAAAGCACTTTTTTGGCCAGAACCCTAAAACGCTGGAGATGGTCGCCAAAATGAGCGACGACGACATCTTCGAGTTGCGCCGCGGCGGACACGATTCACAAAAAGTTTATGCAGCCTTTCACGCTGCCGTCAAACACGTTGGCCAACCGACAGTGCTGTTGATAAAAACCGTCAAAGGTTTTGGCATGGGCAAAATCGGTGAAGGTAAAAACAACGTTCACCAAACCAAAAAACTGTCTGACGAAGACATCAAAGCCTTTCGTGACCGCTTCGGGATTCCGATTCCCGACAGCCAGCTGGCCGACATTCCGTTTTACAAACCAGCCGATGACACGCCCGAAATGCGCTACCTGCACGAGCGGCGCAAAGCCCTGGGTGGCTACCTGCCGCACCGCCGCACCAAGGCCGATGAAAGTTTTACCGTACCTGCACTGGACACGTTTAAATCGGTGATGGAGCCAACGCCCGAAGGCCGTGAAATTTCGACCACGCAGGCGTATGTGCGCTTTTTAACGCAGCTGCTGCGCGACCAGGCGCTGGGCCCGCGCGTGGTGCCAATTTTGGTCGATGAAGCGCGTACGTTTGGCATGGAAGGCCTGTTCCGCCAGATCGGCATCTACAACCCCGATGGCCAAAAATACATTCCTGTCGATAAAGACCAGGTCATGTATTACAAGGAAGACGTCAAGGGGCAAATTCTGCAAGAGGGTATTAACGAAGCGGGCGGCATGAGCAGCTGGATTGCAGCGGCCACGTCGTATTCAACGAGTAACCGCATCATGATTCCGTTTTATGTGTACTACTCCATGTTCGGTTTCCAGCGCGTGGGCGACCTGGCCTGGGCTGCGGGCGACATGCAGGCGCGCGGCTTTTTGTTGGGCGGCACATCAGGTCGCACCACGCTGAACGGTGAAGGCCTGCAGCACGAAGACGGCCACAGCCACATCATGGCGGGCACGATTCCCAATTGCATTTCCTACGACCCCACCTTTGCGCATGAAGTCGGCGTGATCTTGCACCACGGCTTAAAACGCATGGTGGAAAAGCAGGACAACGTGTACTTCTACCTGACGCTGCTGAACGAAAACTACGCCATGCCGGGCCTGACGGCGGGCACTGAAGAGCAGATCATCAAGGGCATGTACTTGTGCAAGCCGGGTGCAGACACCGCAGCGGCCAATGCGCCGCGTGTGCAGCTGCTGGGTTCAGGCACCATCCTGCGTGAATCGATTGCGGCGCAGGAATTGTTAGAAAAAGAATGGGGCATCTCTGCCAACGTCTGGAGCTGCCCAAGCTTTAACGAGCTGGCACGTGACGGGCAGGACGCCGAACGCTGGAGCTTGCTGCACCCGCTGGAAGCAGCACGCGTGCCATTCGTCGGCCAGCAGCTTGAAAAGCACACTGGCCCGGTCATCGCGTCTACTGACTACATGAAGGCTTTCGCCGAGCAGATTCGCAACTACATTCCCAAAGGCCGTACCTTCAAAGTATTGGGCACCGACGGTTTTGGCCGAAGCGATTTCAGAAGCAAACTGCGCGAGCACTTTGAAATCAACCGCCATTACATCGTGGTGGCGGCTCTTAAAGCCTTGAGCGAAGAGGGCACTGTGCCGGTGGCCAAAGTTGCTGAAGCGATTAAAAAATACGCGATTCAGGCCGACAAAATCAACCCGCTGTACGCATAAAGGGAGTTCGAAAGCATGGCAACCATAGATATTGCAGTCCCAGACATTGGTGATTTTGACGAAGTCACGGTCATTGAGCTATTGGTAAAGCCCGGCGACACCATTTCAGCAGACCAGTCGCTGCTGACGGTTGAATCTGACAAAGCCTCGATGGAAATCCCGTCGAGTGCCGCTGGTGTTGTGAAGGAACTAAAAGTCAAGCTGGGCGACAAGGTCAAACAAGGATCTGTTGTTTTGAGCCTGGAAAGTGCCGATTCAGGCTCAAATTTAATATCAAATGTGCCTGTAGCGCCCGAAAAACGGGCGCAAGCAGCTCCTGAAATAATAGCAAATAAAGTAGCGTCTGCTGCGGTAGCTCCACCTGCACCTGCACCTACACCTACACCTACACTTACACCTGTACCTGCTTCCAGCGGCCCCATTGAAATCCACGTCCCAGACATCGGCGACTTCAAAGATGTCACTGTGATTGAAGTGCTGGTCAAGGTGGGCGACGCTATCAAGGTGGAGCAATCGCTGGTCACCGTCGAGTCTGACAAAGCCTCGATGGAAATTCCATCGTCCGGCTCTGGCGTGCTCAAGGATTTGAAAGTCAAGTTGGGCGACAAAATCAACATTGGTGATTTGCTCGCGGTGCTCGACGGTACCGCGGCAAATGCGGCACCTGCTGTTGCCGCGCCTGCACCAGCATTAGCATTAGCATTAGCATTAGCATCAACAGTTGCCGCTACACCTGAAGTTGCATCCGCTCCGCCCACCGCGGCACCACCCGCCGCGCCAGTTGCCGCTCCCGCGCACAACCCCACCACCGCACCCACTGGCGCGCTGCCCCACGCATCGCCCTCCGTACGCAAGTTCGCCCGCGAGCTTGGCGTACCGCTGGCGGAAGTCAAAGGTGCCGGTGCCAAAGGCCGCATCACCCTGGACGATGTACAGGCTTTCACCAAGTCGGTAATGGCCGGCGCGGTGCAAACGGTTGCGCAGGCAGCCAGAGCGCCCGCCGCATCTGGCGGTTCGGGCGTTGGTCTTGACTTGCTGCCCTGGCCCAGAGTCGACTTTGCCAAATTTGGCCCGATTGAGCGCAAGGAAATGGGACGCATCAAAAAAATCAGCGGTGCCAACTTGCTGCGCAACGCCATCGTTATTCCTGCAGTCACCAACTTCGACGATGCCGATATCACTGACCTCGAAGCTTTCCGCGTTGCCACCAACAAAGAAAACGAAAAGTCGGGCAAAGATGGCGTTAACACAGGCGTTAAGGTCACCATGCTCGCCTTTCTTATCAAAGCCTGCGTGTCTGCGCTGAAGAAATTTCCAGACTTCAATGCGTCGCTTGACGATCAAAACGGAAGTATGGCAATCGTCTACAAGCAATACTTTCACATCGCCTTTGCGGCCGACACGCCAAACGGGCTGATGGTGCCAGTCATTCGAGATTGCGATAAAAAAGGCGTGATGCAGATCAGCGCGGAGATGGGCGAGCTGGCCAAAAAAGCGCGTGACGGCAAGCTCAGTCCGGCTGAAATGCAGGGTGCATGCTTCACCATTTCCAGCTTGGGCGGTATCGGCGGGCGTTATTTCACCCCCATCATCAACGCCCCTGAGGTAGCTATTTTGGGTGTGTGCAAAAGCAATATGGAACCAGTCTGGAATGGCACTGAATTCCAGCCACGCCTGATGCTGCCGCTGTCCCTTACCTGGGACCACCGCGTGATTGATGGCGCAGCTGCTGCGAGGTTTAATGCCTATCTCGGACAGATTCTGAGCGACTTCCGGCGGGTTCTGCTGTGACCACTGTGGTCGTTGTGCGTAAGGCCGGTCAAGTAGTGATGGCTGCAGACACCATGGTCACCTTTGGCGATACGCGGCTGCCGCACCGCTTTGAAGCCAACAGCAAAATCTTCAAGGTCACTGGCCCGCAAGGCATCAGCCACGTTGGCATGGCAGGCACCGTAGCGCACTTTCCGGCGTTGCGCAAAGCCATCATGGCCCTGCCGAAAGAAGACTTGAAGCTCGGTTCAAAAGACGAGGTGTACGACACTTTTTTAAAGCTGCATCCGCTGCTCAAAGACAACTTTTTTCTGCAAACCAAAGAAGACGACAACGACCCGTATGAGTCGATGCAGTTCACTGTGCTGATAGCCAACGCAAGCGGTATTTACGGCTTGTACAGCTACCGCGAAATTTTTGAGTTCAAAGAATTTTGGGGCATTGGCACGGGGCGAGGTTTTGCGTTGGGCGCCATGCATGCCGCATGGGGCAAATCCAAAACGGCCAAAGAAGTTGCCATGGCCGGCCTGAACGCTGGCTGCGAGTTCGACAAAAACTCCGGCGGCCCGATTGATGTGTACTCTATTAAATTAAAAAATTAAAAGGCTTGGTCATGTTGGAAATAAAAGTACCTGACATTGGCGATTTTGACGAAGTCACCGTGATTGAATTGCTGGTGAAGGTAGGCGACAGCATAAAAGTTGACCAGAGTTTGTTAACGGTAGAAAGCGATAAAGCGTCGATGGAAATCCCATCGTCGAGCGCTGGCGTGGTCAAGGCGATCAACGTCAAGCTGGGCGACAAGGTCAAGCAGGGGTCAGTCGTTTTAAGCCTTGAAAGTGTTGAATCAGGTGCTAATTTAGTGCCGGAAGAGCCTCTAGCCCAAAGTATACGGGCGCAAGCAGCTCCTGAAATAGTAGCGTCTGTCGCCACGGCAATGCCAGCTGCAAGCAGCTTCTCAGGCACGGTTGATCTGGATTGCGACCTACTGGTGCTCGGCGCTGGCCCAGGCGGCTACAGCGCCGCGTTCCGAGCCGCGGATTTGGGGCTGAAGGTCATATTGGTTGAGCGCTACGCCACGCTTGGTGGTGTGTGCCTGAACGTTGGCTGCATTCCCTCCAAAGCGCTGCTGCACGTTGCAGCGGTGATGGACGAAGTCAGCCACCTGGGCGCATTGGGCATTGAGTTTGGGCCGCCAAAAGTCAACATCGACATGCTGCGCAGCCACAAAGACAAAGTCATCGGCAAGCTGACTGGCGGCCTGGCGGCCATGGCCAAAATGCGCAAGGTGACGGTGGTACGCGGTCTTGGCCAATTTGTCGGAGCAAATCATTTGCAGGTTGAAGAAACCAGCGGTTCGGCCCAAGAAAAAACCGGCAAATCGCAAACCATCCAATTCAAGAATTGCATCATCGCTGCAGGCTCACAAGCCGTGCGCTTGCCGTTCATGCCCGATGACCCGCGTGTGGTCGATTCCACTGGCGCGCTGGGTTTGAAAGAAGTGCCCAAACGCATGCTGATTTTGGGTGGCGGCATCATCGGCTTGGAAATGGGCACGGTCTACAGCACGCTGGGCGCGCGCCTGGATGTGGTCGAGATGATGGATGGATTAATGCAAGGCGCAGACCGCGACCTGGTCAAAATCTGGCAAAAAATGAATGCCCCGCGTTTTGACAACATCATGCTCAAGACAAAAACGGTGGGTGCGAAGACAACGCCTGCAGGCATAGAAGTGACATTTGAATCTTCAGCGCCCGGCGGCCCGGCCCCCGAACCCCAAACCTACGACCTGGTGCTGCAAGCAGTAGGCCGCACCCCCAACGGTAAAAAGCTGGCGGCTGAGAAAGCTGGCTTGGCAGTCACAGACCGCGGCTTCATCAACGTCGACATTCAAATGCGCACCAACGTGCCGCACATTTTTGCCATCGGCGACATCATCGGCCAGCCCATGCTGGCCCATAAAGCTGTGCATGAAGGTCATGTCGCAGCCGAAGTCATCGCAGGCGAGCTTCAAGGCAACAAAGAGCTGGCAGCCGCAGCATTCAATGCCAGGGTCATTCCAAGCGTCGCTTACACCGACCCTGAAGTCGCATGGGTCGGCCTGACAGAAGACGAAGCCAAAGCAAAAGGCATCAAGGTTAAAAAAGGCCTTTTCCCGTGGACCGCATCAGGCCGCGCGATTGCCAACGGCCGCGACGAAGGCGTGACCAAACTATTGTTTGATGACAGCGATGAAGCGCATGGCCACGGCAAAATCCTCGGCGGTGGCATGGTCGGCACACATGCGGGCGACATGATTGGTGAGATTGCACTTGCTATCGAAATGGGCGCAGACGCAGTAGATATCGGCAAGACGATTCACCCGCATCCGACGCTGGGTGAGAGCATTGGCATGGCGGCTGAAGTGGCGCACGGCAGTTGCACGGATTTGCCGCCTGTGCGGAAGTAAAGCTGAAAATTCACCGAAATTGCTACTGATTCAAAAACCACCCGCGCAGACTGCGCAAGAACTCGACGCTTTTTTGTGCATTGGTGGATCTGAGGCAATCTGGCATATGAAAATATATATGCACGCGCAGTTGGTGTTGTCGACGCAGCTAACAGCGACTCTTTAAAAAATTTTGCCAATTCACGAAGGTCGATTCGATGCCCAACATAGAGCCTACGCATGATGTCGGTCATAAGCTCAACATCTGCAAAGCTAAGTTGCTCGAGGGGTGGACTGCATTCCTCTTACTCTGGAACGAATACACGTGGGTTACACGTGGTGCCACCCTGATCCTGATCGTTGTATCGTTTTTAAGCATCACAAAAGAGCTTGATTGCCTCACAGAACCGGTCTGCATTCCACTCGCCTTGATGACCGCTTTGACCAGCGATGGCATGTTGTCGCTCTGGACGTTGATCATCGCCTTATGTGTGGGCATACATTTGAAGATGCGGCAAGAAAAAGGCCTGCTGGATGGCACTGATCACTACAACATTGGCAGGGCACTTGCTTATGGTTATTTCTCGAATTTCTTGGTTGGTGCCTTGCTGCTAATTAGAGAAAAGAGCAAGGCACGCAAGCTGTCATACGAAAACAGGTTAAAACTGCGGGTAATTTTTCCGAAAACACTAGAGGAGTTGGATCAATTCCGCAAGACGCTCGAGCAAGAGTTGCGCGGAAAAACAAAAAATGAGTCGATTGACATGGATAACGGCTCAGCCACCCAGACGTTAAGGCGCAATGTTCTGGTTCTGACCACGGCTGCCAGTGCAACACCGGCTGCGCAAGATTTTTACCTTGATTTTCCGACGACGCTTTACACGGTACAGGATTATTTTAAAACGTGGAATATCTGGCTGAAAAAAGAAGGCAGGCCAATCATCGAAGAGCCAGAACTTGCACGGTTGCAGGAAAAACATATCAAAGAATTTTTTGATCATCTGGAGGATTTGTCTAAGTCCGACGTCGGTGTGAAAGCAGTTGAAAAGCTTGGCGTGAATTTGGACATGAAAGCGTTGAGCCAGCTTTACAGTGATTACTTTCAGAAAATGAAAACAACTGAGCTAATTGCAGAGTTAGAAAAATTGCCTGCGTCTGCTGAAACCTTGATTCAGTGAGTCGAATCGCCAATAGGGTTCGAACGCTGCACGGGGTCGAGGGTCAGGTCTCCCAACCTGCAAAAGAAGTAACGCACGCTACTTACTTAATAGCAGATTGCGCTCTATTTAATTGGCTTCAAGGCATAAATCTTATAGTAGCAAGTGCATTCAATCGACAAATTTATACAGCTCCGACATTAAGATCAACGCAGTAACGGGTAGACGCAGCGATGGGGTCACATACCGATTTTTCGACTGCGAGGCGGTAGGCCCGTTTGCGGGGTTGCGCTAAGCTTGTTTAATGGATCGTGAAACAGCGCTCGGCTTACTTGCCAAACACAAGCCCCATCTCCAGCGTGAATTTGGCGTGAGCGGCTTGGCTTTGTTCGGCTCCACCGCGCGGGATACCGCTAAAGAAGACAGTGATGTGGATGTTTTGATTTCTTTCTCTGCACCTGCAACTTCGCGGCAGTATTTTGGCGCTCAGTTTTACATCGAAGATACTTTGCAATTCCATGTTGACTTGGTCTAAGACAAGGCCGTTCGCAAGGAACTACGCCCGTCTATTGAACGTGATGCCGTGCATGTCTGAAGATCAGTCTGACCGCGAGTGGCGGTTTTATATTGAGGACATGACAGGTTTTTGCGAGCGTGTTCAGAACTTCACACGAGACATCACACGAGAAGAGTTCTTGACCGAGCCTATGCGCTATGACGCCACGGTACGCAACATTGAGTTGATAAGTTGATTCATGGATAGGCAGGAATTGATGATGACGTGCTGTGCAGCATCATCGAAACTGACATACCCGCGCTTTTGACTGCTCTACGGGAATTGCAAAGTAATCGTTAAGTACTTCTGATTCCGTAGCTTTTTCGGAGTGTTTTTTGACGTCACAAAGGCTTCATCAGTGTCTACATTCCGATGCGTACCAACGCGCCGCATATCGTCGCCGCTGAAGTGATTTCACGTGAACTGCAGGGGGTCAAGGGCTAGGTCTCCCAACTTCCAAAAGAGGTAATGTTCGCTACAAATATAGTAGCTGCTTGCACCTGATTTAATTGGCTTCCAGGCATAAACCTAATAGAAACCTATACGCGCAGTTACAAGTCCGCCTCAACCACCGTTACAGTCGCCACTGGTTGCCGTGCATGGGCCTGTCACGCACGGGCCACACCGGGCAAAGCATTTGCACAACCTCCATCAGGCTCAACCACTCGGCGATGGGGTCAATGCCAGAAGCATCACCCAGCTGCGGCTGAAAAGGCACGCCTGCTTCGCGCGCCAGCACTGCACGTGCATCGCCGCGGCCGAGCGTCGTTTCAACAGGTATGTCGGTGCTAGCCGCGACGTTCATCGAGGAGTTCATTGAGGAGTTCCGGTTTGTTGAATAGGGCAAAGTACTCCCTCAACTCATCCATGTTGAGTGATGTACGGTGTATTTTCAACAGTGCGCGAATGTCGTCCACGTCGCGCGTTCGCGTTGCGTCGTTCACAAAGCCTTGCAGCTTGAAGCCTATAAGCCCTTCGACGCTGATGATACGCATGCGGCCCATCGGAGTTTCGCGTTCCGATGCCTGCGTCAGCAGGCGGCGCGCAAGGGGACGATGCGCATAAAGCAAATCCAGTCCTTCTGCTGCGCGCACGTAGTTGGCGGCGTCTTCACTACGGTACAGGCACTGGTAGCCTAAATCCAGCAGCGCATCATGCACCCTGTCCGCCGCTTCGGCTTCCAACAAAAAATCCACATCCTGGGTGGCGCGCACCACTTGGTGCGCAACCACCGCCAAACCGCCAATCAATGCTGGCTCGGTGTTGTTGCGCGCAAACATGAACAGCGCTTCGCGAATTTGTTCGGCCAGGTTGGACATGTTTGCAGCGTGAAATAGTGGATGCAGGAATCATAGCGTCGGCTCTGACACTCGAACGTCAGTTGGCTGTTGGGCAACAACACGGTGATAGAGCTGACAGGCAACAAAGGGCTGGCCAGTGCAGCCTTCATCGCCAGAGTTGTCCGAAGCGTCGCCTACACAGACCCCTAAGCTGCATGGGCAGGCCTGACAGAAGACCAGGCCAAAGCGCGGGGTATCAAGGTCAAAAAAGGCCTGTTCCGGTAGACCGCATCAGGCCGAGCGATTGCCAACGGCCGGGATGAAGGCGTGACCAAGCTGCTGCCTGACGACAGCGATGAAGCCCACGGCCACGGCAAGATTCTCGGCGGCGGCATGGTCGGCACCCACGCAGACGACATGATCGGCAAGATTGCACTTGCCGTCGAGATGGGTGCTGATGCAGTCGATATCGGCAAGACGATTCATCCGCATCCGACGCTGGGTGAAAGCATTGGCATGGCGGCGGAAGTGGCGCATGGCA
>ENA-OBIT01000011-OBIT01000011.1-metagenomes-genome-assembly--contig:-NODE-11-length-60887-cov-5.04736_pt1 | contig 60887 bp, 59 predicted proteins | sample MGYA00153386_OBIT01 | MGnify analysis MGYA00153386
CAATGCCTGTTCCAGGCGATTGGCGGGAGAAGCGGATTCTTGGGCAGCTGCCGCGTTGATCTCGGCCTCGTTCATCTCGCCGACGTCATTTCACGAACGTGTTGCGCGTCGATCGCCCATTGATGGCGTACGTGAGCAAAGGTTTGCGTGTGCCCGCGCCGGAATGCAGCCCACCCCACGGCGAAGCTGGCTATCCACAACGTGGCGGGGATGGCCAGCAATACCCACGGAGCGGGCATGCCTTGCCAGGGTAACGCTGCTGCCAACATGAGCGCCACGCAGGTCGTCGACAACGCAAGCAGGCCCAGCGCAGCGCACCCGATCATCGCCATGGCCTTGCGACGCCAGGCCAAGCCTGCTTCGCCTGCCTCAAGCGCAATCAACGCAGCGTACGCGCTGGCATGCTCGGTGAACAGACCAGGCTCAGTAGCAAGCCTCTTCAAAAGAAGTTGAATCATGGACAGGCCTCATGTGGCGCCGCGCCGTATTCGGCCCTTGGTGGCTGCCAAGGCTGCCACCATCGAGTCTGCAGGACTCAGTCCGAATGGCGCGATCGGGACAGCCACTGCACCAACAGTACAGTGGCAGCGCCAGCGGCAGTGGCTATCAGCAGCGCCTTCATCGGGTCAGTCTGCACACGGTGGGCGGTCTGGTCGCGAAGGTCGGCAGCACGGTCGCGCGCCTGCGTGGCGGCCTTGCGGGCCTGATCGAGTCCGCGGTGCGCAAGATCTTCCGCCTGGGCGGCCTTGTGTGACAAGGCATCCACGGCCCCGGCGCGGATGTCTTCGACGCGCCGTGCCAGCGCTTTCATGGTTTCTGCCGCAGTTTGCCGACCATCTTGCGGGCGGACGTTTGCGTCGTCGGACAAAGCGCCAGACAGTGAGTGGGTAGAAGTATCGGTGCTGGTGTTCATCAAGGCTCCCAAGTGTGTATGCAATGTAGAACCGGGCTTGCGTGTCCTGTGCAGGGCAATGGCGATGTCGGAGGTAGGAGCACGCTGACAAGTCGGGCTGAAGTGGCCTCAGGGTGCCCACGCGCTGTCCCACCGATTGCCTTTGCCGTTGCCATCGCTGATGCCTTTGCTAATGCGTGCGGTGGATTGCGCCTACAAAAGGCGCAGGCGGATGCTGACATCCTTGGTCCGAGCGTGGAATCAGATTGATTGGACCGCCACTATCAAGGATCGCCATGCGTACTGGTTTCACATTCATCGCTGCCTCAACCACGTTGATCGCCGCCATGGGGCTGGCCGCGTGTAGCCGCGACGACTCGACGACTGCCGGGCAAGGCGTCGACAAGGCCATTGGCGAGGTCAAGTCCCAAGGCGCGGCCGCCAAGACGGCAGCACAAGGCGCCGCCAATACGGCGACATCAGCGGCTGCCGACGCTGCGATCACGGTCAAGGTGAATGCCGCCATCGTCGCCGACACACGTTTGAAAGTGATGAAAGTGAACGTCGACATTAAGGACGGGCGTGTCACCTTGATGGGCGCGGCCCCCGACGCGGGCTCCCGCGACACCGCCACCGCACTGGTTAAGGCAATCGAAGGCGTGGTCGACGTCGACAACCAGCTCCGCGTTGAAACCCGGCCTTGAGAGCAGGCGTCGCTCACGCCCGAGCGGCCGACTCGTCGGTAACGCTCGCAAGTAAAACGCCAGCTCGCTGATGGGATCTTGGCTGTGTGCGTGTAGGACGGCGACTACTGCGGCTGGCGGCCCGGTCTGCTTTTGCTTCTGTGTGGCGCCCAACACACTGTTACTTCCTTACCCACTCCCTTGAGGACACGATGAACACTTACAGAATTTTCTCGACCTCGATCTACACGGCAATCGCAACAGTTGCGTTGCTCTCATTGCCCGTCCAAGCCGCCAATATGTCGCGCACCGACTACTCGGCAGGAAAATCACGTATCGGGGATGCTTACAAGGCCGACAAAAAGGCCTGCGACAGCCAAACTGCCAACGCCAAGGACATTTGCATCCAGGAAGCCAAGGCCAAGCAGAAAGTGGCGAAGGCCGAACTCGAATTCAGCTACACCGGCACCGCCAAGGACCAGACCAAGGTAGCAGTGGCGAAGGCCGAGTCGACCTATGCGGTCGCCAAGGAAAAGTGCGACGATCAATCTGGCAATGAAAAGGACGTGTGCGTGAAGGCAGCAAAGGCCATTGAGGTGCGAAGCCTGGCCGACTCCAAGATGGGCGCTAAGATCGGTGAAGCCAGGACCGATGCGGCGCAGAGCAAGGTCGACGCCGATTACAAGCTGGCGGCCGAGAAATGCGAGTCGATGGCGGGTGACGCCAAGTCGGCGTGCATGACCGCAGCCAAGTCGCGCTTCGGCAAGACTTGATTCAGGAACAACATCGCCACTGCACCCTGTCAATGTGTGATTAGGTGATCGGGCAATTGCGTGACTGGTGTGCCCGAACCCGACTTGCCGCTGGAGCGCCAGTCCGGTAGTGACAGGGGTAATAGTGGTGAAGGCGGGGACATCGGCATCAATGGCGAAATCCCGGATACCACCACTATTCCTGCGGCGGTTTGGCCTCGCCTGGGCTTGGGACTAAGCGGGGGTGCCGTACTCTTAATGGCCGCGCTGGCCAGCCTGTTCGCCTTAAGCTGGGCCAGCACTGTCGTTGTGCCGATGCTGCTGGGGCTAACCTTCAGTTATGCCCTGACGCCAATCGTCAATTGGCTGGTGCGGTGGCATGTGCCGCGTGCACTGGCTGCTGCGCTTTTGCTGGGCTCCATCGTCGGCGGGATTGCTTCGGTGGCTTGGTCACTCAGCGACGAGGCCGCGTCCATGCTGGAGACATTGCCCGACGTTGCACAGAAGATCCGCCGCGAACTGGCCCAGACACGCGACGGTGGTGCGGTGGCCGCCATTACGCAGGTTCAAAAAGCGGCCGCAGAGATCGAGAGTGTCGCCGCCAATCCCGTTCAGTCCAATTCCCCCGGGCGGGTGACCCGTGTCCAGATCGAGCCTGCGCGCTTCGATATTCGGGACTATCTGTGGACGGGCACCTTGGGTCTGTTGAGCGGCTTGGGCTACGCCTCGGTGATCCTGTTCGTGTCGTTCTTCCTGCTTGCGGCGGGAGATACTTTCAGGCGCAAGCTGGCCAAGATCGCAGGACCCAACTTCGGGACACGGCGGTTGGCGGTGACTGCGCTGGATGAGATTAACCATCACATCCAGCGCTACCTGCTGGTGCAGTTATTCACCAGCGCGGTCGTGGGGCTGGCTGTGTGGCTGAGTTTTTGGTGGCTGGGTGTGGACAACGCGGCGGTGTGGGGTGTGCTGGGCTTCGTGCTGAACCTGATCCCGTACTTCGGCAACGTGGTCCTGACCGGCGCAGCGGCTATATATGCCTTCGTCCAGTTCGGCTCGGTCAGGATGGCGTTGGTGGTGGGCGGCGCCGCGCTGCTGATCAACGTGTTGGAAAGCAACTTGTTGACGCCGTGGCTGACGGTCCGCGCCAGCCGCCTGAATCCCGTCGCGGTGTTTGTCGGCGTGCTTGCCTGGGGCTGGCTCTGGGGGTTGGGTGGGTTGTTCCTGGGCATGCCCATCCTCATTGCCATCAAGGCCATTTGCGATCGGGTCGAAGAGCTGCAGCCCGTGGGCGAAATTCTCGGCAACTGATATCCGCCGTCAGCCTGACGGTTTTCGAATATCCGGCGCGAACTGAGTCCGGTAGGCTCGCAGGTCGTTCGAATAGCAACTGCAGGCTGCGGCTTCCAGGCCGGTACGGTTGAGCACATGCATGCCACCACGCTGATAAGCGATGAGTCCCAGACGTTGCAAGGCCAACGCCGCCGCCGTGACACCGACGCGGCGCACCCCCAGCATCGATGACAGGAATTCCTGCGTGACCTGAAACCGGTCGCTGTAAGCGCGGTCCTGCGTCATCAGCAGCCAGCGCGCCAGGCGCGGCTGGACCTGGTGGAACCGCATGCACAGCGCCGAGGACGTCAGCTGCTGCATGCACACATGCGTGTAGCGCAGCAACACCGCATGTAACGTGGCGCTACGCTCAATCTCGACCCGCAGTGCCACGCTCGTGAGTCGCAAACTCAGCCCGGCACCTTGCACCAGCGCGCGAAGCGGCGCTTGCGCTACGCCGAGGACCCGGTGCAGGCCGAGCATTCCCTCACGACCGATCATGCCGACCTCAAGAACTGCGTGCTCACCCTCTATGCCAAGCAGCGAGATGAACGAGTCGACCGGAAAGTACACAAACTGCAGGGTATCGCCGGGTTCGCAGATGATTTTGTTTAGCTCGAGCAACACCGGCTCGCACTGAGCTATCAGGCGCTTGCGTTCAGTCGGTGGCAGCAAGGCGATCAAGCCATTCTGTTTCGCAGGCAACGCGGGTCTCCATACAGCCGATTTGAAGTTTCCCCCCCGTCACCTCTGCCTGTATGTCAGATACCGAACATAGAGCCACGGTCCCGTGCGTTGCCGGCCAGTGCCTCAGGCGGCCATGGCTTCGAGCACGCCAGCCGGTCGCCGGCTCGCCGAAATGCGGGTGGAAGTGCAGCGGGTACGCGCTTCCAGTTCCGCGCGGTCCAGCACGGAAATGCGGCCTCGGCTGTATCTGATCACACCGGCCTGTTGCAGTCGAAGCGCCGCACCCGTGACGCCTTCGCGCCTGACGCCCAGCAGGTTGGCCGCCAGTTCCTGTGTCATCACGAGATTGTCGGTGCGTGAACGGTCGAGCCCCATCAAGAGCCGCCGGCAGAGCAGCTGATCGATTGAGTGGTAGCGGTTGCAGACCGCCAACTGTGCCACCTGCGACAGCATGGCCTGCACGTAGCCCAGCATCACGCGCAGCACGACCGGCGACGGCAGGCGTTCTTCACGCACCACGCGCGCCGGCAAGCGCCAGGCCTGACCCGCGCTTTGCACCACCGCCTGGCTGGGCGTGGCATTACCGCCCATGAAGACCGAAATGCCGACCAAGCCGTCGCAGCCCACGACGGCGATTTCCGAGCAGTCGCCCTCGGCGGTGGTGTAGAGCAGTGAAACGATCGCCGTGGTCGGGAAGTACACATACGCCGGCGGGCTGCCTGATTCGCTCAGCACCTGGCCCAGGGTTAGTTCGACCTGTTCCAGCTGAGGCTGCCAGCGCGCCGCGTCCTGTTCCGACAACAGCGCCAGCAACTGATTGCCATTCGGGTCAAAGGCCAGTTCACATGGCCTGATTTCAGTGGTGTGCATGAACATCTCGCGGCTGTTGTCGAGCTGCGATCGTCAAGGGCCGACATGGTGGTCGGTATCATCCAGAGTCGTCACTAGGCGTGAGCACGCTCCTACAGCGGGTCAGCAGATCCTCACGTCGCCACGGTGGCCGGAAGCAGGCGGTCGTACTCCTTCTTCACCACGGCGTAACACTCGCAACTCCTCCGCTCCAGACCGCTCCGGTTCAGCACTTGGATGCGTCCGCGGCTATAGGAAATGAGCCGGGCGTCTTGCAGGCGTCGAGCGGCCTCGGTCACGCCTTCGCGGCGCACTCCCAGCATGTTGGCGATCAATTCCTGCGTCATCACCAACTCGCTACCCTGCAGGCGGTCCAGGCTGAGTAGCAGCCAACGGCACAGCTGCTGGTCCAGCGAGTGGTGGCGGTTGCACACGGCTGTCTGCGACATCTGGGTGATCAGGGCCTGGGTGTAACGCAACAGCAAGTGCATCACCGGGCCGTATTGACTGAACTCGTGCTGGATCGTCTCTGCCGACATGCGAAAGCCCGCCCCCGCACTTTGCACCACCGCACGGTTGGGGGTGGACTGCCCGCCCATGAACAGCGAGATACCCACCACGCCCTCGTTGCCGACCACCGCGATCTCGGCAGCCGCGCCGTTTTCCATCACGTACAGCAAGGACACGATGACCGTGGTCGGAAAGTAGATGTGTTCAAGCGTGCCACCCGACTCGTACAGAACGGCACCCAATGGCCATTCGACGGCCTCCAGATGGGCGCTCCACCGTTCCCAGGCCGATTCAGGCAAGGCGGCTATCAGATGGTTGGCTCTGGCGTCTGCGAAACGGGGCATGCGTTTTCCAATCGACTGTTAGCGCCCGGTCTCCGTGGCGAGGGCGGTCAAAAATTTGCAGAATAAATTGATGGTACGTGCTGCTCTGTGCGCCAACGCACTAAATGGGGCCAATGTTGGCCGAGGTGGGTCGGCCCTCCCCGCAGCGGTCGACGGGAGCGCAGCCTGTCGTCCGACAGACACCCACTGCAAGCGCGCACACCATGGTTGCAAAGAGGCACCCCTGGCCGTCCGCTGCGGTCGCAGGTCCCGAGTCAGGCTTTCCCAACCCCGGGTGGCACGCGCAGCGAGGCGCAGCCTTCCAGCAACGCCAAAGGCCATTGACCATGAACGCCCACATGCCCGCACACATTCACTGGAGCACGGCTTGCTTCACCGATGCCGCCGTTGCAGCACCCGCCGACCTGTACGGCCTGGGCCAGCACATGCAGCAGTGCAGCCTGGCGCGCGGTCGGGCGTTGTACCTGCGCGGCGGTCTGGATGCGTTGCACCGCAACTTGTCGGCGCGCTTCGTCACGTCACTTAGTTTGCTGCTCGTGCTGGTCGTCGGGACGACCGTGCTGCTTTGGTAACTGTGTTGACTCCGGTGACCTTGGCGATCTTGACGCCTTTGTTGACTCTGGCGACTTTGGAGATTTTGGTGTTTTTCGTAAGGGCCCGTTGAAGCCGTTGTCCCAGGCGCGGATGACGTCCAGTCTTGCGGAACTGATACCGCGCGCATCCCCCTTGCTGCTCGCGCTCTTGAGCGCGCAGCGGGCACAGCCGCAGGCGCCGATCCGTGCCGAACTCTTCGGCTTGCAGCGGTTCGCGAGGCACGGCCGCAGCCTGGGTGCCACCCACCACGTCAAGACTGACCACCCGCGATCGGCGATGTTTTTTCCGCGGCTGCGTGACAACGTGGCCGCGCTGCGGCGGGCGCAGCTCTACATCGCCGAACAGGCTGCCACCGGGTATGACCTGAGCCCGGCTGCCGAGTGGCTGCTGGACAACTTCCACCTGATCGAAGCGCAACTGAAGGAAGTGCGCGACGGGTTGCCCGTGCGCTACTTTCGCGCCCTGCCGGTGCTGCGCGATGAGCCGCTGGCCGGCCTGCCGCGCGTCTACGGCGTGGCCTGGGCCTTCGTGGCCCACACCGACAGCGCCTTCGACGTTGACCTGCTGGTGCATTACCTGGTGGCTTACCAGGAGTCCCGCGAACTGACACTGGGCGAGATGTGGGCCCTGCCCACCACCTTGCGCGTGGTGCTGATCGAGAACCTGCGTCGCCTGGCCGAGCGGGTGGCCACGCACAAGGCGGCGCGCGAAGCGGCCAATCAGGTGTGCGACGACCTGGCCGCCTACCCGCTGGACAAGGTGCTTGCGCTGCATGCCGCGCTGCAGGCCCGAGGCGTGGGGTCGATGTTCCTGGCGCAGATGTGGCAGCGCCTGCAGGGTCAGCGTGAAGGCCGGACAGCCGGGCTGCTGATGTGGCTGCAGCAGCAACTGCCACAGCCTGCCCTGGTGCAGGCCCAGCACAACGCCAACCAGGCGGCGGACAACCTGAGTGTCAGCAATGCCATCCACGCGTTGCGCGAGATTGCGGGCGCTGACTGGCCGGACATCGTGGCGCGCAGCAGCCGCTTGATGGGCTTGATGCTGCAAGCGCCTTCGTTCACCGAAGACGCCACGGCCACGCGCGACCAGGCTCTGCACGCCATCGAAGCCCTCGCCCGCCGTTCCGGGCGCAGCGAAGTCGTGGTGGCACAAACTCTGCTGGCGTTGATGCAGGCCCCGCCGTCTGGTGAAGCCGCCGCAGCGCCTGCCGGCGTGGCCAGCCACTGGCTGCAAGGCGCTGGCCGGCCCGTGCTGGCGCGCGCGCTGGGGCTTGGTTTCGACAGTGCCTGGCTGTGGCAGCGCGCGGTGCAGCGTGTGGCTCTGCCTGCCTACCTGGGCAGTCTGTTGCTGGGCACCGCCGGATTGCTGTGGTTGATATGGCGGGTGGCGGGCGGCTTGCCGCAAGCCGAGTGGTTGCCTCCGGGCCCGCTCGGGGCCTTGGCGCTGTTGCTGATGGTGTTGCCGGCTTCCGAGGCGGTGGTGGCGGTCGTCAACCGCCTGATCAGTGAATCGGCGCGCCCCGTGCACTTGCCGCGCCTGGCGTTCACCGCCGGCATCCCGGCCGAGCACCGGGTGCTGGTTGCCATCCCGACGATGCTGACCTCGCCGGCCAGCGTGCAGTCTGCCGTGCACCGTCTGCTCTTGCATCACCTGGCCAACCGCGAGGAAGCGGCGCAGTTCGCCCTGCTCAGCGATTGGGCCGACGCCGCCAGCCCGCATCAACCCGGCGACCAGGCATTGCTGGACGAAGCCTGCGTTGCCGTGCAGGCGCTGAATGCGCAGTACCCGGTGGCCAGCGGCCAGCCGCTGCGCTTCATCGTGTTGCACCGACAGCGTCGCTACAGCGAAGGGGAGCAGGCGTGGATCGGCTGGGAGCGCAAGCGGGGCAAGCTGCAAGCCCTGCTGGCCGCGATGGCCGGGCCCGCGCCCGGATACGCGTCCGCGAACGCCGTCGTTGCGGCTGCCGCCGTCACCGTCGAAGAAGGCTTCATCGACCTGAGCGATCTGTCCGGGCTGGCGCCCCGCACGCCCTACCTGGTGACGCTGGACGGCGACACCGAACTGCCGCCCGGCCGCCTGCGTGAGTTGGTCTCCATCGCCGCGCACCCCGAGAACAGGCCGCAGCTGGATGCCGACCGCGTCGTTCGGCATGGCTGGGGCATCCTGCAGCCTCGCGTGGCCACGCCGTTGCCAGAGCAAACCACGCCATTCCACTGGCTGTTCGCCGGGCAGTGCGGCATCGACCCCTACAGCGCGGCCAGCTCCGAGGTCTATCAGGACCTCTTCGGCGAAGGCAGCTTCAGTGGCAAGGGTTTGATGCATGTGCAGGCGGTGCATGCCGTCCTGGCACAGCGCCTGCCAGACAACCAGGTGCTCAGCCACGACCTGCTGGAGGGGTCGCTGGCCCGCTGCGCCGTGGTCACCGACGTTTCCGTGCTGGAAGACGCGCCGTTTCATGCCGACGTTGCGGCGTCCCGCCTGCACCGCTGGACACGTGGCGACTGGCAGTTGCTGCCTTTCTTGCTGCAGCCGCGGCGCTACCCGCTGCGGGCCATCAACCGTTGGAAGCTGCTCGACAACCTGCGCCGGTCATTGGTGGCGCCGGCGAGCCTGGCGCTGTTGGTGCTGGCCCTGGTGGGGCAGGTGCCCGGGTTGTTGCTGTCGCCCGCCTGGGCGCTGGCCCTGGTGGTGGCTGCCTTCACGGCCGGCCCCTTGATGAGCGCAGTGGCGGGTCTGGCGCCCAGCCGCGACGACATAGCCAAGCGCCACTTCTACCGCCAAGCCGGCGCCGAGCTGGGGCGCGCGGTGGGCGGTGGCCTGTGGCACCTGAGCCAGTTGCTGGCGCACTCGCTGATGTCGGTCGACGCCATCGTGCGGGCTTTGTGGCGCATGCTGGTCAGCCGGCGTCGCCTGCTGCAGTGGACCACGGCCGCAGCCGCCCAGTCCGCCGCGCAGGCTGCTTCGCTGCAGGGCCTGCCCGGGGTATTGCGAGCTCACTGGACCGAGCCGCTGGCGGCCGCCTTGCTGGCCGGTGGCCTGTGGCTCAGCGGCACGGCGCACCCGGGCATGGCGGCGGCGTTGTGCAGTCTGTGGGCGCTGGCGCCCGTGTTCACCTGGTGGGTCAGCCGCACGCAGCCGCAGTCCAAGCAGGCCGCTCTGACATCGACCGATGAGGCCGAGTTACAGGCCGTGGCACGCGACAGCTGGCGATTCTTCGAGCGTTGCGTGGGCCCGCAAGACCGCCACCTGCCGCCAGACAATCTGCAGATCGATCCTCATGACGCGGTGGCGCACCGCACCTCGCCTACCAACATCGGCCTGTACCTGTTGAGCACCGCGTGCGCCCGGCAGTTTGGCTGGATAGGCACGCAGGATCTCCTGCAAAGGCTGCAGGCCACTCTGGCCACGCTGGACACGCTGGAACGTTGCCACGGGCACTTTCTGAACTGGTACGACACGCTGACCGGTGCGCCTTTGCTGCCGCGCTATGTGTCCAGTGTGGACAGCGGCAATTTCAGCGGCCATCTGCTGACGGTGGCGCAGGCTTGCCGGGGCTTTGCCGATGCTGCAACGCCCACCACGGCAACCACCGCGGCCATGACTGCGGCCACGACTGTGGCCACGACCGCGGCCACGACTGCCACGACCGCTGCGTTGGCGGCTTCGCAGCGGCGCCTGGCGCCGCTCCTGGTGCGCTTTCCAGGGGTGCTGGAATCGCTTGCGAGCGGCGGGCAGGGCGCCTGGGTGCAGCTACTGGCCCTGGCGCCCGCGCAGTTGCAGTCAGGCGACCCCGTGATAAACGCACAGGGGCCGATCAGCGCGGCCGCCTTGTCGGCGCTGCTCGACCGTGCCAGCGAGGAGTTGATGCTGCTGCGCCCGCCCGGCGCGGGCAGGATCGCAGCCGACTTTGCGGCGCCGATGGCCGCGGCCCACACGCCGTCGTCGGTGCCCCTGGCCGTGCCCACGCCGCGCGAGGAACTCTGGTGGTGTTTGGCCGACCACCTGGCCACGGCGCGCTCGGCCTGCATGGATCTGCAGGCCCGCGACAGCGAACCCGTTGCCGTGACCGTGGCGCGCTTGCACGCCGTGGCGCAGCATTGCGAACGCCTGGCCTGGGAGGCCGACTTCGCCTGCCTGTACAACCCGCGCCGGCGCCTGATGCACCTGGGTCTGCGCGTGTCCGAGCAAGAGCTCGACACGGGGCTGTACGACCTGCTGGCCTCGGAGTCACGTCTGACCAGCTTGCTGGCCATTGCCAAGGCCGACGTGCCGGTGGGCCATTGGGCGGCGCTGGGGCGGCCCTTCCATGCCGTGGGTAGCCAGGTGGCCTTGCGTTCGTGGTCGGGGTCGATGTTCGAGTACCTGATGCCCGGCTTGGTATTGGCCGAGCCCCGTGGCAGCGTGCTGCGGGACGCCTGCGACGCGGCCGTGATCGAGCAGATCCACCACGGCCAGGCGCAGCAGCTGCCGTGGGGCGTTTCGGAGTCGGCCTACGCCGCGCGCGACGACAGCCTGGCCTATCAGTACGCGCCGCAAGGCGTGCCGCGTCTGGCGCTGCGCCGCACGCCGCCCGACGAGCGGGTGGTGGCGCCCTACGCCACCGTGATGGCGGCCCAGCGGGCCCCGCAGCGGTCGCTGGCCAACCTGCGCGCCCTGGCAGCGCTGGGTGCGCGACAACGCTATGGCTATATCGAAGCGCTGGATTATTCGCTTGGCAGGCTCGGCGCAGGCGCCGACACCACGCGGGACTTCACCCCCGTCAGCACCTTCATGGCCCACCACCAGGGCATGAGCATCGTGGCGTTGACCAACCTCTTGTGCGACGGCGCGGCGCAGCGCTGGTGCATGAACAATCCGCAGCTGCAGGCGGTGGCGTCTCTGCTGCACGAGCGCCCGCCTCGGGAGGTGCCAGCGCGCTTCGACGTGCCGACCAGCCTGCCGCAGGTGGCCTTGCTGGCCATGCAGGCGAGGTCGCCCGGGCCGCTGCGTGATGTGCTGCCCGGCACCAACGCCGTGGAGCCCACGCACGTGCTGGGCAACGGGAGCTACACCGTCACGCTGCGTGCCAACGGCGCGGGCACCAGCCGTTGGCGTGGCTTGAACATCAATCGCGGCCGGGACGACGCGCTGCGCGACGCCCTGGGCAGCTTCCTCTACCTGCGGCTGGCACCCGGCGTGACGCCGGTGTCCATCACCCAGCACCCGGCACCCGATGCGCAGGCCCATTACGGCAGCGTCTTCCATGCCGACCGTGTGTGCTTCGACTCCGCCTGGCCCCAGGTGCGCGCCCACACCACGGTGTGGGTCAGCCCGGAAGACGACGTGGAATTCCGCCAGGTCGACCTTTACAACAGCGGCAGCCAGGATCTCGAACTCGATGTGATCTCGGCCTTCGAAGTCGCAATGGCAGATGCGCGCGCCGACGAATCGCACCCCGCGTTCTCGAACCTGTTCGTCAGTGCCGGGTGGCAGCACGACTCGCAGGCACTGGTCTTCGAGCGGCGGCCCCGGCAGGGCACCGAGACCGGCATGGCCATGGCTCACTTTCTGGCCCATTGCGACGCGCCGGTGCACTCGTTGAGGGTGCAGACCGACAGGGCACTGTGGTGGGGCAGAAACCAGGGCGCCAGCCAGATGCGGGCGCAGTGCCGGAAGCCGCCGATCCGTGCCGCCGCCCCTGACACGGTGGGCAGTCCGCAGGCGCCCGAGACCATCCCGCTGGAAACCGGGCTGGACCCGATGTGCGTGCTGTCGGTTCGGGTCCGTGTCAAGGCGCAAGGCCAGGTGCGCCTGACGTTCGTGACGGCCGCTGCGTCGCACGCCGGGACCTTGACGTCTTTGATCGACAAATACCGGCAGGCCAGCCATGCCCAGCGCGCCTCGTTGATGTCGGCCACGCTGATGGGCATCCGGCTGCGCAGCATGAACCTCAGCCCGCAGAACTTTGCCGCGCTGCAGAGCCTGACCACGGCCCTCGTCCTGACGCTGACGCGGCACCACGTCGCGCCCGCGGCGACTGCGGCCGACGTGGTTTGCGACCGGCGCCTGCTGTGGCGCATGGGCATCTCGGGCGACCGCCCGCTGCTGCTGGTCAGTGCAGCGAGCGTGGAATGCCTGCCGCTGTTGCGCAGCCTGGCGCAGGCCCTGCGGTGGTGGGCCTGGGGCGGCATCGCCTGCGACCTGGTGGTGATCAATGCCGAGGTGGCTTCCTACGACATGCCCGTGCACCGCGAAGTGGGCGCGTTGCGCGATCGCCATGCCGCCGAGATCCGGACCGAGCCGGGTTTGGCCTCGCAGGCGGTGACGGGCTTCTTCCTGGTGGCGGAGCACGATCTCTCGCCCGCCGAACTGCACACCCTGCACGGCTTGGCGCGCGTGCACCTGCAGGCCGACGGCCGGCCGCTGTCGCGCCATGTCAAGGGCTGGGCACAGCCGCACGAAGCCGACAACCGGACCCGCTACGAGACCTCCACCGCCGTGGTCCCCGTGGCCAGTGCGCCGCGAGCCACGGTGGTGCCCTCGCGCGGCCGCTTCGATGGCGACAGCGGGGCCTTCGAGTTCGATGTCCATACCTTGATGCGGCCGTTGCGCCCATGGATCAACGTGCTGGCCAACCCCGGCTTCGGCTGCCATGTGTCCGAGTCGGGCGGCGGGCACACCTGGGCCGTCAACAGCCGGCTGAACCAGCTCACAGCCTGGTCGAACGACCCGCTGGCCGACCCGGTGTCCGACTGCCTGCTCCTGCAGGACACGCGCAGCGGTGAGCTGTGGAGCCTGACACCGTCGGCCCATGCCGACCCGCACAGCCGCTACCAGGTTCAGCATGGGCAAGGCAGCACACGCATTTCCCACCGCGTGCACCGCAGCAGCGGCGACGTGGAAGTGACAGTGACATGGTGCGTCGACACCGCCAGCGCCGTCAAGCAGGTGCAGGTGCAGATCCAAAACCTGAGCGCGCGCACGCTACACTGGCGGCTGATCGGCCTGGTGGAGTGGCAGATGGGCGCCGCCCGGGCCGACCGCGCCGGCGTCTGCACGGCACGGTTCAGTCAACGGCTGAGCCAGGGAAACCGCTTCGACGCGACCATGGCCACGCAGCAGGAACATGGTGCGGGGCTGGGTGCGGGCACGGCCTTCTTCGCGCTGATGGGTGACGAGGCTCGCAGCGACAGTGACGCCGACCGCGACGACTGGACTTGCGACCGGCGCGAGTTTTTCGATGCGCGTGGACGCCTGGTGGTGCCCGACCAGCTGGGCGACCGCAGCGGGCCGGGGTTGGACCCGTGCGCTGCAGCCTCGACCCGCATCCGCCTGGCTGCGGGGTCGGCGACGTCCCGGGTGTTCTTGATGGGCTGGGCCGACAGCCTCGATGCAGCCCGGCAACTGGCCACCCGGGCAGCGGCCAAGGCGCCCGGGCTGCGCCTGCAGCAAGCGCAGGCGCAGTGGAACGAACTGCTGAAAGCCACCGAAGTGCAGACCCCCGACCCGCTGTTCGATGCGCTCGTCAACCGCTGGCTGCTGTACCAGACGGTGTCCTGCCGCTTGTGGGCCAAGGCGGGCTTCTACCAGGCTGGCGGTGCCACCGGTTTTCGTGATCAGCTGCAGGACACGCTGGCCTTGAGCTGGGCCGCGCCGCAGATGCTGCGAGCGCAGATCCTGCTCTGCGCCAGCCGCCAGTTTGTGCAGGGCGACGTGCAGCATTGGTGGCACGCCCCCGGCGGTGCCGGTGTGCGCACGCATTTCTCTGACGACCTGCTGTGGCTGCCCTGGGCCTGCGTGCACCATGTGCGTGCCAGCGGCGAGCTGGCTCTGCTGGACGAAAGCGTGCCGTTCCTGGAAGGCCGCGCAATCGCGCCGGGCGCGGAGGACGCCTACGACACGCCCACCATCAGCGCGCAGGCAGCCACCGTGTATGAACACGCGGCCCTCACGCTGGACCGTAGCATGGCCGTGGGCGTGCACGGTCTGCCGCTGATGGGCAGTGGCGACTGGAACGACGGCATGAACCGGGTGGGTATCGAGGGACGCGGTGAATCGGTGTGGCTGGCCTGGTTCCTGTGCAAGCTGGTAGCCGATTTTTCCCCCTTGGCCCAGGCACGTGGCGACGGCGCGCGCGCGCAGCGCTGGCTGCAGGCCGCGCAAGGCTGGCGCGAGGCCCTGCAGACACAAGCCTGGGACGGCCAGTGGTACAAGCGCGCCTTCTTCGACGACGGCAGCCCGCTGGGCAGCAGCGCGAACGCCGAGGCGCGCATCGACCTGATCGCCCAGGCCTGGTCGGTAATATCAGGCGCCGCCCCGCCGGACCGCCAGCAAACGGCGCTGCAGTCCATGCACACGCACCTGGTCGACGAGCAGAACGGCCTCATCCGCCTGCTCGATCCGCCGCTGCGCCACGCCAGGCCCAGCGCCGGATACATCCAGGCCTACCCACCGGGTGTGCGCGAAAACGGCGGCCAGTATTCACACGGCGCCGTGTGGGCGTTGATGGCTCAGGCCGAGCGGACGCGCGGGCTGCTGCCATCAGGCCATGCAGCGGCGAGCCCGGCGGCTGCTGACCAGCCCTACCTCTACTTCACCTACCTGAGCCCGGCGCACCGGGCGGCCGACCCGCGCTGGGGCGCGGCGTATGGCCTGGAGCCGTATGTGATGGCGGGTGACATCTACAGCCAGCCGCCCTATACCGGGCGCGGCGGCTGGAGCTGGTACACCGGCGCGGCGGCCTGGATGCACCGCGCCGCAGTAGAAGCCATCTTCGGTCTGTCGCTCACCGCGCACGACCTGTGCTTCGTGCCGGCACTGCCGCAGCACTGGCCACGGGCTCGCATGACGTTGCGTCGCGACGGGCGCTGCATGCACTTCTTGCTGCACCGTGGCAGCGAAGCTGAAGCACTGGCTGCCGGCCAAGCCAGCGGCGCTAGGTTGTTGCATGCAGGAACGCTTCTGTTGTGGCCGGCCCTGCCCGCCGACAGCAGCTTCGTGATCCCGCTGCCGGCGATTTCTTGAGGCGAAAAGTCAGCGCTGCTTGATTTGTCCGCTTTCGTCCGACAGCACGATCTCCACCCGCCGGTTCATCTGCCTGCCGCTCGCGTTGTCGTTGCCGGCCACTGGATGAGCCTTGCCGTAACCACGCGAGGTGATACGTTGCCGATCTACGCCCATATCCGCCAAAGCGGCCTGCACGGCGGCAGCCCGGCGGTTGGAAAGATCCTGGTTGGCCGCCTCACTGCCCACGCTGTCGGTAAAGCCCTCGACCAGCGCGGTGCGCTGCGGGTTGGCCTTGAAGAAGTCGGCCAGCTTGCTCATGTCGCGGGCACTGCCAGGTTTCAGTTCAGCGCGGCCGCTGTCGAAGAGCACGTCGCCGATGGTCACCACGATTCCGCGGTCGGTCTTCTTGGCGTTCAACGCGCGCAACTGCTCTTCCAGCTGCATGGCCCGGGCTTGCGCGTCGGCGGTTTGCATCTGCGCGGACTGGGCGCTCATCTGCGACGCAGCGGCCGAGCGTTGTGCAGCTTGCGCCTCCTGCTGCGAACGCTGGGCCAGCATCTGCGCTGAATCCGCCTCGCTGGTGCGTGCAGCCAGGCGACTGCGGTCGCGTTCGGCTTCGGCGCTGAGCAGCTGTGCGTCGGCCGCCTTTTGCCTAGCGGTCTGTTGCGCCACGGCCACGCGCTGGCTTGCCAGGTAGGCCAGGTGGTCGACCTCGGCCAGCTTATCGCCACGCGTAAAGGCTTCATTGGCCCGGTTCAGCGCGGTGCCGGCGGCGCTCAGTTCGGCCGCCGCAAGTTCGCGCGTCTGGGCGTTGTTCCGGGCACCTTCAAAAGCGGCGCGGGCGCTCATGAGCGCAGCGTTGTCGGCTGGCAGGGAGCTACAGGCGCCCAACAGCAGTGTTGCGGCCAGGGCCAGAGCGTGTGGAATAAATTTGCGGGCGTTTTTCATATTAGCTTTCGTAGTGCGGATGAGATGACTTATGGAGTTCGGGTAGGCGGTGTGGCTTGCTTGCGGCTCATTTCCTCTCGCAGGACACGATTCCCCTCCTGCACCTCTTCAGCTGCGCGTTGCGCTTTGGCAGCGCGAGCCACCGTGGCGGCCAGTTGTGCGTCGGCGCTGACTTCATGGGCCAAGGTCAATGCCCGGCTGTGGTCCTGCGTGGCCATCGCGGCCTGCGCGCGGGCCAGCTTGTCTTGCGCGGTGCGCAACTCGGCCGGCGCCCATTGCACTGCCCCCGCGCTGGTGGCGTTAACCACGGCGGCCTCGGCCACGGCCATTTCGGCCTTAGGGGGCGGAATGCTGGCGCAGGCTGCGAGCATCGCTACGGCTACCAACGGCCACCAATGCGCGGGTCGAGGTGACAGGCCTTTGCGGGCTGATGAGGCGGGCTGAAACAAGCGGGTCTGATGCATGAAAAATAATCCTTTTGGATGGAAGGTGGGGCTGCTGGGCCGGCCCAATGTGGACATCAGCGGCCAAGTCGCTGGATGCACGGTGCGGGTGCGAGGCGGGCTTGTCCGTGCGGTGGCGCACGCAGTGGACTCTTGCAGTTTCCTGCAATCAAAGGGCGGGCGGCGGCGCAGCGGCAGTACAAGCCGCTGTCCTACGCTGGAGCGAGCAGAGTGACTAGGGGCCAGTGGCCTGCGGTTAACTATCCTCAAGCTTCGGCTTATTCGACGCAACTCCAACAACAAACACAACCATGCACAGCACTTCTTCGACAAACAAAGGAAGCCATGCCGCGATGGTGTTGGACCAACGGGCTATAGAAGCTGCCCGCCACGGTCTGGACGAGGGGGCGGTGAACCCCAGTTACGGCCCCTGGCGCGAGGACATCATCAAGTTGCTCAACGATTCGCTGGCCACCGAACTGGTGTGCGTGCTGCGCTACAAACGCCATCACTTCACGGCGCAGGGACTGGCCTCCCCCAAGATCGCGGACGAGTTCCTGGTGCATGCAAACGAAGAATCGGGCCATGCAGACCGCCTAGCCCGGCGCATCGTGCAGCTGCAGGGAGAACCTGACTTTTCGCCTGATTCGCTGAGCAAGCGCAGCCATGCTTCGTACGACGACTCTTCCGACCTGAAGTCGATGATTCGCGCGAACCTGGTGGCCGAGCGCGTGGCGATCGAGGCCTACAGCCAGATCATCGCGCTGATTGGCGAGAAGGACCCCACGACCCGTCGGCTGCTGGAAGACATTCTGGCCGACGAACAAGAGCATGCGGACGAGTTAAAGGATTGGCTCGTCGACTAAACGGTGGTACGAGACTCAATCCACCTACGCCAACCTCACCCAACCCCAACCCCAACCCCAACCACCACCCCAGGAGATTCAACATGATCAGAACCAAACGCTTCCACCTCTCCTCGTCCATCCTTGCGTTGACGCTCGCAGCCGCGGGTGTGCTCGCCACGACCGGCTGCGCCGTCACGCGGGGTCAGGAGTCTGTTGGCGCCTATGTCGACGACACCGCCATCACCACGGCGATCAAGGCCCGGTTCATCGAGAACAAGTTGGTAGATGCCGCGTCCATCAGCGTCGAAACGTTGAAGGGAACCGTCATGCTGTCCGGGTTCGCGAAGAACACGAACGAGAAGACCACCGCAGAGGCCTTGGCGCGCAAGGTCGAAGGCGTGCGCATGGTCAGGAACGAGATTGTTGTTCGGCCCTGAACTTGTCCACCCTTGCAACGGAGAACCACACCATGAACTGGGATCGCATTGAAGGCAACTGGAAGCAAGTGACGGGCAAGGCGCGTGAAGAGTGGGGCAAGCTCACCGACAGCGACTTGCAAATCATCGCAGGCAGGCGCGATCAGCTGGCCGGCAAGATCGAGGAGCGCTACGGTGTTGCCAAGGACGAGGCTGAACGACAACTCGTTGCGTGGGAAAAGAAAGCCACCGACGCCTGGTTCGTCAACTGAGGCACCAGCGGCAGGACCTTTGGCAGTACCCGCGCCAAAGGTTTCTGTGACACCTCGAAGCCTGCGGCCTTGCTGAAGCTGCATGAGCGACGATGCATATTCAAACCACCCGCCTAGTTCAGGCCCGATGGATTAGCTATCGTTTGCCGCGCATGGACAGGCTCAAGACGTACATCGTTGAAGACAGCGCGGTCATCCGTGAAAACCTGATTGCCACCCTGCAGGAATTGACTGCGGTGGAGGTGGTGGGTTTTGCCGAAGACGAGTCCAGCGCAACGGCTTGGTTAAACCAGACTGGCAACGATGCGCGGTTGGTCATCGTCGACGTGTTTCTGAAGCACGGTTCCGGGTTAGGTGTGCTGCAGGCGACCGCCAACAACGGCCATCAACGCAAGTGGGTGGTGTTCAGCAATTACGCCACGCCAGCTATGCGCAGCAAGTGCCTGGCGATGGGAGCCGACCGACTGTTCGACAAGTCGACCGAGATCGACGGCCTCATCGCCTATTGCAACCTTGTTGCCGAAGGCAGAAATACCGATCTGGGCGGTTTTTCCTGATGTCTGGCGCGACGACTCGGACTGGCAGGTGCGCGATGTGCGCAGCTACTGAATCAGGCCGTTCTTCAGCGCGTAATAGGTCAGGTCGCTGTTCGAGGCCAGCGCCATTTTTTCCATGACGCGGGTGCGGTACGTGCTAACGGTTTTCACGCTCAACGACATGCTTTGTGCCATGTGGCCTATGGTCTCGCCCTTGGCTAAACGCAGGAATACCTGCAATTCCCGTTCGGACAGGCTCTCGTGCGCGGGTATGTCCGCGCCGCCGCCCAACGTTTCCGCCAGCCGTTCTGCCACGCCGGCGGTGATGTACTTGCGGCCGCGGAAGATGGTGCGAATCGCCTTGGCGATTTCCTGCGGGTCGCAATCCTTGTTGAGATACCCGCTTGCGCCCTGGCGAAGCAGCGTGGTGGCGTAATGCTCTTCGGCAAAGCCGCTCAGGATCAACACCGGCAGGTCGGGCGCGCGGGCGCGAATCGCCGCGAGCGCGTCGACCCCGCTTTGTCCGGGCATCGAAATGTCCAGCACCATGACATCTACATCGCCCTGGCGCACGATGTCCAGCGCCTCACGGCCGTTGCTGGCCTCGGCGACGACGCGAAAGTCGACCTCGTCGGAAAAGAATTGCCTCAGCCCGGCACGCACGATGGCGTGGTCATCGACAATGGCGATGCGAATCATGGCGGGACATCGCGGAGTGAACAGACCTGGATGATCCCACCAATCGACGGCCGTTGTAATCAGCGACGCAAAAGGATCGACTGAGTCATGCGCTGGATGTCGATGATCAAGCGCAACCCTTTCGTGCTGCCAATGGCGGTGGTGGCGGGATTGGCGATGTTCTTCATCAGCGAAGGCTCCTACTGGCAGTCGGTAGACACCATCACCGACCTGCGTGGCATCTCTTCGGCGCGTCATGACATCGCGACTCTGGAAATTGCCCTGGGCGACGTTGAAACCGCGCAGCACGGCTACTTGCTGACCGGGCAGGAAGACTACCTCCAGCCCTACCGGGCCGGCCGCCCCGTCATCCTCGATGCACTGTCGCTGTTGGAGAGCCGCTTCAGCACCGACACCGCCGCGGGTGCCGTAGTTGCCGAGTTGCGCGTCCTGGTCAAGGCGCGGCTCAATGAAATCGACACCACGGTGCGGCTCGTGCAGGCCGACCAGCGACCCGCCGCGCTGCAGTTGATCATGACGGGCCAGGGCAAGCAGACCATGGACCGCTTGCGCACGATCACGCGCCAGTTGGCGAGCGAGCAGGCCGACCTGCGTCAACACATGAACCTGGTGCTCGACCGCATCTTGCTGCTTAGCCGCTATGGCGTGGCACTGCTGAGTGCCGTGCTGATGGTGGCCCTGATGCTGTACCTGCGCAAAAGCGACGCCCTGGCCACTGTGCAAACCACCCAGAAGGCCGATTTGCAGGCGGCCAATGACGGGCTCGAGGCCGAGGTCTCGCAACGCACGGTGCAGCTGACCGCGCTCACCCGCCACCTGTTGACCGCGCGTGAAGACGAGCGCCACCGCCTGGCGCGCAACCTGCATGACGACCTCGGCTCGTTGCTCACCGCGGCCAAACTGGACGCCGCGCGCATACGTTCGCGGTTGGGCGCGAGCGCGCCAGAGGCGCAGGCCCGCCTGGCGGACCTGGTGGTCAGGCTCGACAGCAGCATCGCGCTGGGGCGCAGCATCATCGAAGACCTGCGGCCTTCCACCCTCAGCCACCTGGGTCTGACGGCGACGCTGGAAATTCTGGCGACCGAATTCTCGAACCGGACGAACGTCCCGGTGCACTGCAAGTTCGAGCCGGTGCGGCTCAAGCTGGGAGTGGAACTGGTCGTCTACCGGGTGGTGCAAGAGGCCATGACCAACCTCAGCAAGTACGCCCGCGCCAAGCAGGTGTGGATCACCGTGGCGCCCAACCCGACGTTGCCCGACATCGTCGACGTGAGCGTGCGCGACGACGGCGTAGGCTTCGACACCCAGAAAGCAGACCACGATGCCTTCGGGTTGCTCGGCATGCGCTTTCGCGTCGAGGCGGAAGGGGGCAGCCTGCGGGTGTCGTCGCAGCCGGGGCAAGGCACGCATGTCGAGGTGACCTTGCCGGCCTTGCCGCAGAACGGCTGAACGCCACGGTCGGCGCTTTCCTACAGCGCCGCGCCGCTTGCGCTCACAGGTCAGGAGCGGCTGCGCTGATCGCCCCCGCAGCCGGTTCCCGGCATATTGGAGCTGGAGTTAAATACCTGCCTGCGCTTACGGTTCGATGTACCGACCGCGCGGCTTGAACCACCGCATCGGCGCAGGTTTGCAATCGGTTCATCAGCACATCAGGAGAGCACCATGCTCCATTACGCAGTCGTTTTCTTCGTCATCGCCTTGATCGCCGCCTTGTTCGGGTTTGGTGGCATCGCTGCCAGCGCCGCCGGCATCGGCAAGATTCTCTTCATCATCTTCGCCGTCCTGGCCCTGGCGTCGTTTGTCTATGGCCTGGTTCGCAAGAGTTGATCTCGCGACTGACCCTCACCTTGTCGTCAACACCACACCCACACCATGATCAACCCTTACAAACAGCCTGATGCCAGGTCCACGTCGTCCGGTCCCATCGAGGCCGGCGCGAACGACGCGAACGACGCTTTGAGCGCGGCGCGCCGGCAGGCCGACACGGCACTGGACGGAATGGCCCGCACGACGGAAGACTTTCTCGTTGACATGGGGGCCAGCCTCGACCAGGCCAGCGACCGCGCCGACGATCTGGCACACCGCGGCGCCGACGCCGTTCGCCGCGCCGCACAGCAGTTGCGTGAGGGTGCCGACCGGGCTTCGACACGCACCGTGGGCTACATCAAAGAGGAACCCGTCAAGGCGCTGCTGATGGCGGCGGCTGCCGGTGCCGCGCTGGCGGTTGTACTCAGCCTGGTCACGCAGGCACGCCGCCGGTACTGACCGCATCCGAGTCGTTGCAGTAATGCCGCCGACGCCAGGCGGATGGGACCTGACTGCGCTGGTCAATGCCGCGCAGAAGACGCCCACGCAGGCCGAGCGCCATTTGTGGCTGGTGCGGTTGATGGAGTGGCTGCGCCATGCACCGGCAGCCGCCCAAAGCATTGCCGCAGATGATCTGCGCACGCCATTGCCGGCGCTTCGGCTGAAGCATCTCCTCAACCAGATCGAACGCCAGGATGCTTTGCGTGAACGCGTGCTGGTTCTCAGGGCAGCCTTCTGGCGCGACATCGACGCCGCGTCGCTGCTGGCCGATTTCGGTTTTGGCGGGCGGGTCTCGTTCGCGGGCGAGTTGTGGCGCCGGGTGCAGTTGCAAATGCTGCCCGGAACGCCGGCCACCGGTGAGCTCGCGGCGCTGTTCCCGCTGCTCTTCGAGGCAGCAGACGCCGACTGGATCGACACGCTGGACGCCGACACCGCAGCACGCGCGGCAAGTTGGCTCGGTCCGCCTCAGGGTTTGCTGCGCGAAATCTTGCTTGAATCGCTGATGCGCCTGGCCAGCACGGTGCAGGCGGCCGCGTTCACGCCCGCGCTGCGGCAGCGCATGGACGCCGACGCGCTGGCGCGCCAGCCCTTCCACCAACTCGGCGCGGCAGTGGCAGCGCTGCACGGGTCGGTGACAACCGGGGAAAGCGATGCCGCGCTGCGCGACGCGGCTTTCCTTCGTGCCTTGCTGGACGAAGCCGGACGCGCCGCGGCCAGCGTGATGTCGCACCTGGAGCAGCACGGCGTGTCCGTCAACATCGTGTACGACCTGGACCAGCTGAACGCCCGGCTGGCGCGCATCGAGCGGCTGCTCGACACCCTGCTGGCGCCGGATGACACCAGTGGCATCACCGAAGGCCGCCACCTGATGGTTGAATTGTTGCGCGTGCTGCGCGACCAGCAGGGTGTGCGCGCGCTGTTCTCGCAGCATTACTCGTTGTTGGCGCGTCAGGTGGCCGAGCGAAGCGCCGAGACCGGAAAGCACTACATCGCCCGCGATCGGGCCGAACACCTCGAGATGCTGCGCCGCGCGTTCGGCGGCGGCGTCGTGGTGGCCGGTACCACGTTTGCCAAGTTCGCCATCGTGATGCTGGGCATGACGGCTTTCTGGGGTGGGTTCTGGGTTGGGGCAATGTACGCCGCCAGCTTCGTGCTCATCATGCTGCTGCACTTGACGCTGGCGACCAAACAGCCAGCGATGACCGCTGCGGCCATGGCCGCCACGCTGCCCGCCGGCAGCGCCGCCAGCGACGACGAACTGGCGGCCTTCGTCGACCGCGTCGCGCAGCTGATGCGCTCGCAGATCGCGGGGGTCATCGGCAACCTGGCAGCGGTCGCGCCAGTGGTGCTGCTGGTGCAATGGGCGTCGACGGCCGTGGTCGGCGGCAACATGCTCAGCGTGGCCGAAGCGAGCACTGTGCTGCACAGCCTGACGCTGCTCGGGCCGACTGCGGTTTTCGCCGCATTTACCGGTGTGCTGCTGTTCGTGAGTTCGCTGATCGCCGGCTGGGCCGAGAACTGGTTCGTCTTCCATCGCCTCGACAGCGCCATCGCCTGGAACCCGCGAATCGTCGCCGCGCTGGGCAGCGCAAGGGCAGCGCGCTGGTCGCGTTGGTGGCGTGTGAACGTTTCCGGCCTGGCCGGCAATGTGTCACTGGGGATGATGCTGGGGCTGGTGCCCGCGCTGCTCGGTTTCCTCGGGCTGCCGATGGAAGTGCGCCACGTGACCCTGGCTACCGGGCAACTGGCGGCTGCGGCCGCCACGCTGGGCTTGCCGGTGCTGGCCAGCGCCGCTTTCTGGTGGTGCGTGGCCGGAATCGTCGTGATCGGCCTGTTGAACCTCGGCGTCAGCTTCTACCTTGCCTTCAAGGTTGCATTACGGTCGCGACGCGTGCAAGTGAAAGACCGTGGTCGAATCGCTGCTGCGCTGCGCGGGCGCCTGCGCGCTGCGCCTACATCGTTCTTGTGGCCGCCGCGAGGCTAGCGAAGCAACCACACACGGCGTACTCAACCGGCATTTCAGTCAGCCACGCCCTGCCTGGGCTTTCCTGGCCTGCTCGTACTTGATGTGCGCCTGCTCGGCAGCATCCACTGGCACGTCGGTGCCCACCTTGCCTGGTGGCGGCGCACCCTCGGCTGTGAAGTCCGTGCTTTGTTGTGCAACGGTCTTGGGCTCGAGCTCGGACCTGAGCTCAGGCTTGAGCTCAGGCTTGAGTTCAGGCCCGGGCTTGAGCTGGGGCGGCAGTTTGAGCAAAGCTCTTTTCATGTCACTTCCTGCGGTGGGAAATCACGACCTGGATCCCGACTTGGGAAGCACGCAGAGGCGGTCAGAGCTTGCCCATCAGCAGCAGCACGATGACGATGGCCAGCACCAACCCCAGCCCTCCACTGGGCCCATAACCCCATTTGTTGCTGTGTGGCCAGGTGGGAAGCGTGCCGACGACCATCAACAGCACAACTATCAGAACAATCAGTCCAAGGCTCATGCGATTCTCCAAAAAAAAGGTGGATAACGGGTTGGCTTGATGCTGTCTCGCGGGCCAGCTGTCAGCCGTTCATCGCAAAGCGCTGCAAGCGCGCTGCGCGGTGGACCTCGGGCCAATGACTCGAACACATGGCCACGGGGGAACTTCCCTGGAGCTCATCGTTGGGGTGTGCAAACCAGCGGGCCACGGCCGAGCCGTCCATCACATCAGCCAATTCAGACAGCACCGGCCGCAGATCTAGACGGAGAGTGCGATCGGCATCATCGGTCAGGTCGAACTGAAACATCGGTAGCCAGAAGTTTTCATTCCAGGAGAAACTGAATACCTGCCGGCTCACGATCCAGCGCGCCAGGCGCGCGTAGCCGCCGCCACCGTTCACGTGCAGGCGCGATGCGAGCTCGTCGCCATGCGCCAAACCTCCGCTGGGCCGGTAGGCGCTCTGCAACTCGACGAATTCGGCGTCGGGCATGCAGACGTCGCGCGCGGGGAAGGAATAGTCGCTGCCCGAGCGGCCTGGGGCCATGGCGGCGTGGTTCATGTGCACGTGCATGGTGTTCTCCGGTCGTTGAATTGCCGCGAAGCGACGGCCACTTCGGCATCACACACTCGGGATCGCCCTTGCGTCGCCGGCACGGCTGCGACCGTCGTGGTTGTCGCGGTTGCTGCGCAAATCGGGGTAACTTTTACGCTCGCCCATCGCCATGGCCTTGCCGGAAACGATCGAAGCGTCCACGGCATACAAACGCACCATGCGGCAGGAGGAAGCGTCGCAGAACTCGGCGGCGCCGGGCACGAACTTCAGCAAAGCCAGATTGGGCGAACTCGGGCCGTCCGGAAACCAGGCCTTGGCAAAGGGTGATCGAGCCACCCTCGTCCTGTGTGGCCATCATCGCCACCGGCATGCCCTCGATCAATTCACCCAGGCGGGTCAGTTCGGGTGTGTGCTGAGGTTTCAGTTTCATCGTGCCTGCCGCAGTCGCGGGTACGTCGTGAGTGGGGCGCAGGCAGGTCGCCAACCCGCCGTGCATTTTCAACTGCGCCGCGCAAGTCTTCTGTCAGTCCATGAGTGGCGCGGCTGTAGGTCTACACCCCGGGTGGGCGGTGTATCGTCAGCGTTCTGGCGTGCCGACACCGACCGCAGCACGTAGCCAAACTTAACTGTCATGAGAAGCCCGGAGACACATTCCCCGAGTCTTGCCGCCAGCAATCTGGGCACCAAGCTCGGGATCTTTACGTTGCTGGCCGTCGCCTGCATCGGCATGCAGCCCGGGCTGGCGCTGGCGGCCGACGCCGAGTTGCCTGCCGCCGCACCCGTGTATTCGGTGATCGACGACACACGCGCCATCACGCGCGACTGGTCAGAACGCCTGGCCCGCCATGTCGACAGCTGGTTCGGCAACGCGCCGTTCGAAGACGGTGGCAGGGTCACGCAGGGTCAGCTGAGCCTGGGGGTGTTTCACCGCCAGGACCAGGGCACTGACGTGACGGTGCGTTTCTCGGCGCGCTTTCGTCTGCCCAATTTCGAACGTAGCGCCTACTTGTTCGTGGGGCGCGACAACCCGCGCGAGGCCATCAGGGACACCCCCGGGTTGTCCGGCCTGCAGCAGCAAGGGTTGACGAGCAAGCCTGGAGACCGGTCATTTCTGGGGGGACTCGGCGGCACGCTGGGCGACGATGTCAGCTTTCGCGTGGGTGTTGGCGCGCGCCTGCAGCCCTTTGCGCAAGTGCGCTGGGACCGGCCCTGGGTGCTGTCCCCTGGGCAGGTGCTGGCACTGCGCGAGACGCTGTTCTGGTCACGCGCCGAGCGCTTCGGCGCGACGACGGCGTTGACCTATGAGCTCGAACTGCAGCGACCATGGACCCTGCGTTGGCTGGGAGCGGCCACCATCACGCAAGAAACGCGCAACGTCGAGTGGTCTGGCACCCTGGGCGTCTACCGCGACTTCGGCCCGCAAAGGCTCTTGAGTCTGGAACTGCCCTTCAGCGGCACCGGCACCCGAGGCACCGGTGTGGGCATGTCCGACCGGGGTGTCCTGAGCAAGTGGCAGCAGCCGATTTACAAGGACTGGCTGCTGGGCGAACTGGCGGTGGGCCACTTCTGGTTGCGGCCCGATGCGCTCAGCCCGCGTGGGCGGGCCTGGGCGCTGGGCTACAGCTTGAGGATGTACTTGTAAGGCGCGCGCGCCGCCTGGGTGCGGTGGCGAACAGACTGCAGGTGCCGGCGCGGGCCAAGCTTCAAAGCTCATGCCCGATTTTTCCGACACCCGTGCCGACCCCGCCCGCCTCGTGAAGAGCGACGCACAGAACGTGGCCGTGTCCGGGGCCTGGACCGCCTTGTCTTTGGGCGATATGGAGGCCACTGTCAAGGCTCTGACAGACTCTGACACGAAGCCCATGGGAGTCGACGCCACCAGGCTGTCTGCACTGGACAGCGCAGGGGCCTGGGTCTTGCAGTCCGTGCTGTCGCCAAGGCCGGCATCGCAGGGTGGGCGTGCAGCCGTCGCCAACGGGCTGGGGGCCGCACACAGTGCCTTGCTGGCCCGGGTTGCGGCCCGGGTTGTGGCTGGTGTGGCGGCAGGTGGGGCGGACCCTGCCCGGGTGCGAGGCGAGCTGCCCGCGCAGCCGAATGCCTCATCGCCGGCACCCGCGTTCAACGCCTTGCAGGCCCTGGGTCGGCGCAGCCACGAAGCAGCCGGTCAGGCGCTGGCGGTGCTGGCACTGCTGGGCGAACTGGCGGTCACCTTGGCGCGGTCTGTCCGTCAGCCGGCCCGCTGGCGCTGGCGACAGGTGCTGTTCAACGTGCGCAGTTCCGGCGTCGACGCGCTGCCCATCGTCGGGCTGCTGGCTTTCTTGCTAGGCATCGTGGTGGCCTACCAAAGCGCCGACCAGTTGCGGCAGTTCGGCGCCAACATCTACATCGTCGATGTCGTCGGCCTGTCGATGTTGCGCGAGTTCGCGCCGATGATGACGGCGATCATCGTCGCCGGCAGGTCGGGTTCGGCCTACGCAGCGCAGATCGGCACCATGGCGGTCACGGAAGAGATCGACGCCATGCGCACCTTGGGCGTCGATCCCCTGGAAATGCTGGTGCTGCCCAAGGTCATGGCGCTGGTGATCGCGCTGCCCTTGCTGACGCTGTTTGCCGATGTGACGGGGGTGCTGGGCGGCATGTTGATGGCGCACTGGCAGCTGGGTGTGGGCTTCGCGGAATTCAGCGATCGCTTCACCAAGGCGGTCAGCGTCACGTCCTTCCTGGTGGGCATCGGCAAGGCGCCGGTGTTTGCCGTGATCATCGTCGTCATCGGCTGCTTCCAGGGCTTGCAGACGCGGGGTGGCGCCGACAGCGTGGGGCGCCAGACCACCCGTGCGGTGGTTCAATCGACGTTCCTGGTGATCGTCGCCGACGCGATGTTCTCCATCGCTTTCAGTGCGCTGGATCTGTGATGGAAGCCGTGACGGGAGCCGTGACGGAAGCTGCGATTCCCGCGGCGTCGACGGCCGACACCGTGATCGACGTGCAGCATGTCGCAACCCGCTTCGGCAGCCATGTGGTGCACAGCGACATCAGCTTCAGCGTCCAGCGCGCCGAAGTGTTCGCGTTGATCGGCGGCAGCGGCTCGGGCAAGTCGACACTGCTGCGTGAACTGATCCTGCTGCAAACGCCGGATGCCGGTGCGATCCACGTGCTGGGTGCCGACCTGCTGCGGATCAATGCCGCCGAAGCCACCGCGCTGCGCCAGCGCTGGGGTGTGGTGTTCCAGCACGGCGGACTGTTCGCGTCGCTCACCGTGCAGGAAAACGTGGCCTGGCCGTTGCGCGAGCACACGGCGCTGTCGTCGTCGCTCGTCGACGAACTGGCGGCCTGGAAGCTCGACATGGTCGGGCTGCCGCCTGAAGTGGCTGGCCAGTACCCGTCGGAACTGAGCGGCGGCATGCTCAAACGGGCCTCGCTGGCGCGCGCCATGGTGTTGGACCCGGAGCTGCTGTTTCTGGACGAGCCCACCGCAGGCCTGGACCCCGTCAGCGCTGCCGGCGTGGATGCCTTGGTACTGAGCCTGCGCGATCTGTTCGGCCTGACAGTGGTGATGGTCACCCACGACCTGGACACCTTGTGGCAGGTGGCCGATCGGGTGGCCGTGCTGGCCGACGGGCAGGTGGCGGGGTTGGGGACCATGCAGGCCCTGTCGAGTTCAGAGCATGCCAGTGTCAAAGCCTACTTCACTGGCCCCAGGGCCCATGCAGCGGCTGCGGCTGCGGCAGCGCCCGGTCCGCAAGCCGGCGGGTTGGCAGTGCCCGGGGCAAAGGAGCCGTCATGGAAACCAAGGTGAACTACACCCTGGTCGGCGCCTTCGTGGTGGCTTTGGGCGCTGCGCTCATCGTCGGTGTGCTGTGGCTGGCGTCCGGGGGCGCGTGGCGGCAGAAAGTGGACCTTTACCTGACGATCATGGAAGAGTCGGTCTCGGGCTTGAGCATCAACGCCCCCGTCAAGTTCAAGGGCGTGGACGTGGGCCAGGTGCGCGTCATCCAGCTCGACCCCGCAAATCCCGAGCGGGTGCTGGTGACGCTGGCCATCCAGCGCGGCACGCCGATCACGGTGGACACGCTGGCGGTGCTGAAGACGCAAGGGCTTACCGGCATCTCATCGATAGAGTTGGCGGGTGGCGTGCGCGGATCGGCTCCTTTGCTGGCTGCCGTGCCAGGCGAGTTGCCACTCATCCGCAGCAAGCCTTCGCTCAGCGCGCGCCTGGAAGACGTCTTGACCACGGTGCTGGCCAAGGTTGAGCACACCGCCGCGACGCTGGATGCGCTGTTGAGTGAAGACAACCGGGCAGCGGTGGCCAGCAGCCTGGCCGACATCGCCACGCTCACGCGCACCGTGGCGGCGCGCGCGCCGGCCATAGACGCCGCCATCGGCCACGCCGAGCGCACCCTGAAAGACACCAGCCGCTTGGCGGCCACGATGGCGGCAGACCTGGGCCCGCTCGCCGTGCGGGTCGGACGCAGCGCCGACGCACTCGAGAAGATGGGCAAAGACACGGCACAGGCCAGCGCCCAGGCAGCCAGCGCGGTGGTGGGGGCTGGCCAGGACGTCCGGCAACTGGCCGCCGAAACGGCGCCCGAGCTGCAGCGCCTGCTGGCTGAACTGCAGGTGCTGTCGACTTCATTGCGGCGCTTCAGCGATGCCGCTGAACGCAGCCCCACCAGCCTGCTGCTGGGGCGAGGCAAGGTAGCCGATGGGCCGGGCGAATCAGCCGTCGACAAACAAGGACAGCGGTGATACACACAGAGCGACCCACACGCAGCGCTGCAGGCCAAGTTGTTCGCCGGCAGCACCCGCGACTCTCCGGCCGCGCGTGGGCGGCTGTCACGCTGCTTGCCGCGGCCCTGGGCGTCGTCGGCTGCAGCTCGCTCTTGCCCAAGCCGAGCCCGCAACCGGCCTTCTACGGGTTGCAGGCGCCACCGCGGCCGGCTGTAGCCGGCCGCGACGAAGTGACAGCCCGGCCGGCTGTGGCCGGACGCGATGACGTGACAGCCCGGCCGGCTGCGGCCGGACGCGAAGGGATGCCGCCCCGGCCGGCTGCAGCACGCGTGCTGGTGGTGCACATGCCCGTTGCCGCCTCTGGATTCGACAGCGCGCGCATCGTCTACACCCAGCAGCCGAACCGACTGCAAATCTACGCCCGCCATGAATGGATTGACACACCGGCACGGATGCTGGCGCCGCTGCTCGTGACAGTACTGGAACGCAGTGGCGCCTTCGATGCCGTCGTGCTGGCCCCCAGCGCAGCCCTGGGCACCCTGCAGCTGGACACGCAGCTGCTGCGGCTGCAGCAAGAGTTTGCCGCGCCGCCCAGCCGTGTCAGGCTGGTGCTGCGCGCGCAACTCATCCACCCCGGCAGCCGCCAGGTGCTGGCGACCAAGGAATTCGAGCAGTCGGCTGTCAGCCCCAGCGAGGATGCGCCGGGCGGCGTGGCCGCCACGCAGCAGGCGGTAAATGCGCTGTTGAGCGAAGTGGCGCTGTGGTGCGAAGGCGTGATGAAGTCGACGCGGTGATCGGGGTTCAAGCTTGCGCGTCGGCCGCACAGCTTGATGCTGCGCTGGCCAGGATGTGCGGCAGCAACGTTCCGGCCCACGCGGCGTAGCCTTGTGCATTCGGGTGGATATGCTCCGCAGCCATGCCCGCGGCGATCATCTGTTCGGGATGCCAGTGCATGCTGCGCGAGCCGGGGTCGATCAAGTGAGCTGCCAGCGCGCGATTCATCTGGCTTGCCCACAAGCCCATGAGCCAGCGCAACGGTTGTGGCAACGCCCGGCAGGCATGCATGGGCGGCACGGCGCAGTGCATCAGCAGGCCGGGTTGGAAGCGTTGTTGGATCAAGTCGGCGACACCGCTTTGCCGCTGCGCCCATGCGGCGGGTGCCTGCAGATCGGTGGCGTCGTTGACCCCGATCGACAGCACGACGACGTCGAAGCGTGCACTGGGCATCCCCCGAAGCAGCGTCAACAGCCCCGGCGAGTCCAGCCCGTTGCAGGCCAGCACGTGCCAATGCACGGTGTAGAGCGCACTCAGCGCTTGGACCAGCTGACCGCACAGGCCTTCCTCCTGCGTGTCGGCGCCGATCCCGGCGGCACCGGAATCTCCCGCAACCAGCAGGCGCAGAGGAGGACCAGAGCCGCACTCGCCGGCACGCGCGCCGGGAGGCTCCGGCAGACAAGGAGCCGACCTGCGCACCTGCCGAGCCTGCAAAAACAGCACAGGCCACAGGACGCACAGCCAACCCAGGCGCAAGGCCTCTCGCCAGCTCATGTTCCCACTCGTGTTCCCGCTCATGCTTGCACCGTTGCCGCCACACGTGCGGCCATCTATGCGACCGCCCCTGTTGGCCTGAAGCAGGCGCGCCGGCATCGATGGCGTGCGGCTGGTGCGGTCAGCATGTGCCAGACACTTCGATCTCGACACGGCGGTCGGGCTGCAGGCAGGCAATCAGCTTGGAAGTCTGTCCGTTTCCTTTGCAATTTCCGGGTTTGGTCAGTGGCTTCTCTTCGCCCAGGCCGACGGCCGAGATCTTGCTGCCGTCCAGGCCGCGAACCTGCACCAGAAAGTTCTTCACGGCTTCGGCGCGCCGAATGGACAGCTTCTGATTGAGCTCCGTGCTGCTTAGGCGGTCCGTGTGGCCTTCCACCGTGATGTTGTCGTGTTGCGTAGTGCGTTGATTGCCGATTTCATGTTGGTTCTGAGTCGCAATAGCTGGATTTGGCGGCCATTACAGTTCGATGTTTTGAAGCCTGATATCGCATTTTAATGGCTCGGTAAAGCCTTGTCTGTGCGCCGTCGAACCGCTTGGGCGGATGGCGCGGGTTCGCCAACGCACAGACCGCGTTCTGCAACGCCAGCACGCTGAAATGCTGCAATTTGCGGAAGGTGCAATCCATGGCTTACCAGAGCGTCAACCCCAACACGGGTCAGATCGAGAGAAGCTTCGGTGCACACAGCGCGACCGACGTCGACGCCGCTCTTGCTCAAGCGCATGGGTGCTTCGGCGCCTGGCGCCAGACCCGCTTCGCCGAACGTGCAACGGTCATGACCCGCGCTGCGCACATCTTGCGCAGCCGTGTCGACGAGTTCGCTGTTCCGATGACGCTGGAGATGGGCAAGCGCATCGCCGAAGCGCGCGGAGAGGTCGAGCTCAGCGCCGACATCCTCGACTACTACGCAACGCATGCCGAGGCCTTCCTGGCGCCGCAGCCGCTGGCACCCAGCCACGGCAGCGCACATATCCAGAGCAGTCCCCTGGGCGTGCTGTTCGGTGTGCAGCCCTGGAACTTTCCGTACTACCAACTGGCGCGCTTCGCGGCCCCTAACCTGATGGCGGGCAACGTGGTTCTGGTCAAGCACGCAGCCAGCGTGCCGCAGTGCGCCGAGGCCTTCGAGGCGCTGTGGCGCGAGGCCGGTGCGCCGGCCGGTGTTTATACCAACCTGCGCATCTCGCACGAGCAAGTGAACCGGCTCATCGACGATGAGCGCGTGCGCGGTGTGGCGCTGACCGGCAGCGTCGATGCCGGGCGGCAGGTGGCTGCACGCGCGGGCCAGGCAATGAAGAAGTCGACGATGGAACTGGGCGGCAACGACGCCTTAATCGTGCTCGAGGATGCCGACATCGACCAGGCTGTGCGCTGGGCCGTGTGGGCGAAGATGAACAACATGGGCCAGTGCTGCGTGGCAGCCAAGCGCCTCATCGTGGTCGACAGCGTGGCCGATCGATTCCTGGACAGCTTCCAGTCGGCACTGACCCGCTTGCGTGTCGGCGACCCGATGGACCTGGCGACGACGCTGGCACCGCTTTCAAGTGAAGAGGCGCTGGAAAAACTGCTGGACCAGGTGCAGCGCAGCGTCGCGCACGGCGCCTTGCTGGTGATGGGTGGGCAGCGCATCGAGCGGCCGGGCAGCTTCATGTGGCCCACCATCCTGGACAACATTCACCCGGGCAATCCGGCCTACCGCGAAGAATTGTTCGGTCCGGTCGCGCTGTTCTTCCGCGTCAAGGACCAGGACGCCGCCGTGAATCTGGCCAACGATTCCGACTTTGGCCTGGGCGCATCCATCTTCACCCGTGACGTGCCGCGCGGCTTGAGCCTGGCCAGCCGCATCGATTGCGGCATGGTGTTCATCAACCACCCCACGTGGACGGCGGCTGAGCTGCCCTTTGGCGGCGTCAAGCAGTCCGGCTATGGCCGTGAGCTGTCCAGCCTGGGCATCCACGAATTCGTCAACAAGAAGCTGGTGCGGGTGTCCGACGTGGGCGACCCGCCGTGACCGAACCGGCCAGCCGACTTACCGCACGGCCTTGCAAGCGCTGCGGGCCCGTGGCGAAGAAATCTACGAGATCTATCTGGCCGGGTTCGACTTCGGCCGCGCCCGCCGCGCCGGGCTGTTGATGACCGAAGCCGATCTGCTGGTGGAACATGCCGAGGACTGGCGCAGCCAGCCACAGAACTTCTCGCCCGAACTGGCGCGACTGCTCGGCTGGGCTGCCGGCCAGAGTGCTGCTGCGCTGGCCGCGGCATGGCGCACGGCGGCGGCGGCGCATGTGGAAGCCGCCCGTTGGTTCCGCCACGGCGACGTGATGCTGCTGCCCACCGTACCGCAGCCGGCGTTCGCCTTCGGCACCCCGGTACCGGCCAACCAGGCCGACCTGACGGCGCTGGCCAACATGGCGGGCTTGCCGGCCATGCAGGCGCCCTTGCCGGCGGCTGCGGGTGAGCTGCCGGCCGGCCTGCAGTGCATTGCGCCCGCCGGCGCCGACGCCACCCTGCTGGCCCTCGACCTGCAAGGGGTGTGCAGCGCATGAAGCTCGAAGGCGTCCGTGTTCTCGACCTGTCGCTGTTCCTGCCCGGGCCGCACTTGACGATGATGATGGCCGACCACGGCGCCGACGTAGTCAAGGTCGAGCCCCCCACGGGTGAACCCGTGCGCAACGTGGGCCTGCGGCAGAACGGCCACAGTGTGTGGTTCCGCAACACCCACCGCAACAAGCGCTGCATCGTGCTGGACCTCAAGACCGACGAGGCCCGCGCGGCGTTCCTGACGCTGGCTGCGGGGGTCGACGTCATCGTCGAGGCTTTCAGGCCCGGGGTGGTAAAACGTCTGGGCATCGGCTACGAGGCTGTCAGGGCGGTGAATCCCGGCATCGTCTACTGCTCGATCTCGGCATTCGGCCAGACCGGGCCGATGGCCCACCACCCGGCGCACGACCTGGCGGTGCAGGCCGAAGCCGGCCTGGTCAGCGTCAACCTCGGCGCTGACGGCCAGCCCGCCATGCCCGGCTTGCCAGCAGCGGACATGGCCGCTTCACTCACGGCGCTTTCGGGCATCCTGATGGCGCTGTTGCGACGCCAGACCACGGGGCTGGGCGACTACCTCGACATCGCCATGTACGACAGCCTGCTGGCCTGGACGCCCAACGTCATGGGCCCGGTGCTGGCCGAGAACCGGGCCCCGGTGGTAAAGGACGAACGTTCGTGGGGCGGAGCGGCGTTCTACGGCATCTACGCCACGGCCTGCGGCGGTCACCTCACGCTGGCCGGCAGCGAGGCGAAATTCGTGCATGCCTTGTTGGGTGCCTTAGGCCGCCCCGAACTGGCACCGCTGGCGCTGCAGCCGCCGGGCGCCGGGCACGAACCGCTTCGTGTCTTTCTGCGCAGCACCTTCGCCACCCGCACGCTGGCCCAGTGGGCCGATTTCCTGGCACCGCTGGACGTGGCCTGGGCCCCGGTGCGCACGCTGCACGAGGCTGTCAACAGCGAGTTGGCCGCAGCACGGGGCATGCGCGTGGAGCAACCAGCAGGGCAGCCGCACCTGGGCATCCCCATCAAGTTCCGCGCCGAGCCGGGGAGGCTGGTTGGCCGGCTGGATGACTTGGGGGCATCGACCGGGTCGGTGCTGGCGGCAGTAACGACACCGTGGCGCCTGAGATCGCCCGGGACATGACACGCTGTGCACTGGGCCTCACAGGTCCGGTTTTTCGGCATCCCAGCCCAACTGAGTTCCCAGCAAGAAAAGACCGCAATGCGAATGACCACCCGACTCAAGCAGCTCGTTCACGCCCCCGAACTGTTGGTGATGCCCGGCGCGTGGGATCCGTTGTCGGCCCGCGTCATTCAGGACGCCGGCTACGCGGCCGTCCAGTGTTCGGGCTTCGCCATGTCTGTCACGCACCTGGGGCTGCCGGATTACAGCTTCATGTCGTTGTCGGACATGCTTGCGGTGACGCAGAAGATCGTCGACGCCGTTGACCTGCCGGTGATGGCCGACGGCGACACCGGCTTCGGCAACGCCGTCAACGCCTGGTACGCGGTGCGAGCTTTCGAGCGCATCGGCGCTGCGGGCATCAACATCGAAGACCAGGTGATGCCCAAGCGCTGTGGCCACCTCGATGGCAAGGCCATCGTGCCGCTGGACGAAGCAGTGGCCAAGATCCGCGCCTGCGCCGAAGCGCGCACGGACCCCGACTTTGTCATCAACGCCCGCACCGACGCGCTGGCGGTGGCCGGCATCGACGAAGTGATCCGCCGTGGCAACGCGTACCTGGCGGCCGGTGCGACCCTGGTTTTCATCGACGGGATGACATCCCGTGAGCTGACTGAGCAGGCCGTGCGCGGCATCCGCGGGCCGGTCTCGATCAACCTCGTCGAGGGCGGCCGCTCGCCCGACGATTTCGGCTTTGCCGAGATGCAGGCCCTGGGCGTCGCACGTGTGAGCCTGCCATTGACGCTGATGCTGGGCGCGCTGCACGGCATGCGCCAAGCGCTGGACGCCGTACGCGCCCACGGTGGCATCGCCGGCAGCAGGTCCCTTGTGGCCCCCTTTGCCGACTTCAAGCGACTGGCCGGTTTCGATGAGGTGTTCATGCTGGAACAGCGCTACCTGGCGGGCTTGCCCGCAACCGCGCCAGGAGCCGCAGCGTGACGCAGCTGAACACGCGCTGCCAGCTCGGAAGCAGTTCGTCGTACCCCGACGTGACAGTCAGCACCACGGGTACCTCCGGCATCATTGAGTGCTAAGGCGTGAACGGATCCCAGAGCAACTCGCGATCACCAACGGCGCCACATCGTGGATCCCGCGGACTGCGGCATCTGTAGACCGCCTGCTTTGATAAAGGTGCAGGTAGGTGCTTCGGAACGTAAGAGGGCAGGCATGGTGTGACAGGACTTGGACCACTTCGATGGACCACTTCCGGACTTTTGCCGCCAGAAAGGAAAAAGCCGTTGCGTGACAACGGCTTGGGTGAAACTTGGTGGAGACGAGGAGGATCGAACTCCTGACCTTCGCATTGCGAACGCGACGCTCTCCCAGCTGAGCTACGCCCCCATGAACGTCAGAAAGTTTATCACCGGCCCTGCGGGCGGGCGGCTGCGACACGGCGTTGGAATTGCCCGCTAACATGCGCCGCCCAAGCGAAGGAGCAAGGCATGCGCAAACGTGGTGATCCCGAGTGGCTGGAGGCCCAGTACAACAACCGGGCCCGTGTGCCGGACCATGCCCAGATACTGGCCCGCTGGGCGCAGGCTTCTGCTCTGGTGCGCGAACGCAGTGCGGTCCACCTCGATGTGGCTTTCGGCGACGGCCCGGGTGAGTTGCTGGACGTGTTCCCGACCGCTTCCCTCGAAGCGCCGGTGTTGGTGTTCATCCATGGCGGCTACTGGCGGTCACTGGACAAATCGGACCACTCGTTCGTGGCACCTTCGTTCACCGCCGACGGCGCCCTGGTGGTCGTCGTCAACTATGCGCTGTGCCCGGCGGTCACCATCGAGCACATCGTCATGCAGCTGGTGCGCGCGCTGGATTGGGTGTGGCGGCATGCGGCGGCCTACGGCGGAGACCCGTCGCGCATGGCTCTGGTAGGCCACTCTGCGGGCGGGCACTTGGCCACGATGTTGATGAGCTGCCGCTGGAAAGACGTGGCTGGCGACCTGCCTGTCCAGCCGCTGGCGGGTGCGTTGTCGATCTCGGGCTTGTACGACATCGAGCCGCTGCGGCACGCGCATTCGATTCAGGCCGACCTGCACCTCACGCCGGCCTCCGTGGGGCGGCTCAGCCCAGCGTTCTTTCCGCGGCCCAAGGGCGGCAAGCTTTACGCAGCGGTGGGTTCCGAAGAGAGCGACGAGTTCCTGCGACAGAACCGCCTGATTCGCGATGTCTGGGGGCCGACTGCCGTGCCGGTGTGCGAAACCGTGCCCGACAGCAACCACTTTACCGTGCTCAACAGCTTGGTCGACCCGGCGGGCCGACTGCACGATCTGGCGCTGCGCCTGCTGGGGCTGAGATAGGCTGTGCCTCAGTTTGCCGACTCGGCTGGCGACCCGCGCGCCGCCTGAATCCCGCATGAAGCTCTCGCCCATCGTCGCCGGCCTGTGGCGCCTGCCGGAGTGGCAGCCCGACACCGCCGGCCTGGTGCGCTGGGTGGAGCAGGCATTGGCCCTGGGAATCACCAGCTTCGACCATGCCGACATCTACGGCGGCTACACGGTCGAGGCGATGTTCGGCGACGCGCTGGCTGCCGCCCCGGGGCTGCGCGAGCGCATGCAGATCGTTTCCAAGTGCGGCATCAGGATCGTGGCTGCGGCACGGCCGGGGCACGGCATCAACCACTACGACACCTCGCGGGCCCACGTGCTGGCATCGGTGACGAACTCGCTGCGCGCGCTGCGCACCGACCGCATCGACCTGCTGCTCATCCACCGGCCCGATCTGCTGATGGACCCCGACGAACTGGCCGAGGTGCTGCGGCTGCTGCTGGCCGCCGGCAAGGTGCTGCACTTCGGCGTGTCCAACCACACCCCGGGGCAGGTGGCGATGCTGCGCAAGCGCTACCCCGTATTCACGAACCAGATCGAGTTTTCGCCGCTGCAGATGCGCGCGCTGGCCGATGGCACGCTGGAACAGTGTGTCGATCTCGGCATGCGGCCGATGGTCTGGTCGCCGCTGGCGGGCGGGCGGCTGTTCAATGACGAGGACGAGCAGGCGCACCGTGTGCGCGCCGTGCTGCAAGACCTGGCCCATCGGCACGGCACCACCGTGGCCACGGTGGCTTATGCATGGATCCTGCGTCATCCGTCGCGGCCGCATCCCATCACCGGCTCGGGGCGCATCGCGGCCCTGCGAGAAGCGGTGGCAGCGTTGGACATCCGATTGAGCACCGAAGACTGGTACCGAGTGTGGATCGCCAGCATGGGCCACGGTGTGCCTTGACGGATCGCCTGCGGGCCGCCGGTGGCGCCGCCGCCGCAGCAGCGTCGGCACCACAAACCGCGCATGACGGACCGCGAGTTTCCGCGCGTGCTGGCCGCCGAGGGCATCAGCAACTTCGGTGCGATGCTCAGCCGCCTGGCGATCCCGTGGCTGGCGGTCTTGTCGTTGCAGGCCACGCCCTCACAGCTGGCCGCACTGCTGGTGGCCGACGTGGCTGCCGCGGCGCTGGGTTCGCTGTTGTTGGGCAGCTTGGTGGAGCGTAGCGGCAAGCGCGCCGCAATGCTGCTGTGCGACGCCTTGCGCGCACTGGTGCTGGGTCTGCTGGCCTGGGGCGCTTGGCGCGGCGGGCTGAATTTCACGCTGCTGTTGGCCGCCGCGGCCGCGGGCGGCTTGCTGACGGTGGCCTTCGAGCTCGCGCGCTCGGCCTGGATGGCGCAGCGCACCGATCCTGGCGAACTGGCAGACCGCAATGCGCGGCTGTCGGTGGTGGGCAGCGTGTCGGAAGCCGCGGCCTTTGCGCTGGGCGGCTGGCTGTACCAGGGCTTGGGCGCGTCGATGGCTCTTGCAGTGGATGCGTGCAGCTACCTTGCCTCGGCGCTGTGCCTGCGCGGCGTGCGCGAGACGCCGCCGGTAGCGCGCGTGGCCAGCACGTCTGGTGCGGCAGCCGCGCTGCGCCAGTTGCTGAGGGACAGCGCCGAAGGCCTGCGTGCCGTTGCTGCGCGGCCGCTGCTGCGCGCTTTGGCCGGCATCGAGAGCTTGCTCGCCTTCAGCATGGCGCTGGCCGGCACCAGCGTGATGATCTTTGTTTCGCGCGACATCGGCCTGCCTACCGGCTGGCTGGGCATGATCTTCGCCACCGGTGCACTGGGCGCCATCATCGGCGCCAGCCTGGCACCGCGGCTCGGGCGGCGCTTCGGCCCGGGGCGCACGATGGCCGGCGGCCTGCTGCTTTACACCCTGGGTGCGGCCTGCGTGCCGATGGTGGGCAGCATGGGCACGCTTGCCGTGTTGCTGCTCGTCACACAGCAAATCGTCGGCGACGCCGGCCACACGCTGCACGACGTGCATGACCGCACGCTGCGCCAGACCGCGGTGCCTGCTGAACTGCTGGTCCGCACCGACGCCGGCATTCGCAGCGCCGGGCAGTTGGCCACGCTGGCCGGTGCGCTGGTGGGTGGTGTGATGGGTGACGCGCTGGGTGCGCGCAGTGTGCTGTGGCTGGCGGTCGTGGCCGGCGGCGCTGCGGCACTGCTGGCCGCAATCACCCTGGCTCGGCCGGCGGCCTTGGCGAACCGGCGGGCGGGGTGATCTGCAGTCGCGCACCGGGCGTCGGCAGGGCAGTTGCTGGTCCGCCACGCGCTGTTGCGAAAAGTACTGGCTCAAACGTCGCCGGCGATCGCTCAACAGGGCCGCGCGCGGACTGCCGATCTGCCCGTGCGCCAGCATCAGCATCTCACCGTCGACGGCGCGCGGCAGCCTGGTCTTTGGTGGCCAAGCGATCGCCGGCGTGTCGCTGGTGGCCATCGCCTTCGGCACAAGCGAATTGTTGTCGACCGCGGGCCTGGCCATCGCCTACATTTCCGACGGAAAGGCCAAGGCGCTGCTCTACAACGAACGGGTGACACGATGAACGCGCACAAGTGGTGGGGCCCGCGCTGCTGGCAGGGCCGACCTGGTGGGGCACGGCGCAGGCCGGTCGCCTATGCAATGCGAGCGCGCCCGCGGCCGCCAACGTGCAGCGTGCCCTGGGCCTGGCCTGCCGCGAAGAAGGCCCCTTGCGCGACGGCATGACCGGACCGGCCATCTGGCGCGTGGTGCACAAGCTCAACGAGTGCGGCAGTGCGCGTGCGAAGCCGATGCGTGTGAACGCGCCCACGCCCGGTTCGGAGTTCGCATGGCTGCAACGCATCGGCTTGGCTGTCGGCGCCGTCACGACGGTTCGGTGATGCGCCGCCGCCACTTGATGTTGGGTTGCTGCGGCGCATTGGCCGCCGGCTTGTTCACCGGTTTGTCGGCGCATGCGGCCGGCCCGTTGCGCAACCCATGCAAGGGCGCATGGCCGGCCAGTGGGGCAGGGCAGGCGCTGGTGGACGAGGCCTTCGGTGGCGTGGACGCGACGCGTTTGGTCGACACCCATGCCCATCTGCTCGGCACGGGCGATGCAGGCTCGGGCTGCACCATCCACCCCAGCATGCACCAGTGGTGGCGGCCCGTGGAAGTGCTGCGCCGGCGCGCCATCCTCGATGCGTCGTGTGTCGCGCCGGACGCGCCGTCCATCGACCGCGCTTACGTGGAACGCCTGCGCAGCCTGGCCGCCGACTTCCCGCCCGGCGCGCGCTGGTGGCTGTACGCATTCGAGCAAGCCTGCGACGACGCCGGCCAGCCGCGCGCCGACTGGACCACCTTCCATGTGCCTGACGCCTATGCAGCGCAAGTGGCGGGCGCGCTGCCGCAGCGATTCGCCTGGGTCGCCTCGGTGCACCCCTACCGGCCCGATGCACTGGCCCGCCTGGACACTGCGCTGGCGGCAGGCGCCGTGGCCGTGAAGTGGCTGCCCAGCGCCATGAACATCGACCCGCGCGACCCGCGTTGCCGCCCCTTCTGCGAACGTCTGGCGCGCGCCGGCGTGCCGCTGGTTGTGCACTGCGGTGAAGAAAAGGCCGCGCCGGGCGCCGGGCGCGATGATCTCGTCAACCCGCTGCTGGTGCGCCACCTGCTGGACCATGGCGCGAATGTCATCGTGGCGCATTGCGCGTCGCTGGGCCGCGCGGCCGACACCGACCAGAAGTCCGCGCCGCTGCGCCCGGCCTTCGATCTGTTCGCGCGGCTGATGGACGAGCCGCAGTGGCAGGGCCGCCTGTACGCCGACATCTCCGCCGTGTTCCAGCGCAACCGCAAGCCCGCCGTATGGCGGTCGGTGCTGCAGCGGCAGGACTGGCACCACCGGCTGCTTCACGGATCCGACCACCCGCTGCCCGGGTTGATGCCGCTGTTCTCGCTGCCAGCGCTGCAGCAGGCCGGCTTGCTGGATGAGACCGACATCGAACCGCTGACCCGCATCCGCGAATACAACCCGCTGTTGTTCGACTTCGTGCTCAAGCGCCGCCTGCGCCTGGGTGGCACCCGGTTGCCGGCAGCACTGTTCGAAGCCCATGCACTGACTGCCGTCAGACCCAGACAAAGCAGCACGTGACTTCGATCTCACCGGCCACGGCCGAACACCCCAAACAGTTTGCGCTGCCATCAGCAACCAGTTTGCCGACAAGCCTGCGCGGCAAGATGGCGGGGCTGCTGTCGCAGTGACGCTTGCCCGCGTTGTTTTCCCGACAAGCACGGCCTTTGCGTTGAATTTCAGATTGACGGCGCCAGACTAAGCGCGCACATTCCGCCCGTCACAACGCACGCTACAGGAGGCCCTCATGAAGACGCACGATCTTTCGCCCCTGTCGGCCCGCGCGCACTGAACACGCGCCCCAGAGTCCCGCCCGTCGCCATGCCCCGCACGGCCTGAAGACCCGCAGTTTCCTGGTGGCCAGGTTCACGCCCCGGCCGGCAAACACCCATCCCTGAATCGTTCGCGGGCCGCAAGGCCCGCGAATCTTGCGGCCGCCTGCGCGCCGCGATGGTTTGCCCTGCACGGAACTGCACACACCCATGTTCGACGACACCACCTTGTCGCGGCTGCGGGCCATCGGCCTGTCACCTGCCATGCTTGCCCAACTCTCGTCCTGCGCGCCCCCAGGCGCGCAGCCCGGCCCCTTGCGGGTCACTGAAGTCCAGCGCGAAGGTCTCACCCTGCATGACGGCCAGGCAGAGCACAGCGCGCGTGTGTTGCCGGCGCTGCGGCAAGCACTCGCCGATCAGTCCGATGCCCTGGCCGTGGGCGACTGGGTGCTGGCCGACCGCAACGAGCACAGCCAGTGGTGGATACACACGCGTGTGCCGCCGCTGAACCAGCTGGCCCGGCGCCTGCACGACGGGCGCGACAAGGTGACGCGCGTGGTCATCGTCAGCAACGTCGACACCGCTTTGCTGGTGATGGGCCTGGACGGCGACTACAACCCGCGCCGCATCGAGCGCTACCTGGCGTTGGTGCGCATGGCTGGCGTGACGCCCGTGGTGGTGCTGACCAAGTCCGACCTCTGCGCCGACCCGCAGGGGCGCTTACAGCAGGTGCAGGCGCTGCTGCCCACGGGCGCGTGGGCGGTGGCGGTGAACGCGCTGGGCGACGAGCCGCGCCAGCGGCTGTCCGACTGGCTGGGCGAGGGGCAGACGCTGGTGCTTCTGGGCTCGAGCGGCGCAGGCAAGAGCACGCTGACCAATTCGCTCATCGGCAACAACCACCAGATCATTGGCGGCAACCGCAGTGGTGACGGCCGCGGCCGCCACACCACCACGGCGCGCTCGTTGCACGTGGTGCCGGGCGGGGCCTGCATCATCGACACGCCCGGCCTGCGCACGCTGCGCCTGGACGGGGATGCCGATGCACTGGGCAGCGTCTTCGACGACATCACCCAGCTGGCATTGCAATGCCGTTTTCGCGATTGTGGCCATGGCGACGAGCCCGGCTGCGCGGTGCGTGCCGGCGTCGACCCGGCGCGTTTGAAGAGCTTCCAGAAGCTGTTGCGCGAGGCCCGCCGCGACAGCCAGACGGCACTGGAGCGGAAGACTGTGGTGTCGCAGTGGAAGGCGCGAGGGAGGCAGGCGGCGCAGCGCATGGCGCACAAGCGCGGAGAAGACGGCGAGCGGCGGCAGGGACGCGGGTGACGCCGCTGCAGCGTCGACCGGCACCCGGGGTGTCGCCCAGCGAACAGAGGTTCTAGGCAATCGGCGTCCCTGGTAAGCTCTTGACAAGATGCCTATAGAAGACGCCAGCCAAAGGGCCCACCCGCCGAGCGCGTTGCCGCGCGGCACGCGGCTGGGTGAGTTCGAACTTCGGCATGTGCTGGGCGTGGGCGGATTTGGCATCGTCTACCTGGCTTTCGACCACGCGCTCGAGCGCGAAGTGGCGGTGAAGGAATACCTGCCCGCCACACTGGTGGGCCGCACCGAGACGATGCACGTCACGCTGCGCTCGCAGTCCGATGCCGATACCTTCGCGCTGGGTCTGAAGTCCTTCGTCAACGAAGCGCGTCTGCTGGCGCATTTCGACCACCCTTCGTTGCTGAAGGTGCTGCGCTTCTGGGAAGCCAACGGCACCGCCTACATGGCGATGCCGGTGCTGCGCGGGCATACGGTCAAGGAAGTCCGGCTGGACATGACGCAGCCGCCCGACGAGGCCTGGATGCGCGCCTTGCTCGACCCCTTGCTGGGCGCCATCGAGCGCCTGCATGCCGAGGGCGTGTTCCACCGCGACATCGCGCCCGACAACATCCAGATCGAACCCGACGGCCGCCCCGTGCTGCTGGACTTCGGCGCGGCGCGGCGCGTCATCAGCGACAAGACGCAGTCGCTGACGGCCATCCTCAAGCCCGCCTATGCGCCCATCGAGCAGTACGCCGAGGCCGGCTCGGTCAAGCAGGGGCCCTGGACCGATCTGTACGCGCTGGGCGCCACGATGCACTATGTATTGCTGGCGCGCCCGCCATTGCCGGCCACGGCGCGTGCGGTGCATGACGACCTGCCGCCGCTGTCGGCGCAGGCCGTGCCGGGCTGCAGTGCCGAGTTCCTGAACATCATCGACTGGATGCTGGCACCGCGCCCGCTCGACCGCCCGCAAAGCGTGGCGGCCCTGCGTGACGTGCTGGCCGGTCGTGTGCCCGCGCCACGCCGCCTGGCCGAGCCGGTGGCGTCGGGATCGTGGGAGCGCGCTGTGATCCATGCGGCTGCCTTGGCTGCGCCTGCTCCGGCCCTGGAGAGAACTTACGCGGCGACGATGGTGATGCCCCAGCGCGACTCGCCCGCACCTGCGCCGAAGTCCGCCGCGAGTAGCCCGCCGTTCGCGCCGTTCGCGCCGTCTGCGCCGCTCGCGCCGTCAGCGCCAGTCGGCGCCGCGGCCGCGCCGCGATCCCGCGCTTTGCCCGCGCTGATGGGCCTGGCCGTGGTGGCCGTGGTGGGTGCTGCCGTGGCCTTCGGTCTGCGGCCGGGCGGGGCTGCGTCGCCACAGTCCGCGGCATCTGCCCCGGAGTTGTCCGCCCTGGCAGCCAGTGCGCCTGCGGCAGCGCCCGCTGTGGCCGCGGCGGTTGGGCCGCCACCGCCGGTGGTGGCGGCATCCGCTGCGCCAGCCGTGCAGGTTGCCGCACCGTCGCCCAGTCTGCCGCCTGCCGAGAAGAAGTCGGCGACGCCGGGGCTGGCGGTGCCTGCCCCGGCGCCCAGTCCATCACCCGCACCCGTGTTGCAGGCAGCACCGGCGAGCCCACCGGTGCAAGCCGAGTCGTCCCCGCCGACCCGCCCCCAGGTCGCTGAAGCGGCGCCGGTCGCCGTGCCCGCTGCCCCCGCGCCGAAGCCCGTGGTGGCCGGGCCCGAGGCCACCTGCTCGGGCCGCAACCCGTTGGCCTACTTCGTCTGCATGGAACGCGAATGTCTGCGCAGCGAGCTCAGCGCCAACCAGCACGCCGAATGCCGAAAGTGGCGCGCGAACAGGCCCGCCGACAGTCCCACCTATTGAAGCCCATGGCGGCGCAGATGGCAGGACGTCAGGCTCTGCATCGCACACAGGCGTCCAGACAATCATGTCGACCCAGGTGAACCCACCCGACAGCCGCCCCCACGCCGCTGCGTGGCCCGCCCGTCTGCCCCACGAACTGGTGGTACCCGACACCACGCTGTGGTTCAACCTCGAGGTCAGCGCGCGCCGCTACCCCGACAAGCCGGCCTACCTATTTTTCGGCCGCGCCCTGAGCTATGCACAGCTGCACCAGCAGGCGCTGGCTCTCGCCGGCTGGCTGCAGTCGCAAGGTGTGCAGGCCGGCGACCGGGTCGCGCTGTTCATGCAGAACTGCCCGCAGTTCGTGGTGGCCGTCTACGCCGTGCTGCGGGCCGACGCCGTGGTGGTGCCGGTGAACCCCATGAACCGCGCCGACGAGTTCGTGCACTACATCGTCGACCCCGCCACCAAAGTGGTCGTCACCACGGCCGATCTGGCGCCCATCGTTGAGCAGGCCAACGCCACGTTGGCGCCGTCGCAGCGGCTGCGCTGCATCCTGGCCACGCACATGACCGACGCGATGCCGGACATGTCGGGCGCTGGAGAAATCGACCCCGCCGAACGCCCGGCGCCGGTCATCCTGGACTGGCTGTGCCGGGATTGGCCGCTGCCCGAGGGCACCGTGCGCTGGCGCGACGCCCTGGCTGCAGGCTTGATCCCCGACCCGGCCACCGCGCGGCCCGACGACCTGGCCCTGCTGCCGTACACCTCGGGCACCACCGGCCTGCCCAAGGGTTGCATGCACACCCACCGCACGCTGATGCCCAACGTGGTCGGCTCGGCGCTGTGGGGGCAGGCCAGCGCAGAAGCGGTAAGCCTGTGCGTGGTGCCCATGTTCCACATCACCGGCATGCTGTACGGCGTGCTGAGTTCGGTCTACAACGGCTTGACTGCCATCGTGATGCCCCGTTGGGACCGCGAACTGGCCGGGCGCCTGATCTCGCGCCACCGGGTGACGCACTGGACCTGCATCCCCACCATGGTCATCGACCTGTTCGCCAGCCCGAACTACCGCGACTTCAACCTGACCAGCCTGCGCTACCTTTCCGGCGGCGGCGCCGCGATGCCGCATGCCGTGGCCGAACGCTTGCAGCAGGAATTCGGCTTGACCTTCGTCGAAGGCTATGGCCTGACCGAAACTGCCGCGCCCAGCCACACCAACCCGACCGAGCGCGCCAAGCTGCAGTGTCTGGGCATCCCGATCTTCGGCGTCGACAGCCGCGTCATCGATCCCGACACGCTGCTGCCCGTTCTGCAGGGCCAGACCGGCGAGATCGTCACGCACGGGCCGATGGTGTTCAAGGGGTACTGGGGCCACCCCGAGGCCACCCGAGCGGCCTTCATCCAGATCGACGGCAAGAGTTTCTTTCGCACCGGCGACCTCGGCCACGTCGACGAGGAGGGCTACTTTTTCTTGACCGACCGCTTGAAGCGGATGATCAACGCCAGCGGCTTCAAGGTCTGGCCCAGCGAGGTGGAGTTGATGCTTTTTAAGTGCCCGTGGGTGCAGGAAGCCTGTGTGATTTCCACGGTCGACGCCTACCGCGGCGAAACAGTCAAGGCCGTCATCGTGCTGCGCCAGGACGCCCGCGGCAGCACTACCGGGCAAGACGTGGTCGCCTGGGCACGCGACCACATGGCGGTCTACAAGGTGCCGCGCATCGTGCAGTTCGTGGACGAACTGCCCAAGAGCGGCTCGGGCAAGGTGATGTGGCGGCTGCTGCAGGAGCGTGAGTCGGCGCGGCCAGATTAGGCGCAGCGCGGTCCCGGCCCTGAAGGAGGTGGTTCACTAGGCGGTGGTCCATACTTCAGCCCTCGCCAGAACCTGTCGGAGTAAGCCATGCCCGGTCTTTTGCCCCACGTCGACGAAGACGGCCTGCTCGAGTATTCGGTGGTTTACACCGACCGCGCACTGAACCACATGTCCCAGCACTTCCAGGGCGTGATGCGCGACATCTCGCGCACGCTGAAGTCGGTTTACGGTGCGAAGTCAGCCGTCGTCGTGCCGGGCAGCGGCACTTTCGGCATGGAAGCCGTGGCGCGCCAGTTCGTCACGGGCAAGAAGGCGCTGGTCATCCGCAACGGCTGGTTCAGTTACCGCTGGACGCAGATCTTCGACATGGGCGGCATCCCTGCCGAGTCCACCGTGCTGAAGGCCCGCCGCGTCGCCCCGGGCAAGCAGGCTGCGTTCGCGCCCGCACCCATCGCAGAAGTCGTGGCTGCCATCCACGCCGGTCGGCCCGATGTGGTCTTCGCGCCGCATGTCGAGACATCCGCCGGCATGATCCTGCCCGACAGCTACCTGCGCGCCGTGGCCGACGCGGTGCACGCGGTAGGCGGGCTCTTCGTGCTGGACTGCATCGCGTCGGGCACGATCTGGGTCGACATGACGGCCACGGGCGTGGACGTGTTGGTCAGCGCGCCGCAGAAAGGCTGGAGCGGGTCGCCCTGTTGCGCGCTGGTGATGCTGAGCACCCTGGCCCGCGAGCGCATCGACGGCACCCAAAGCACCAGTTACGCCTGCGACCTGCGCAAGTGGCTGCAGATCATGGAAAGCTACGAAGCCGGCGGCCATGCCTACCACGCCACGCTGCCCACCGATGCGTTGACCCAGTTGCGCGACGTGATGCGCGAAACCGAGGCCTACGGCTTCGAGAGCGTCCGCGCCGAGCAGCAACAGCTGGGCGACCGCGTGCGTGCCCTGCTGGTGCGGCGCGGTTGGCGCAGCGTGGCGGCCGAGGGCTTCCAGGCGCCGGGCGTGGTCGTGTGCTTCACCGAAGACGCCGCCATGCAGTCCGGCAAGGCCATGATGGCGCGGGGGCTGCAGATCGCCGCCGGCGTGCCCTTGCAGTGCGACGAAGGCGCTGATTTCCAGACCTTCCGCATCGGCCTGTTCGGGCTGGACAAGCTGTACCACATCGACCGTACTGTGGCCAACCTCGAACACGCGCTCGACGCCCTGGCGCCCGCCGTGCAGGCCCGCGCCGCCTGAAGTGATTCGGGGCGATCCGGGCGATTCGGGCGGGCCGGGCACCACAGCCAGCCAACGGCCATGTCGGAAGACAGCCAGATCGTCGTGCCGCGCTCGTTCATCGAGCTCTACATCCCGCCCGGCCGCATCAAGCCCACCGCGCCGCGCGACGAGATCGCCGCGCGCTACGAGTTCTGCGAGGACCTGGCCAGCATGCTCACCGAGCACGCGCGGATGAAGCTTTGGGAACTGGGCATCACGGAGGACGACGTGCTCCAGCGCACGCACCGCGGCCTCGTGGTGCCGGACGCCCCCGTCACCCCGGCCGAAGCCTGGTGGGTGATACGCCGCCTGGCCGAGTTGCTGGAATGGCGCGCGCCCGACTTCCCGGACGAGCCGGCCACCAGCGCCGCCTGAACCCGCGGGTCAGCGAATCAGGAACTTCAGCACCCAGTCGGCCAGCTTGCCGTAAGGTGGGCGCAGCGGCGCAAGGCTGGACAAGCTCGACTGGCGAAACACCGGGCGCAGTTTCGAGAATGTGTGGAAGCCGTCGCGCCCGTGGTAGTGGCCCATGCCCGATTCACCGACGCCGCCGAAGGGCAGGTCGTGCTGGGCGACGTGGAACAGCGCGTCGTTGACCGACACGCCGCCGGACATCACGCGCTGGATCAGCATGTCGACGCGCTTGCGGTCGTTGCTGAACGGGTACATCGCCAGTGGCCGCGGCCCGGCGTTGACCTGGCTCACCACGTCTTCCAGCGTGTCGTAGCCGCGCAGCGGCAGGATGGGGCCGAAGATCTCGCGCTGCATCAATTCGCACCCCGCCGGCGCGTCGAGCACCAGGTGCGGCGCGATCTTGCGCGTGGCTGCGTCGAAGGCCGGCCCGAGCAGCAAGGGCACCAGCGTGGCGCCGCCGCCGGCGGCTTCCTGCAGACCGCCCACCAGGCGATCGAACGAACGCTCGTCGATGATCGACGTGTAGTCAGGCGACTGCAGGCTGGGGTAGCGCGCCGGCACGATCTGGCGCGCAAGCTCCACGAACTCGGCCAGCTTGGCGCGCGGCAGCCACACATGGTCGACCGAGACGCAGGCCTGTCCGGCATTCAAAAACTTCGCGTACAGCAGCCGCTCGGCCGCCTTGCGTAGCGGGTAGTCGTCGCACACGATGGCCGGCGACTTGCCACCCAATTCCAACGTCACCGGGCACAGGTTGCGCGCCGCGGCCGCCATCACGGCGCGCCCCGTGGTGCCAGAACCCGTGAACAGCAGGTGGTCGAAGGGCAGCTGCGAAAACGCTTGGCCGACGCCACCGGTCTCGTCGAAAAACTGCAGCTTGTCGGGCGGGAAGTACGCCGGCATGCGCTCGATCAGCAGCTGGGCCAGGTGACGCGAGTTCTCGCTCATCTTCACCATCGCCCGGTTGCCGGCCGCGAAGATGCACACCAGCGGCACCAGGCTCAGGTAAACGGGAAAGTTCCAGGGCACGATCACGCCCACCACGCCCATCGGCTGCGGGATGACTTCGTTGCCGGCCAGCCCGAAGGTCAGGTGGTCGATGGCCCGCTTTTGCGGCTTCATCCAGCCGCGCAGCGCCGCCAGGGTGTGTTCGGCATCGGTGACGACGGGGGCTATCTCCATCAGCAGCGACTCGTGCTTCGACCGGTGGCCATAGTCGGCACTGATGGCGTCGCACAGCGCGTCCCGCTGCTCGCGCACGAAGCGCTGCAGCGTGCGCAGGTCGGCCCGCCGCTCGGCCAAGCTGGGGACCGGGTGGTGCAGGTAGGCCGCGCGTTGCAGGGCCAGCGCGTGGGCAAGCCGGGCGGCCGTAGGGGTAAACGCAGGACTGATTTTGTTCATGGGGACTTGCTATCAAGGCCCGACCGTGCCGACGCAGCTCGATACCGGGGCCGCTGCACATTAAATGATAGGAGCCGCCCTGGGCTGGCGAATGGAGGCAGACGTCCATAGCGCAGGTTTTGGCAATCAGGGTTTCGCCAGAAGCCTGGCCGCATGTCGGGCAGGCTTCGTTGCGCGCCACCAACGCTCACGGCTGCTAGACCCGTGTTTGTAACCCGCATCCCGCAAATCCCTCATCACCGAAGTGACAATCTGCGGGCACTGAACGCGCGCAACGCGTACCGCGTCCAGCCTGTGGCGGCCCGCCTGCGATCAAGGATCCATTCCTGCCTTAACCGTTGTCTCTAGGAGATATAAACATGTTCAAGAAGACGAAAGTTTTTGCCGGTGTCATCGTCGCCCTGGGCGGCAGCCTGGCGCTCCCGGTCCACGCCCAGAGTGATCGCGTGGAGATCACGGGTTCGGCAATCAAGCGGATCGATGCCGAGGGTGCGGTGCCCGTCACCACCTTCAAGGTCGAGGAGCTTCGCGCGCAAGGCGTGACCACCGTGGAGCAGATTCTTGCTTCGCTGGGAGCATCGCAGACGTCCCAGGGCTCGAGCCAGCAAGTGGGCGCGGGTACCGGTGGCGCCTCGTTTGCCGACCTGCGCGGCATCGGCGCCAGCAAGACTCTGGTCCTTTTGAATGGGCGTCGGGTTGCCAACAATGCCATTGACGGATCTGCCGTCGACTTGAACATGATTCCGTTCGCCGCGCTGCAGCGAGTGGAGGTGCTGCGCGATGGCGCTTCGTCCCTGTACGGCACAGATGCCATCGGCGGTGTGATCAACTTCATCACGCGTGACGACTTTAAGGGCGGGTCCATCACCCTGGGCGCCGACAGACCCCGAGGTCCCGGTGGCGAGAGCACCACCGCCAACGTTGGTTTTGGCTTTGGTGATCTCACGACCCAAGGCTTTAACGTCTTCGGATTCATCGACATCAACAAGCAAGATCCCATCGGAGGTCTGGATCGGCCTTTCAACGCACGGCAACCGGGCGGGCTCTCCCCGACGCCGTTCCCAGCCAATTACTACCAGGACGGTGCAATCACCGCCAACCCTGCAGCGCCGAATTGCACGTCACCAGCCTTTCTGACGCCGGCAGGTGATGGCACGTCTTGCCTCATCAAGACGGCGAGCTTCGTTGACTACACGCCGAAGTTCGATCGAACCTCTGCGATGTTGCGCGGCACGGTCAAGTTCGGCAACGACCACAGGTTCGCGCTCGAGTGGTTCGGCACCGAAAATGAATCGACGACACGAATTGCGCCGGTCCCTTATGGGGTGCTTGCGATGAACAAAATGCGGCCGAACGGAACCCTAAATCCTTACTACCCCGGAAACACGCCCACGTCGATCAGTCCCGCATTTCCCCTAGACCCGAACTTCGTGACGGGCCGTGCCGGCACGCAGCCAGGATTCATCTTTGTCAAGTGGCGTGCCTTGGACGGGGGTTCACGAACGAACATCTCCACGAACCAGCAACAACGACTGCTTGCCTCTCTCGACGGTGTGTTCAGTGGTTGGGATTACCAGTTGGGTCTGAGCTACAACGAAAACAAGATTGCGGAAAACGTCACGGGCTACACCAACGGCGTCAAAATCCGCACTGCCATGTTGAATGGTGTAATCAACCCTTTCGGGCCGCAAGACGCCGCGGGCACGGCGGCCATCACCGACGCCATACTTGGCGGCAACCTGCAAAACCACAAGGGAAAGGTTGCAGCGCTCGACGGACGCGTCAGTCGCGAAATGGGAGACTGGTTTGGCAGCGGCCTGAAGGCAGCACTGGCGGTCGGCGCCGAATTGCGCACCGAGGACTTTGTGTCAGCAGCGAATCCGCCAGTGGCGGCGCTGCTGGTCGCAAGCACTGGCGTTGACCCGACATCGCGGTCAGAAGGAAAGCGTGACGTGTCTGCCGTGTACACCGAGCTCAATGTGCCAGTGACCAAGCAGTTGGAGGTGACAGCGGCTGCTCGTTACGACAAGTACAGCGACTTTGGTGATTCGATTAACCCTAAAGTTTCGCTTCGCTACAAGCCGCTCGACCAGTTGTTGGTTCGGGCCAGCTACTCGACGGGCTTCCGTGCACCGTCGCTATATGAACTCCGAGCCACACCTTCTTACACGAATACCGGCACGGTGAACGATCCGGTGAACTGCCCGAATGGCGTGGCAATCCCGGGGAAGTCGCGGGCTTTGAATTGCAATGTGCAATTCCAGCGGCTGACCGGCGGCAATGTGAGCCTGCAGCCGGAAGAATCTAAGAGCTGGAACGTCGGCATCGTCTTCGAACCGTCGGCCGGTGTGACCATGGGAGTTGATATCTGGTCTGTGAAACTCACGGGGTCGATCGCGGCACTGTCTGAAACGACAGTGTTGGGTGACGTAGCGACATTCGGTCAGTACATCAAGCGAAACTCAACAGGTGATTTGTCCATTGATGGGTCCGCTTGCCCGGGCACAACCTGCGGCTTCCTGGACCTGCGACAGCAGAACCTGGGTGACACAAACACCAGCGGTGTGGACTTCAGCTTGAACGTGCGGCGCAACATGGGATCGATGGGCAAAGTGGCGGTTGGATTGAACGGAACCTACATTGCCAAGTATGAGTACCAGGACTTCATCGGCGGCCCGTTGAATCAGAATGTGGGCCGTTACGTTGGAACCGGGCCCATCTTCCGTATGCAGCACACGGCAACAGCTGCCTGGACCTTGGGTGATTTGACGCTTGGCGGCGTCGTGCGCTACAAGAGCGGGTATCAGGATCAGGACCCTTCGAACAAGGTGAGTTCGTACTCGACGACAGATGCCTACGCTTCATGGAATGTTATGAAGGGCCTGAATCTAACGCTCGGTATCAACAATATCTCGGATACAGAGCCGCCGTATTCGAACCAGAACGAGGTGTTTCAGGCCAATTACGATCCGCGTTTCTCTGATCCCACCGGGCGCAAGTACTACGTCCGCGCCAGCTACCAATTCTGAGGATAGTGTCTTCAGTGATGTAGCTGGAGATCCGGGGTCTGCCCAAATGGCAGCCCCGGATGTTCGGCCCGGGTCGAACCGAAGAAGAGCCGCCCAGGGTTACCTGGGTGGCTTTCTGCTTTCTGTGGGTCTTATTCTGGCGCCAGCCGAATCGCGCCGTCCAACCGGATCACCTCACCGTTGAGCATCTCGTCGTCGATGATGTGTTTGACCAGCTTGGCGTAGTCGGCCGGCGTGCCTAGGCGGCTGGGGAAGGGCACGCCGGCGGCCAAGGCGTCCTGCACTTCGTTGGGCATGCGAAAGAGCATGGGCGTGCCGAAGATGCCCGGGGCGATAGTCATGTTGCGGATGCCATTTCGCGCCAAGTCGCGGGCCATGGGCAACGTCATGTCGGCGATGCCGCCCTTGCTGGTGGCGTAAGCGGCCTGGCCCATCTGGCCGTCGTATGCGGCCACGCGGCACAGTGCGCAGACCGATGCCGCTATGGTCCGCGCGGCTCGCTTAGACCGGATGTTCCGGATCAAGAGGCGCAAGGACCTGATCCGCAATGCGTTGCGCCGCCGCCGCGAGCAGTGGCACCGCCAGATGGCCGCGGGTCAGGGCGGCGGCGAGAACCGCCATGTCACGCACGTACTCGTGAATCATGAAGTTGCGGAGTTGCCGGCACTCGATCCAGTCCGCCGCTGAGTCGATCCAGCCCAGCCGCTCGGCACGCGCCAAGGTGTCGATGGCCGGCCCGACAGGTTCGGACAGCCATGCCAGCACCAAGGGCAGGAGCTTGTCGCCCAGCGAGTCTTGCAGTCGGCCGAAACGTGCCGCGAACGCATCCACCCGTTCGGCCAGATCGATGTCGTGACGCAAGGTTCCGGCGCGATCGGCGTCCATGGGGACTGCGAGAACGCGGCTGTCAGTGATGCGCAGCAATGCGGCTTCGGCCAGGACGGTTTCTGCAAGGTATACCAACCTGGCTTCAGGCGGCTTGCGCAGGGCGCCGCCGCTGGTCATAGCGGGATGCCCTCCAGGCGTGCAGCGCGGATCAGCGGGGTTTCAACGGTCTCAGGATCGGTGACCAGCACATCGATCTTGCGCTCGCCGATGGCCATTTGAAGCCTGGCGCCGGCGCGCAGCGACACCGACAGCTTGTCTGTCGTCGGCTCGGCCAGTTCGATCAGCAGGTCGATGTCGCCACCCCGCAGGTCGTCCCGCGTGCGCGATCCATACAGCTTGACGCGCGCGGCCCTCCCCAGCCACTTCGGCGGTCACACGCCTAATGGCAGCCGCTTCATCTGGGGTGATTCGCATGAGGTTCGATTTTAGTGATGGCTTGAGCCCAAGGCCGCTGTGCCGGAGCGACTGTCTGACCACGGCCGGGCGCAACGCAGACGCCTACTTCGGCGCCAGCCGAATCGCCCCGTCCAGCCGGATCACCTCGCCGTTGAGCATCTCGTTCTCGATGATGTGCTTGACCAGCTTGGCGTAGTCGGCGGGGGTGCCCAGCCGGCTGGGGAAGGGCACGCCGGCGGCCAGTGCGTCCTGCACTTCCTGGGGCATGCCGAAGAGCATCGGCGTGCCGAAGATGCCCGGCGCGATGGTCATGTTGCGAATGCCGTTGCGCGCCAAGTCGCGCGCGATGGGCAGCGTCATGCCCACGATGCCGCCCTTGCTGGCGGCGTAGGCGGCCTGGCCCATCTGACCATCGTAAGCGGCCACGCTGGCGGTGCTGATGAGCACGCCGCGCTCGCCGGTGTCCTCGGGCGTGTTCTTGGCCATGGCGTGGGCGGCCAGGCGGATCATGTTGAAGCTGCCGACGAGGTTGACGGTGATCGTCTTGCTGAACGTGGCCAGCGGGTGGGCGCCGTCCTTGCCCACCGTCTTCACGGCGGGCGCGATGCCGGCGCAGTTGATCAGGCCCATCAGTTTGCCTAAAGCGACAGCGGCCGCCACCACGGCCTGGCCGTCGGTTTCCTGGCTCACGTCGCAGCGGATGAATCGGCCGCCGATGGCTTCGGCTACCGCCTGTCCTGCCTGTTCCTGCAGGTCGGCCACGACCACCGTGGCACCGTGGGCAGCCAGCATGCGCGCCGTGCCTTCGCCCAGGCCCGAAGCGCCGCCAGTGACGATGAAGACCTTGTTCGCCATGTCCATGTGGCGCCCCTTGCCTAGCCGTTCAGTGCCGTCATGACGCGTGCCGTGATCTCGTCCACCGTGCCGGTGCCGCTGACGCGCGCGCAGCGCGGCGCCAGTGCGTCGGCAGTGGCAGCCCAGGCGGCGTAGTAGTCGACCAGCGGGCGGGTCTGGCGCTGGTACACGTCCAGCCGCTTGCGCACGGTTTCTTCCTTGTCGTCGTCGCGCTGGATCAGGGGCTCGCCGGTGACGTCGTCCTGGCCGTCGACCTTGGGCGGGTTGTACTTGACGTGGTAGCTGCGGCCGCTGGCCATGTGCACGCGGCGGCCGCTCATGCGCTCGATGATGGCCTCGAACGGCACGTCGATCTCGAGCACGACGTCGAGCTTGACTCCAGCGTCCTTCATCGCCTCGGCCTGCGCGATCGTGCGCGGGAAGCCGTCGAACAGGAAGCCGTTCGTGCAGTCGGGCTGCAGCAGGCGTTCTTTGACCAGGCCGATGATGATGTCGTCACCGACCAGGCCGCCGGCGTCCATCACCTGCTTGGCGGCCAGGCCCATCGCACTGCCCGCCTTCACCGCCGCGCGAAGCATGTCGCCGGTGGATATCTGGGGAATCCCGAAGCGCTGGCAGATGAACGTCGCCTGCGTGCCCTTGCCGGCCCCGGGGGCGCCCAGAAGTATCAGTCGCATCGTTGTCCTTGGCTGTCTCGTTGTAGTGCGCTGGCACTGGGCAGATCTGCTGATCGCAGACTGTTCAAAACGAGAATAGCACGCGACTCCTGGCTGCTGGCTTACCCTGACGCCCACAGCGCGCGCACGCGCTCCAGGTCCTGCGGCGTGTCGACGCCCGGGCCCGGTGGCTGCTCGCTGACATGCACCGCGATGCGCAGCCCGTGCCACAGCACGCGCAATTGTTCCAGCGATTCGATCTGCTCCAGCGGTGCAGGCGGCAATGCAGGAAAGCCGCGCAGGAAGCCGGCGCGGTAGGCGTACAGGCCGATGTGCCGCAAGGGCGCGGGCTGGGGCAGGGCGGTGATGCCGTGGGCGTGGCCGTCGCGCCACCAGGGCAGTGGCGCGCGGCTGAAGTACAGCGCCCGGCCGGCGGCATCCAGCACCACCTTCACCACGTTGGGGTTCGTGTAGTCGTCGACCCGGTCCAGCGCGTGTGCGGCCGTGCTCATCACGCAATCGTTGCGCTGCACCAGCAGGTCGGCGCACGCGCGCACCAGCGTGGGGGCGATGAGGGGTTCGTCACCCTGGACGTTGACGACGACGTCGTCGCCGTCCAGGCCCAGCAGGCCGCAGGCTTCGGCCAGGCGGTCGCTGCCGCTGGGGTGGTCGCCGCGTGTCAGCACGCAGGCCACGCCGTGCCGTGCGCAGGCCTGCTGGATGCGCGGGTCGTCTGCAGCCACCACCACGCGTGCCGCGCCGCTGGCCGCGGCACGCTCGGCCACGCGGACCACCATGGGCTTGCCCGCGATGTCGGCCAGCGGCTTGTCGGGCAGGCGCGTGGAGCCGAGGCGGGCTGGAATCAGGACCGTGAACGACACCGACTGGCCCGGTCAGGCGTCGGAAAAGCGGTTCTCGGTGCTGCGCGCCTCGCCTTCCAGCATGACGGGGATGCCGTCGCGGATCGGGAAGGCGAGCCGGTCGGCCGGGCACAGGATTTCCGTCGGCCGCATGAGATCGTCGCGCAGCACTTCGAGCGGCCCCTTGCAGACAGGGCAGACCAGCAGGTCGATGAGTCGGTGGTCCATGGTCAGGCAGTGGGCGGTCGAGGCAGCAGGGCGGGCACCCGGTCGGGCAGCCGGGCGATGAGCGCGCGGAGAAGTTCGGCAGGCAGGGCGAAGTCTAGCGGGACAACCCAGACACGTTCCGTCCCGGGCCGGCCGGGCTGCAGCTTGACGGCGTCCTTCTCCGTCACAAGCACGTCCTGCGCCCCCCCTGCCGGCCAGGGCAAGGCGTCGAAGCTTGCGTGGTCGGGCAGTGGCAGTCGTTGCAATGTCAGGCCTGCAGCTTCGAGCATGGCGAAGAATTTTTCCGGTGCGGCCAGGCCTGCGGCAGCCAGCACGGTCCGGCCCCGCAGCTCGTCGATCGGCCGGGCTGCCGAGCCCTCCCCCTGCCACCAGGCGGCCAGCGGCCAGGCCCGCCCCAATGCGCGCACGGCCAGCGCGCCTGGCAGCGGCGTGCTGGCCCGGGTGCCTGTGTACAGCACGAAGACTTCAGGTCGCAGCCGGGCGGTCAGGGGCTGGCGCAGCGGCCCGGCGGGCAGGACCAGGCCGTTGCCCGCGCCGCGGTCGTCGAACACCACCAACTCCGCCAAGCGGGCCAGGGGCAGGTGCTGCAGGCCGTCGTCAGACACCAGCACATCGACGCCCGGATGGGCCGCGCACAGCGCACGCGCGGCGGCGACGCGGTCGGCGCCCACCCACACCGGCACGCCGGTGCGCCGGTGGATGAGCAGGGGCTCGTCGCCGACCGCCGCGGCGTCGAGGCCCTGTCGCACTTCGATGACCACGTTGCCCTGCCGCCCGTAGCCGCGCGACAGCACGCCGGGGCTGCGGCCGGCCGCTTGCAGCGCCTGCACCAGCGCGATCACGGTGGGCGTTTTGCCCGCGCCGCCCACGACGAGGTTGCCCACGATGATGACGGGCACCGGCGCAGACGGTTCTGCCATCCGCGCGCGGTGCAGCGCGGCCAGCCCGCTGTACACCCACGACAGCGGCCGCAGTGCCTGTGCCGTGGGTGTCGGTCGCGCGCGCCACCAGTGTGTCTGGAGCGCGGTCGCAGCCCGTGCAGCCAGGCCGGAAAGCCCCGCCACGGCGCGGCTTCAGCGCACGGCCGGGCCGGCCGTCTGGGCTGCTTGGGCCGCAAAGGTCAGCCGCGACAGGCCCGCGCGGCGCGCGGCGTCGAGCACGTTGATCACGGCCTGGTGGGCGGCCAGTGCGTCGGCAGAGATGATGACTACGGTGTCCGGCTTGCCGGCTGCGGCGCTGATCAGCTCGGCCGTCAGGCGTTCGACACTGCGTCCGTCGACCGCCTTGCGGTTGATGGCGTAACGCCCGTCGTTGGACACCGCCACGACGATCTCGCCCGGCCTGGCCTTGGATGCTTCCGCATCGGCCGACGGCAGGTTGACCTGCAGTTCGGTGAAGCGCGAATAGGTGGTCGACAGCATCAGGAAGATCAGCACCACAAGCAACACGTCGATGAACGGGATCAGGTTGATCTCCGGTTCTTCGGGGCGGCGGCGACTGAACTTCAAGGGCAGCGTCTCGGCCGATCAAGGCGGGTTGCTGCCACGCACGGCAAAGCGCATCAGGTGCGGCACCATGCGCTCGGCGGCCAGCTCCAGCGTCAACTGAAAGGAATCGACGCGGCTGCGGAAGTGGCGGTAGAACATCAACGCCGGGATGGCGATGATCAGCCCGAACGCGGTGTTGTACAGCGCGATGGAGATGCCGTGCGCCAACTGTTGCGGGTTGCCCGCGGCGCCCCCGGCGGGCGCCTGCGAGCCGAAAATCTCGATCATGCCCACCACGGTGCCGAACAGGCCCAGCAGCGGCGCGGCCGAGGCGATGGTGCCCAGCGGGGTGAGGTATCGCTCCAGGCCGTGTACGGCCGTGCGGCCGGCGTTCTCTAGGGCCTGGCGCAAGGCGGTTTCGGTCAACCGCGGCTCGGCGCCCACGCTCCGCAGGCCGGCGGCCAGCACGCCGCCCAGCACCGAGCTGTCGCTCAGCTTGGTCACCACGTCGGCCGTGGGCAGGCTGGTGCGGGTGACGGCCATGACTTCGTCGAGAAGCGAGGGTGGCGCCACGAGGCTGGTGCGCAGGTGGTAGAGCCGCTCGATGACCAACGCCAGCGCCACCACAGAGCAGAAAATCAACGGCCAGATCGGCCATCCAGCCGCTTGTATGATCGAAAGCAAGGTGTTCCCGCGCGGCGATCGGCGCCTGTGCCGTTCGATTATGACCGAGGCCCGGAACCGCTTTTAGGCCGCGTTCCGCACCAATCCGTCGCCATTGCAAGGTGTGCACAGTTTCTGTGGACAAATCTGTGGGCAACCCGGCTTGAAACGCGCAGAGGCCGCGCCAATCCAAGCCCAATCCTGGTTTGCTTTGTTTTTAAGCACCGTTTTTTGCATGCAAATCAAGCACTTGCACGATCATGCCAGGAGCGTGACACGGCGCTGCCGGCCGCCGGGGTGGTGTGCCGCGCCTGTGGAATACCGCGTCGCATCGGCTCCCCATGGCCATCGCTGCTGAGGCTGCTGCGACGCCACCGGCACGTGCACCCTGGGGGGTGGCGGCGCTGCTGCTGGCCACCGCAGACGCGCTGGCTGCTCGCTTCGGCGCGGTGACGGTGCGTGGTGAGCTGTCGGGCTTGTCGCGCCCGGCCAGCGGCCATGTTTATTTTTCGCTCAAGGACAGCAACGGCGCCGCGGCCCTGCTGCGCTGCGCGATGTTCCGCCGCGCCGCCAGCCTGGTCGACTTCGTCCCGGCCGATGGCCAGCAAGTGGAATTGCGCGGCCGGCTGGGCGTGTACGACGCCCGGGGCGAATTGCAGATGGTGGTCGAGGCCATGCAGCGCGTCGGCGCCGGCACGCTGTACGAGGAGTTCCTGCGGCTGCGTGCGCGCCTGCAGGCGCAGGGGCTGTTCGAGCCCGCGCGCAGGCGGCCCATCGCGGCCTTTCCGGCGGCAGTGGGCGTGGTCACATCTCTGGGGGCGGCAGCGTTGCACGACGTGCTCACCACGCTGCAGCGGCGGTCGCCGCAGGTGCGGGTGGTCGTTTACCCGAGCCAAGTGCAGGGGGCGGACGCGCCGGCAGCACTGGTCGCGGCGATCATGCGAGCTGGCCAGCGGGCTGAGGTGGACACGCTGCTGCTGGTGCGTGGCGGCGGGTCGCTCGAAGATCTGTGGGCCTTCAACGACGAACGGGTGGTGCGCGCCGTGGCCGCCTGCCCGATCCCGGTGGTGTGCGGCGTCGGCCACGAGACCGACATCAGCCTGTGCGACTTGGCGGCCGACCTGCGCGCACCCACACCGACGGCCGCGGCCGAGCTCGCCGCCCCGGCACGCGCGGATGCGCTGGCGCTGCTGGCGGCGCGGCAGTCGGCCCTGCAGCGCGTGCTGACGCGTGCCCTGCAAGGGCAGGCGCAGCGCGTGGACCACCTCGCGCTGCGTCTGGGCCAGCCGGCACGCGCGGTGCTGGGCCAGCGCGAACGCCTGGACGGTCTGGGGCACCGCTTGCAGCAGGCGCTGACGCAGCGCCGGGCACGCCACGCCGACGAGCCGCTGCAAACGTGGGCACGTCTGCAGCGCGCGCTGAAGGCGCAAATGCAGCGCAGTGGCCTGCGGCTGGACGCCGCCCGAGACCGGCTCCAGGCGCTGGACCCGCAGCGCGTGCTGCAGCGGGGTTATGCCTGGGTGGAAGCCGCCGACGGCCGGCCGGTGGTGTCGGCACGCGCGCTGCATGTGGGGCAGTCGGTGCGGGCGGTCTGGTCCGATGGGCACGCGCAGGCGCAGATCGTTGACGTAGATGTCGCCGATGTACATGCCGTTGCCGTACATGCCCTACCGCACCATGCGGCGCGTGACTGATGCCTACAATCTTTTTTCTGAATCCCAAACTTTGAGGAACGCACCATGGAACACACCCTGCCCAGTCTGCCTTTCGCCATCGATTCGCTGGCGCCGCACTACAGCCGCGAAACGCTGGAGTTCCACCATGGCAAGCACCACAACGCCTATGTGGTGAACCTGAACAATTTGCAGAAGGGCACCGAGTTCGAAGCCATGGCGCTGGAAGACATCGTGCGCAAGTCCAGCGGGCCGGTCTACAACAACGCCGCGCAGGTCTGGAACCACACTTTCTTCTGGAACTGCATGAAGCCCGCCGGCGGCGGCGAACCCGGCGGCGCGCTG
>ENA-OBIT01000012-OBIT01000012.1-metagenomes-genome-assembly--contig:-NODE-12-length-60320-cov-5.55438_pt1 | contig 60320 bp, 59 predicted proteins | sample MGYA00153386_OBIT01 | MGnify analysis MGYA00153386
CGAATGAAGAGGCCTCACCCAGCGAAGGCTCTCGGTAGAAGACGATGCGCCACCCCAACGCATAGTTTTTGGCCACGGAAAGCTTCTGACGATATTTGCGACGATGATTGCCAAAATAGTTCCGGTTTCCCGAGCCGGCTGCTCGATCACCGCGAACCACACGCCGTCGCGGTCCTGCAACTGGTCGTGGGTCAGCCCGGTCTTGCGCAGGAACCCCTCCAACGCTTGCGGCGGCGCGGCGGTCTTTGGCCCCCTCAATTCCTCCGCTACCGCCTCGGTCGCGGCGGGCAGCCCGCGCACGATGAGCACCAGCCGACGCGGGGTCGAATACGTCGTGATCCCGTGGTGCGTCAGCCCGGCGGCCGCCAGTGCCTCCGCCATCATCCGCGCCAGATCGTTGCGCGCCTTGGCCTGCATCCGCGCGGGCACTTCCTCGGACAGGAGTTCGAGCAGGAAGTCCGCGCCCTTGTTGGTCACGCCGGAGGCAAGCCGGTCGCTCGTCACGCCGCATATCCCTTATAATCCATCCACGCCGCGCAGGCGCCTTTCGCCAGATCGCGCACGCGGCCGATATACGCCTGGCGCTCGGCGACCGAGATCACCCCGCGCGCCTGCAGCGTATTGAAGATATGGCTGGCCTTGATCGCCTGCTCATATGCCGCGATCGGGACCCCGGCCGACAAGCTGTTCTCGGCCTCCGCCGCGGCCATCTTGAACGCCTCGAACAAAGCGCCAGTATCGGCGACTTCGAAATGCCATTTCGACATCTGCTGCTCATTGTCGAGGAACACGTCGCCATAAGTCACGCCGGCATTGTTGAACTTGAGGTCGAACACATTGTCGACGCCCTGGATGTACATCGCCAGCCGCTCGAGCCCGTAGGTCAGCTCCCCCGCGACCGGCTTGCAATCATAGCCGCCGACCTGCTGGAAGTAGGTGAATTGGGTCACTTCCATCCCGTCGCACCACACTTCCCAGCCGAGCCCCCACGCGCCCAATGTCGGGCTTTCCCAATCATCCTCGACGAAGCGGATGTCATGCTTGAGCGGGTCGATCCCGATCGCGTCGAGGCTGCCGAGATAGAGCTGCTGCAGGTCGGGCGGGCTCGGCTTCAACATCACCTGATATTGGTAATAGGCCCCGAGGCGGTTGGGGTTCTCGCCATAGCGGCCGTCGGTCGGACGGCGGCATGGCTGGACGTAGGCGCAGTTCCACGGATCGGGGCCGAGTGCGCGCAGCACGGTCGCCGGGTGGAATGTCCCCGCCCCCATTTCGAGATCGTAGGGTTGCAGGATGACGCAATCGCGCTCCCCCCAGTAGCGGTGAAGGGTAAGGATCAAGTCCTGGAAGGAAAGCGCGGCGGTCACGCTTCGTGCCCTAGGGTGCGCGGCTCGGAGGGGTCAAGCGCGACACGCGCCGGTTGACTTTGAAACGCAGCGCACGACATCAGGCGCCAAGACAAAATCGCCTTCATCCCTCCCGGAGTGTCCCCATGCGTAAGTTCCTTTCCCGCGCCGCGACCGCGTTCGCCGCTGCTGCGACGGTCTTTTCACCGCTCGCCGCCAGGGCACCAGCCACTCCGCCTGCCGCAAAGCCCGCGCTGTGGCAGATCAAGGACAGCGACACGACCATCTATCTGTTCGGGACGATCCACTTGCTGCCCAAGGGCACCGAATGGCGCACCGCCAAGTTCAACCAGGCGGCGGCGAGCGCGCAGTCGCTGGTGGTCGAGACGGTCATCGACGAGGCCAACCCGACCCCGGCGATCGCGGCGATGATGAAGCTTGCCGTAAGCCCTAACCTGCCGCCGATCCTCGAGCGCGTGGCACCCGACAAGCGCGCCGCGCTGGCGGCGATGGTCACGCGTTCCGGAATGCCGGCCGGCGTGCTCGACAAGCTCGAGACCTGGGCTGCGGGAATGCTGCTCACCGGGGTGACCTTCAAAGACCTCGGCCTCGACCCCATTTCGGGCGTCGAAACCTCGCTCAAGAGCGAATTCAAGGCGGCGGCCAAGCCGATCGACCAACTCGAAACCAATGCCGAGCAATTCGGCTTCTTCGATACCTTGCCCGAGGGCGCGCAGCGCAAGTTCCTCGAAAGCGTGCTCGAGGATCCGGCCAAGGGACGCGCCCAATTCTATAACATGCTGGGAGTGTGGGAACGCGGCGACGCCAAGGCGATGGGCGAGAGCTTCAACCGCGAACTGGCCGACTCGCCCGAGCTTCGCGACAACCTTTTGCGCAAGCGCAACGCCAATTGGAATTTGTGGCTCCAGCGCCGGATGCAGCAGCCGGGAACGGTGATGGTCGCGGTCGGCGCGGGGCATTTGTCGGGCGATGATTCGGTGATCAGCATGCTCGAAAAGGCCGGCTACAAGGTCAAGCGCGTCCAGTAAGGCGCGCCGAGCCGCCCGAAACTTGCCAGTCGGGGCCGCTTTGCCTATAGGCGCGCGCTTGCTCACCCATGGTCATCCCTGGAGGCGTGGCGGAGCAATTACCAAAGGAATGCTACAATGAGCGAACAGCTGACGCTGCCCGCCGAGCAACGCGAACGGAATGGCAAGGGAGCCTCCCGTGAACTGCGTCGCACCGGACGGGTGCCCGCCGTGATTTACGGCGACAAGAAGACCCCACTTTCGGTCCACGTCGATGAAAAAAGCCTCGCCAAGATGCTCTCGACCGGCCATTTCATGAACACGATCGTGATGATCGACGCCGGCGGCAAGAGCCACCGCACGCTGCCGAAGGACGTCCAATTCCACCCGGTATCGAGCCGTCCGATCCACGTCGATTTCCTGCGCATCGGCGAGCATAGCACGGTCACCGTCGCGATCCCGGTCCGCTTCGACAATGAAGAAGCTTCGCCGGGTCTCAAGCGTGGCGGCGTGCTCAACATCGTCCAGCACGAGATCGAGCTCGTCTGCGACGCGGCTGAAATCCCCGATGAGCTCCACGTCGACCTCACCGGGCTCGACATTGGCGATTCGATCCACATCAGCAACGTCAACCTGCCCAAGGGCGCCAAGGCGGCGATCGACGATCGTGACTTCACGATCGCCACGCTCGTCGCACCGTCGGCGATGAAGTCCGAGGAAGGCGACACCGATGCCGCGGCGGGCGACGTTCCGACCGTCGGCGACGATGGCGACGCAGCCGAAGGCGGCGACGCTGCGGAGGGTGGCAAGGAGGGCTGAGCCTTCGCCTCCGCTTCACACGAAACATGAGCGCCCATCCTGCTTGCGGGGTGGGCGTTTTTGTTTGAAGGACGCGTCATGCAAATCTGGGCAGGTCTCGGCAATCCGGGGACGCAATATGCGCTCCACCGCCACAATGTCGGCTTCATGGCCGCCGACATCATCGCCGAAGTTCACAATTTCTCGCCCTGGTCGAAGAAGTTCCGCAGCCTGGTCGCCGAAGGCCGCGTCGACCGGGAGCGCGTGTTGCTGATGAAGCCGCAAACCTTCATGAACGACAGCGGCGACGCGGTTCAGCAGGCGCTCAATTTCTTCAAGCAGGACATCGGATCGCTGACCGTATTCCACGATGAGCTCGACCTTGCGCCAATGAAGGTCAAGGTGCGCACCGGCGGCGGGCTTGCCGGGCATAACGGCCTGCGCTCGATCGACGCCACCTTCGGGCCCGATTTCCGCCGCGTACGGATCGGCATCGGCCATCCCGGCGACAAGGCCAGGGTCACCAATTACGTGCTCGGCAATTATGCCAAGAGCGAAATGGAGGCACTCGCCGATCTGCTCGGCGCGATCTCCGCCGAAGCTGAATGGCTAGCCACCGGCGACGACGCGCGATTTATGAGCGACGTCGCGTCGCGGCAGCAGGAGGATTGACGAGCATTGCCTATACTGTATTGATACAGCAATACAGTAGGAGCGGAACATGGCATTTTGGCACGGATTAGTGACAGGCGCGGCGTTGGTTGGGATGACAATTGCGCTCACGGCGGCGGCTCGCCCCCAGAAGTTCGGTACCATCGACGTCGAGCGAATCAATGTTCGCGAGCCGGACGGAACGCTCAGGCTCGTGATCTCGAACAAAGATCGCTTCCCCGGATCGTTTCACAAGGGCCAGGAAATCGCCCGGCCCGATCGCCGGTTCGCCGCCGGGATGCTGTTCCTTAACGACGAGGGAACCGAAAATGGCGGGCTGATTTGGGCCGGCAAGAAAGACGGCGGCAAACTCAATTCCGGCGCTAGCCTGACCTTCGATCGATACGAAAACGACCAAACCATCCAATTGCTGCAAACTGACGATGGCGATCGTGATGTAGCAGCAATGGTCATCTCCGATCGCGGTGCCGAAACTATGTTCGAGAAAGTGGACGGCAAGTCACAGGTGAAGGACAATATTCCCGGTGGAGCACCGCGCCTGTTCGTCGGCAAGTCGCGCGACCGGGCGTCAATCGTGATGCTGCAGGACGCAACCGGTGTTCCCCGCCTGATGATGAAGGTCGATGCCGACGGCGCAGCGTCAATCGGGTTCCTCGATGCGAAGGGCAATCTTGTCCGCGAAATCGGCCCGAAAGGCTGATCGACCCGTTGTCCGAGACCCGTTTAAAGCGCGTCCTGGTCATCGGGCCGTGCGGCGCTGGCAAGTCGACGGTGGCCGCCACGCTCGCAAAGCAGATCGACCTGCCACTATTCCACCTCGATCAACTCAACTGGAAGTCGGGTGGGGTCGAGGGCACGAAGGAGGAGTTGCGCGCCAAATTGCGCGCCATCGTCGCCACCGACCGCTGGGTGATCGACGGTAATTACGGCAGCACCCTCGACGAGCGCCTGCCGCGCGCCGGCACGATTATCTACCTCGATTATCCCATCTGGCTTTGCCTGTGGCGGCAGGGTCGGCGGATTGCGAGCCGCCGCGGCCGATCACGCGCCGACATGCCCGAGGGCTGCCCGGAGCGGTTCGACCTGGCTTTCTTCCTCTATTTGCTGACCTGAAACCTTGGTCCACGCCCGCGCACTGAGGCCCATCTCAAGGGGCACGAGAACAAGATCATCCGGTTCGCCAGTCCGAAAGAACTTGCCGCATGGCTCAAGAGCGTGGAATCGAACGGCGCATGACTTCGCGCCCCCTGTTCGTCACCAATCTCTACCAAGCCGAGATCGCCGATCCGGCGTTGGTCGCCGATCTCGCGCACTCGATCCGGACGCTCAGCATCGACGATCGCGCCGGCGTGGGCTGGAGCCGCGAGAATCATTATGCCGGCTACACCAGCTACGCCTCGCTCGACGATCTGCCGCGCCGCGATCCGGTGATCGGCGATCTCGCGAAACTGCTTGCCAAGCATGCCGCCGCCTTCGCCAATGACTGCGCGTTCGACCTCGCTCGCAAGCCCAAGCTCGACAGCCTGTGGGTCAACCTCCTCAAGTCGGGCGGGCATCATTCGGCGCACATCCACCCGCACAGCATCATTTCGGGCACCTTCTACGTTGAAGCCCCCGCGGGGTCGGGGGCGATCCGGTTCGAGGATCCGCGCCTGCCGATGATGATGGCCGCCCCCCAGCGCCGCACCGGCGCGCCCGAGCAATTGCGAACGTTCATCACCATCGAACCCCGACCCGGCATGCTGCTGCTGTGGGAAAGCTTCGTCCGTCATGAAGTATTGCCCGGCAAGGCCCAGGCCGAACGACTGAGCATCAGCTTCAACTTCGCCTGACGCCCAAGTCGCCCGATTTAGGTCACGACCTGGCTCACGCCGCCAGCGCGAGCTGGTTGCGCCCGCCGCGCTTGGCGACATAGAGCGCCTGGTCGGCCTGCTTCAGTGCCTGCGGCAGATAGTCATGATCGAACAAGGCGACTCCACCGCTGATAGTCACCCGCACGACTGCTTGCCCTGCCATCATCGTCTGCTTGGCCGTGTCGGTCCGGATTCGTTCGCAGATCCCCAGCGCTTCGCTTATCGAACAGGCCGGAAGGTGGACCGCAAATTCCTCGCCCCCCATGCGTGCGACCGTGTCGCAATCGCGGACCGAGCTTTGCATCACCCGCCCAAGCATGTGCAGCACCGCGTCGCCCACGTCGTGGCCATGCTGGTCGTTGACCCGCTTGAAATGGTCGACGTCAAACAAGGCGATGCAGTCGGTCGAGCCAATGGCCCGCTTGGCAAGTGCTTGCTGGATCGCGAGTTCGAACCCGCGGCGGTTGGCAAGCCCGGTCAGCGGGTCGGTATAGGCTTCTTGGGACAGCCTTTCCTCATTTGCCTTGCGCACCGAAATGTCGCGCAGCATGCTGACCACGCCTTCGATCACGTCGTTTTTGCCGACCACCAGCCGAGCGCGCTCTTCGAGCCAACGCGGCTCGCCATCAGTGGCAATCGTCCGATATTCGAAGGTCACGATGTCGCCTGCAGCGGCAATCACTTGGAGATGATTGGCCAAGACATGGTCGCGGTCTTCGGGCGCGACGAGCAGCGCTCCGGCCTTGCCAATCAAATCGGTCGGAAGGCGGCCGTTGATGCGGGTGATGGCCGGCGAGATATAGCGAATCCGGTGGTCTTCCCCGATGTGCACCAAGGCATCGCTCGAATGCTCCGCCAGCATCCGGTAGCGTGCCTCGCTCAGCCGTATCTCGCGGTCGAGTTTCGCGCGGCCATGCATCCCCGCCGCCACCGGCATGATGGTGACGATGGTCGTGACCAGGTAAAATTGCAGGAATTGCAGTTCGTAGCCCGCTGCCGCGCCGATCGAGTGCACCGGACTGTGCCCCGACAGGGTAAACGCGCCGCCGATCACCGCCAGAATGACCACCGCCAACGCGCTCGCGCTATAGCCCAGCCGATAGCTGACCAGCACCATCGGCAGCAGCGGAACGAATAACAGCGGCAGTGTTTGCTGGCTGAATACAAATACTGCCGTCCCCGCCACCAACGCCAGCAACGGCAAGGCATGCTGCCCCCGATGCCCTCCCATCTCGACGATCAGGCGGCGAAACCCCCGGCGCGAAATTTGCAGGGCGAGCGGCGTAAAGGTGAGATTGCCAAATCCATGACTAAGCATGACAGCGCGGAACGTGTCGGCGAAGTGCAACCCGTGCGACACCAAGGATAGCCCGATCAGGCTTGCCGCGACGATCGGACTGATCACCGCGACGATGAATGCCGCAAGCAGCATCGAGGGCATCGAACCGGTGACGACCTTCTGCGCCATCAACCGTTGCATCAGCACTGCTGCAACCCACGCTTCGCCGATATTCCCGACCGCAATCGGGACTGCCAGGTGCCAGCCGCTTCCGACCAGTCCCGTCGCGATCACGCTCATTGCAAAGCAGATCGCAATCCGCACGCCCCATTCGCTCTTGGCGCGCGGAACGAGGTCGGCGATCAGCAACGCGCTCGACACCCACCACAATGCCGGACCGCCGTTGAAGCGCGTCATCGCCAGGCTCAGCGCGGCGGAGACGAAATAGAGCAACCCGATCGAACCGGCTGCGGCAAGGCTTCGACGAGTCATCGCCGCCAACCTAAGGCGATCGCGATTGCGAGCGGCTTACTCTTTCGTCCAATGCGGATGCATCACCGCGCCTAATGCCGCGGCGGATATTCCCATTGCCACGCAAAGCCGGTCGGCCCCAGCAAAGCTTCGACCAAAGTCGGAAACGCAGCCTCGGCGCGGACGTCGTTCGACAGGATCACCACGCAGCGCTGTCTGGCTTCGATGCACACCATCGTGTTGGCGGTGATGTCGTCATGCCCGCCCTTCATCAACCCGCGACCCTGCGGCCCGGTAAAGCTGATCACGCCCAGCCCTGCCGCGAGGCCGGGCCAGCGCTGGCCCAGCGGGGCCTCGGGGATCAACGTCGGGAATTGCTGGCGCGAGGCGATCGCCAGCTGCGGCGCTCCATAGGCCTTGCGCGTCGCCGGCTTGAGCCCCCAGCCACCGACCATCGCCGCCGCGAACCTGGCCATATCGGTGATATTGGTGTCCATCGATCCCGCGGCGCGAACCCGGCTGCGCTCGTCATGCGGTTCCGGCTTGCCGTCCGCATCCCAGCCATCGGCAAGATTGGCCGCGAAATCGGGCCGCCATTTGAGGCTTGTCCGGTTCATTTTTAGCGGCGCGAAAATCCGCCGCGACACTTCCGCCCCGACGTCGACCCTGAGGCCCTGTTCGATCGCGAACTGGAGCAGGATGATCCCCTCCCCCGAATAAGCGTAGCGCGTCCCCGGATCGAAGTGGAACTTGAGCTTGCCATCGGGCTCGAGGAACGAGAAATTGGCGAAGCCGCTGCTGTGGGTGAGCAAATGGCGCGGGGTGATCTTCCGCCACCGCGCGTCGCCGGCCAGATCGCCCCAGTTTCCGTACGCATCCAGATTCCCGTAATCGGGCAACGGCTTGGGCAACATCGCGGCAATCGGCCGGTCGAGGTCGAGCTTGCTGTCATCGACCAGCATCATCGCATAATAGCCGAACACCGCCTTGGTCAGCGACGCACCGTACATGATCGTATCGACGGTCAGCGGATCGCCCCTGGCATTGCGGTCGCCAAAGGCCTGGACCGATACCACCTTCCCGCGATCGACCAGCGCGATCGCCAGCCCCTTGGCCCCGGACGAAGCCATCGCCTCCCCCGCCAGCTTGGCCACCGTCGCCTCGCTTGGTACCCTCGCCGCTGGACTTGCCGTTGGTATCATGATCGCTGCCATCAAACCCACTAACCGCATGGTCTCGCTCCCATCAGGGCTGGCCAATATGCTCGCACAACCCTATCGCGCTGGCAACTTTCCTCCCCTTCTCGGAACGCAACGTCATGGGCTTCAAATGCGGTATCGTCGGCCTGCCGAATGTCGGCAAGTCGACTCTGTTCAACGCGCTGACCGAGACTCAGGCGGCGCAGGCGGCCAATTATCCGTTTTGCACCATTGAGCCCAATGTCGGCCAGGTGTCGGTGCCCGACCCGCGGCTCGACACGCTGGCCAGGATCGCCGGATCGGCCAAGATCATCCCGACCCAACTCGCGTTCGTCGACATCGCCGGCCTGGTGAAAGGCGCGTCACAGGGCGAAGGGCTGGGCAACCAGTTCCTCGGCAACATCCGCGAGGTCGACGCCATCGTCCACGTGCTGCGCTGCTTCGAGAATGACGACATCCAGCATGTCGCCAACAAGATCGATCCGATCGCCGATGCCGAAGTGGTCGAGACCGAGCTGTTGCTGTCCGACCTCGAAAGCCTCGAAAAGCGCGTTCCCGCCTTGGCCAAGAAAGGCACGCAGGGCGACAAGGAAGCCAAGATCGCCGCTTCGGTGCTCGGCCAGGCGCTCGAGCTGCTGCGCGAGGGCAAACCCGCGCGGCTGACCGTCCCCAAGGACGAGGAGGAGGAACGCCTGTTCGCCCAGGCGCAACTGATCACCGCCAAGCCGGTGCTCTACGTTTGCAACGTCAACGAGGACGACGCCGCCAACGGCAATGCGATGTCGCAAGCGGTGTTCGCCAAGGCCAAGGCCGAGGGCGCCAATGCGGTGGTCGTTTCGGCGGCGATCGAGAGCGAACTGGTGGGCATGGAAATGGACGAGCGCCTCGCCTTCCTCGAGGAAATGGGGCTTCACGAGACCGGCCTCGCGCGGGTCATCCGCTCGGGCTACGATTTGCTTCACCTGATCACCTTCTTCACCGTCGGCCCCAAGGAAGCGCGCGCCTGGACCGTGTCCAAGGGCTCGAAAGCACCGCAGGCGGCGGGCGCGATCCACAGCGATTTCGAGCGTGGCTTCATCCGCGGCGAGACCATCGCCTATGACGATTATGTCGCGCTGAATGGCGAAAGCGGCGCGCGCGACGCGGGCAAGCTCAGGCAAGAAGGCAAGGAATATGTCGTCAAGGACGGCGACGTGCTCCACTTCAAGTTCAACGTCTGACCCGCCAATGACCGACCGCCCGACGAGCGATCAGGTCAATTTCGCGCAGCAGATGGCGGCTGCAGCGCGCGATCCCGATCTGCTCCGTGCCGGGACCGCGCTGGCGGCTAACGATTTGCCGATCGCCGAGAGCATGCTCCGCCCCTACCTCAAGCGGCGCCCGACCGATGTCGCCGCGATCCGCATGATGGCCGAGCTCGCCGCCCGTATTGGCCGGCTTGTCGATAGCGAGAATCTCCTCCGCCGCGCGCTGGAACTTGCCCCCGCTTTCACCGCCGCGCGCGCCAATCTCGCCACCGTGCTTTACAAGCAGAACCGCCCCGCTGACGCGATCGTCGAACTCGAGGCGATCGAGCGTGAGGGCAGCGCCAACCTCGGCCACACCAGCCTCAAGGCCGCCGCACTCGGCCGGATCGGCGGCCACGACGAAGCGCTCGCGCTCTACCGGACGATCCTCGACCAGCGCCCCGACGAGCCCAAATTGTGGATGAGCTACGGCCACATATTGAAGACCGTCGGCCAGCTCGACGACAGCATCGCCGCGTACCGCCGCGCGATCGCCGTCCAGCCGAGCCTGGGCGAAGTGTGGTGGAGCCTCGCCAACCTCAAGACGATCCACTTCGACGATGCCGACGTCGCGGCGATGGAAGCGGCGCTCACCGACCCCGACCTGAGCGTCGACGACCGCTTCCACCTCCACTTCGCGCTCGGCAAGGCGCATGAGGATCGCGGCGAGGCGGCGGCGAGCTTCACCCATTACGCCACCGGCAACGCGCTGCGCCGCGCCGAAATCGGCTATGATCCGGCGACGATCCGCGACCATGTCGACCGCTCGATCGCGTTGCTGACGCCCGACTTCTTGGCCGCGCGCGCCGGCCAGGGCAGCCGATCGACCGCGCCGATCTTCATCCTCGGCATGCCGCGCGCCGGATCGACCCTGATCGAGCAAATCCTCGCCAGCCACCCGGCGATCGAGGGCACCGGCGAACTGCCCGACATCCCGCTGATGGCGCGGCGGCTCGGCGGCAAGGCGCGCGACTATCCCGACTGCCTCGCCGATCTCGACGCCGCCGAATTGCGCGCGCTGGGAGATGAATATCTCGAGCGCGCCAAGGTCCAGCGGTTCACCGACCAGCCGATATTCATCGACAAACTGCCCAACAATTGGGCGCATGTCGGCCTCATCCGCCTGATCTTGCCAGAAGCCAAAATCATCGACGCCCGCCGCCATCCGCTCGCCTGCGGTTTCTCCAACTTCAAGCAGCATTATGCGCGCGGCCAGAACTTCGCCTACGACCTCACCGACATCGGCACTTACTATGGCGATTACGTTCGCCTGATGCGCCACATCGATGCGGTCCAGCCCGGCCTCGTGCACCGCGTCATCCACGAAGATTTGGTCGACGATCCCGAGGCCGAAGTCCGCCGCCTGCTCGATTATCTCGGGCTTCCGTTCGATCCCGCCTGCCTCGCCTTCCACGAGAACAAGCGCGCGGTCCGCACGCCGAGTTCGGAGCAAGTCCGCCGCCCGATTAGCCGCGACGGGCTCGAGCAATATCGCGCTTACGCGGCCTGGCTCGGCCCGCTCGAGGCCGCGCTTGGTGCTTTCGGGGAACAGTGGCGCAATTAACGCCCGGGTAACGCCGCGCCACGGCTGAATCGAGTTGACCCTGTAACAATCTCGCAACATCCTGTGCAAAGGGCAACAGGGGTCAAGACATGCGCAGCATCAATATTCCAAACTACCGTCAAACCGCGATGGCCTTGCTTGGGTCGACCATGCTCGCCGGCCCGGCGCTGGCACAGGACGCCGCCGCCGTCGCGCCGACCACCCCGCCGGCTGCAGCAGAGGCAGTCAGGACGCCCCCCGCCGACGACCAGGAAATCGTCGTCACCGCGACCAAGCGCAGCGAGAGCCTGCAAAAGGTGCCGATCGCGATCACCGCGCTGACCACCAAGACGCTCGAGGATCTGCAGGTTAAATCGTTCGACGATTACGCCCGCCTCGTCCCGTCCTTGTCGTACAAATCGTCCGGCCCGGGATCGAGCAACGTCTATTTCCGCGGTGTCGCCTCGGGTGAGAATGGCAATCATTCGTCGTCATTGCCGTCGGTCGGCACCTATCTCGACGAGCAGCCGATCACCACCATCCAGGGCGCGCTCGACATTCACGTGTTCGACATCGCCCGGGTCGAGGCGCTGGCCGGGCCGCAGGGCACGTTGTACGGCGCGTCGAGCGAGGCGGGCACCGTCCGCATCATCACCAACAAGCCCGATTTCAGTGGCGTCTACGGCGCGGTGCAGTTCGAGCTTAACAGCGTTTCGCACGGCGGGTTCGGCTATACCGGCGAAGGCTTCGTCAACGTGCCATTGGCGCGCAACATCGCGGCCCGGCTCGTGGTGTGGAACCGGCATGACGCCGGCTATATCGACAATATCGCGGGCAGCCTGACCTTCCCGTCCTCCGGGATCACGATGAACAACGCCGCGTTCGTCAAGGATAATTACAACACCGTCGACACCTATGGCGCGCGCGCCGCGTTGCGCATCGACCTCAACGACAATTGGACCATCACCCCGCAGATCATGGGCCAGCGGCAGGTGTCGCACGGTTCGTTCGGAGTCGAATCCGGCCTCGGCGATCTCCAGACGATGCAGTTCAACCCCGAGCGGTTCGACGACAAATGGGTCCAGGGCTCGCTCACCGTCCAGGGCAAGATCGGCAACTTCGATATCACCTATGCCGGCGCCTATATGGACCGCAAAGTCACCGGCCAGTCGGACTATTCCGACTATTCCTATTTCTACGACGCGCTCGCCGGCTACGGCAATTATTTCTACGACAATTCCGGCAATCTGGTGAACCCGAACCAATATATCAACTCGGACGACCATTTCACCAAGCAGTCGCACGAATTGCGCTTCACCTCGCCGTCGGACAGCCGGCTGCGTGTGGTCGGCGGCCTGTTTTACCAGCGCCAGACCCATCACATCGTCCAGAATTATATCATCGACAACATCGCCGATTCGATCACGGTTCCGACCACGGCGAGCGACATCTGGCTGACCAACCAGCTGCGCGTCGACCGCGATTATGCATTGTTCGGCGAGGTGGCGTTCGACATCCTTCCAACGCTCACGGTCACCGGCGGCGGCCGGTTGTACAAATTCGACAATTCACTGGTCGGCTTCTTCGGCTTCAAGAGCCCGGGCTACAGCTCGAACCCGATTTACAATTGCTCGTTCTTCGGCCCGCCGACGGTTGGCGGCCCGTGCAACAATGTCGACAAACGGACCAAGGCGACCGGCTTCGTCCATCGCCTCAACCTGACCTTCAAGCCAACCAACAATTTGTTATTCTACGCCACCTGGTCGCGCGGCTTCCGCCCGGGCGGGATCAACCGCCGCGGCAGCCTGCCGCCGTACCAGCCCGATTATCTGATCAATTATGAAGCGGGCGCGAAGATCAGCTTCGGCCGCGGTTCGCACTTCAACCTCGCGGTGTACCAGGAAGATTGGAAGGCGGTTCAACTGTCCTTCCTCGGCGCCAACGGGCTGACCGAAATCCGCAATGCCGGCAACGCCCGGATCCGCGGGCTCGAGGCCGATCTGCTCCTTAGGCTGCAACCCGGCCTGACGTGGAGCACCGGCGCGTCATACAACGACGCCAAGCTGCAGGGCTCACCCCGCGGCAATGCATTGCTCGCCCCGGCCGGAACCCAGCTTCCGCTGACCGCCAAGCTCAAGGCCAACAGCCGCATTCGCTACGAATGGGACGCGAACAGCAGGCTCAAGGCCAATGTCCAGGCGGTGGCCAGCTTCGAAGGCAAACGCCGGCGCGATCTGCGGACGATCGAAAATGCGATCTACGGCAATCTGCGGGCCTATACCCAAGTCGATCTCTCGGCCGGGCTCGAACAAGGGCCGTGGTCGCTCGACCTGTTCATGAAGAACGTGTTCGACACCCGCGGCCAGATTGCCAAGAGCATCCAGTGCAACGAGTTGATTTGCGGCGATGCCGGTCGTGCGACCGCAATCGGGCCGAAGATCTACACCACGGTCACCACGCCGCGGATGCTCGGGCTTCGCATCGGCCGCAAATTCTAGCGTCGCTTCGTCCGGCCATGCTAGGCGCTCGGTGACGAGTGCCTAGCCCGACCGGAACGCGACCCTTGCAACGCACGATCATTGCCAACCCTGCAGCAGCGCTTGCCCAGGCGCGGCAATTGCTCGCCTCCGACCCGGCGGCGGCCGAGGCGCAGGCGCGCAACGTGCTGGCCAGCGAGCCCGACAATGCGGGTGGGTTGCGGGTGCTCGGCGCCTCGCTCCGCCGCCAGGGCAAGACCGCAGACGCCGCCACCGCCGAGCGTCAGGCGCTCGAAGCATCGACCCGCAACCCCGCGCACCGCGCCGCGGCGCAGGCGCTCCAGTCGGGCGACAGTGCCCGTGCGCAAGGCTTGCTCCACGGGCTGATCCGCGCGGATGAAAGCGACGTCCTTGCGCTGACCATGCTCGGGCTCCAGGCGGCAAATGCGCGCGAATATGAATATGCCGAGCCGTTGCTGCGCCGCGCGGTCGCCGAAGCCCCCGATGAGCCATCGACCCGCATGGCGCTGGCCGAATTGCTCCATCAGTCGAAACGCCCTACGCTCGCCTTGGCCGAGATTGACGCGATCCCGACCGCGCTGACGGGCGCGGAGGCGATCCAGTCGCTCCGCGCCGAGACGTTTTGCGCGCTCGGTCGGCTCGACGAGGAATTGGTGATCCTCCAGCAGCTCCATGCCGCCGCCGCCCCCAACATCGTCCGCTATGGCCTGCGCATCGGCCATGTCCTGCGCTCGCTCGGCCGCGACGACGAAGCGGTTGAAACCTATCGCGCGATCACCCGCCAATATCCCGGCGAAGGCACCTCATGGTGGAGTCTCGCCAACCTCAAGACCGTCCGCTTCGACGACTCCGACATTGCCGCGATGGAGGCCGGGCTGGCGATGCCCGGGATGGCGGTGCAAAACTCGATCCGGCTCAACTTCGCCCTCGGCAAGGCTTATGAGGATCGCCGCGCGGCCGAGCCCGCCTTCCGCCATTACGGCGAGGGCAACCGCCTCCGCTCGACCATCTCCAGCTACGATCCGACGATCATTAGTGAATGGGTCGACAAGAATATCGCGATGTTCACCCCGGCCTTCTTCTCCGCCCGCTCCGGCCGGGGCGCCCCGGCGCGCGACCCGATTTTCATCATCGGCATGCAGCGGTCGGGGTCGACCCTGGTCGAGCAGATCCTCGCGAGCCATCCCGCCATCGAAGGCACCGCCGAGCTGACCGACCTGCCCAATGTCGCGCGCCAAGTGGGCGAGGCGGCGGCGCGCGCCAACCAGCCGTTCGAGCAATATTTCGCTGGCCTCGACGCGGGCCAGTTGGCGACGCTTGGCCAGGCCTATCTCGACACCAGCCGGGTCCACCGGTCGACCGACCGGCCGTCCTTCACCGACAAGATGCCCAACAATTGGATGCATCTCGGGATGCTCCGCACGATCCTGCCCAATGCCCGCATCATCGACGTTCGCCGCGACCCGATGTCATGCAGCTTCTCCAACTGGAAGCAGCTCTACGCGCAAGGGCTTGACCATTCGAACCAGCTCGAGACGATGGGGCAATATTATGCCGATTATGTCCGCCTGCTGCGCCATTTCGACGCCGCACAGCCGGGCATGGTGCATCGCGTGATCTACGACGATCTGGTCGACGATTTCAAAGGCGAAGCGCGCCGCTTGCTGGCGTACCTCGACTTGCCGTTCGACCCCGCCGTGCTCCAGTTTCACGCCAATGATCGCGCCGTCCGTACGATCAGCGCCGGGCAAGTCCGCAAACCGATCAACCGCGACGGGATCGGCCAGTGGCAGGCGTTCGATCAATGGCTTGGTCCGCTCAAGGCCGCGCTCGGCGATACGCTCGATCGATGGCGGCAATGACCGACGCGGCGGCGCACTGGGCGGCGTTCCAGGCGGTGTACCGGCAAGATCGCTTCAGCGAAGCGCTGGCTTTGCTTGAGGCGTTCCCCGAGACTACGCGCGACGATTTCCAATGGCTGGCGCACAAGGCCGATCTGCTCGGCAAGGTTGGTGATCATCGGGGGGAGATCGCCATGCTCGGCCCACTGATGGCCGCTTATCCCGACGTCACCGGGCTGTGGGTCAGCATGGCCAATGCCCAAAAGACGCTCGGGCATACCGATAAAGCGGTGGCGACGCTGCGCGAGGCGATCGCCAGACAGCCCGGCTATGGCAAGCCGTGGTGGCTGTTGTCCGACCTCAAGAGCTTTCGCTTCGACGACGCCGACGTCGCGACGATGGAGGCCTTGCTCGAGACCGCGTCCGCCGAGGACCGGATCCCGCTTCATTTCGCGCTCGCCAAGGCGCATGAAGAGCGCGGCGATGCGGGCCGAGCGTTCGATCATTACGCCCACGGCAACCGCCTCCGCGAGGCGACACTCGACCCGCATGGCACTGTCCTGACCCCCAAGATCGACCGCTCGATCGCCACCTTCACCGCCGCCTTCCTCGCCGCGCGCAAGGGCCAGGGTTTTCCCTCGTCGGCGCCGATCTTCATCGTCGGCCTGCAGCGTTCGGGCTCGACCCTGATCGAGCAAATCCTGGCCAGCCATCCCTTGATCGAAGGCACTTCAGAGCTCCCGCTCATTCCCCATCTCAACCACGAAATCGCCCATGATCCTGATCTTCCCCCCGGCGACCTGTTCACTCGCATCGAGTCGCTGACCCCGATCCAGTTCCGCGCCTTGGGTGAAGCATATGATGCTCGCAGTGCGACCTTCCGCAAAACCGACCGTCCGTATTTCATCGACAAGCTGCCCGGCAACTGGACCAACCTCGGCCTCATCCGCCTCATCCTGCCGAACGCGAAAATAATCGACGCCCGCCGCCACCCGCTCGCCACCGGCTTCTCCAACTTCAAGCAGAATTACGGCGCCGGCGCTGCTTTCTCCTACGATCTCGCGACCATCGGCCGATATTATCGCGATTACCTCCGCATGATGACCCACTTCGAACAGGTCGATCCCGGCGCGGTCCATCGCGTCGTCAACGAGCGACTGATCGACGATTTCGAACCCCAGGTCCGCGCCTTGCTCGATTATATCGGTGTCGAGTTCGATTCCGCCTGCCTCGATTTCCACAACAACCGCCGCGCCGTCGCCACCCCCAGCGCCGAGCAAGTCCGCCGCCCGATCAACCGCGACGGGGTCGATCAGTGGCGGGCGGTCGAGCCTATGCTTGCGCTGCTCAAGCAGGCATTGGGGCCAGCACTCGCCGGGTGGGATCTGCCGCCCGGCACGTATCGCGATGAGGACCAATAATGCTTTACTGGGAAGATCTGGTCGTCGGCAGCAGCCGCGAGTTCGGCCATTATGACGTCACCCGCGAGGAAGTGCTCGAATTCGCGCACAAATATGATCCCCAGCCGTTCCACCTCAGCGACGAGGCCGCGGCCAGGACACATTTCGGCAAGATTGCCGCGTCGGGCTGGCACACAGCTGCCATGTCCATGCGGATGATCGTCGATGCGCTAGGGCAGGAGCCGCAGGCCGGCCTCGGTTCGCCGGGAGTTGACGAATTGCGCTGGCTGAAGCCGGTCTATCCCGGCGATCGGCTCACTGTGAGCGGGAAAATTGTCGACAAGACCCCGTCGCGGTCCAAGCCGACGCTTGGCACCATCCGAACGCAAACGATCGTCACCAACCAGGATGGCGTCGACGTGATGCGTTACACCTCGATCGTGCTGATGCAGCGGCGGCCCGTCGCGGCTTAGTCGCCCTCGAAGTGCATCAGGCTGACCGCTTCGACCCCGTCGGCGACAAGCGCTGCGGTCCCGCCCAGCGCCGGCAAATCGATAATGAACCGCGCGCCGATCACCAGTCCCCCTGCTCGCCGCACCAGCCGCACTGCGGCCAGCGCCGTCCCGCCAGTCGCGATCAGATCGTCGACCACCAGCACTCGCGCTCCGGGTGCGACGGCGTCGACATGCATCGCCAACCGGTCGGTGCCATACTCGAGCGCATAATCCTCGGTGATCGTCTCGCCCGGCAATTTGCCGTCCTTGCGGATCAACAGCATGCCCGCGCCAAGCTTGATCGCCAGCGCGCCGCCGATGGCGAAGCCCCGCGCCTCGATCCCGGCGACCAGATCGACCGGCGCGGTAACACTCGCCGCAAGCGCATCGACCGCCCCGGCGAGGCCGACGCGGTCGAGCAATAATGTCGTGATGTCGCGAAACTCGATCCCCGGCTTGGGGAAATCGGGGATGGTGCGGACCAGCGCCTTCAATTCGTCGGCGCTGGCCACAATCCGTCCTTAGCCTTCGATCCCCGCCTTGGATTTCGCGCGTTTGCGCTTGGCCTTGTTGTCGGGGTCGAGCGGGCCGACGGGCGCCACCTTGCGCTTCGCCTCAGCCCAGATGTTCTGGTAGCTGAGGTAGCCGAGCAGGGTCGCGATCATCAGGAACAGCACCACCACCATGCCGGTGCGATGACGGTTCTCGAGCTTGGGTTCCGCGGTCCACACCAGGAACGCCGAAACGTCCTTGGCCATCTGGTCGACCGTCGGCTTGGGCGAGCCCGGGCCGTAAGCCACCTGGCCTTCGCTGCTCAGCGGCGGCGGCATCGCCAAGTTCAAATTGGCGAAATACGGGTTGAAATAGAGGCCCGTCGGCGTCTTCGCGGTCGGGAACTTCTTGAGCAGTTCCTCACCCTTCTCGTTCTTGTATCCGGCTTGGTCGGCATAGCCGGTCAGCAGCGAATGGATATACGCCGCGCCGCCTTCACGTGCCTTGGTGATTAGCGACAGATCGGGCGGGAGCGCATTATTATTCGCCGCGCGACCCTGTGCTTCATTGGCATAAGGCGACGGGAAGTGATCCGCCAAGGTTGCCTTGCGCGTCGCCGGCTCGCCGGTGTCAGGATTGATCGACGGAACTTCGATCTTCCAGAAATTGCCCGATCCGGCATAGGCCTTGATCTGCGCTTCCTTGTAGCCGATCCCGGCCAGATCGCCGAACCTGACGCGGGTCAACCCGTGACAGGCCGAACATACCTCGGTGTACACCTGCAGCCCACGCTGTAGCTGGGCGCGATCGAACTTGCCGAACGCACCATTGGACTCCAGCTCAAGCTCCTTCGGCTCGCGGTAGAAATCATGCTCCGCCGTCGCTTCGGGCGGCGCGCTGATGTACTCGCTGACCGTCCCGTACAGGGCGATGAGCAGGACTCCGACGAAGCCGATGCCGATAAGTCTGGCAATCCAACGGATCATTCTCGTCTGTCCTTCTCAATTCGCCGCTACGGTCTGGCCGAGCGGCGCCGATTCCTGTTGTTCGCCATGCAGCGCCGAACTCGAGATCGACGAGGGCAGCGGGAGCGTGTCCTCATATTTCGAGATGAGCGGCAGGATGATCAGGAAGTGGGCGAAATAATAAGCGGTCGCGATCTGGCCGAGCGCAACGTGCAACGGGTCGGGCGATCCGCCGCCAACCCACGCCAGCACGACGATGTCGAGCAGCAGGATCAGGAAGAAGCGCTTGAACAACGGGCGATAATTGCCCGAGCGGACCGGCGACGTGTCGAGCCACGGCAGCAGGAACAACAACAGGATCGAGCCGAACATCGCCAGCACGCCCCACAGCTTGGCGGGCAGGATGAAGTCGATCGTGAACGACTTGAGGATCGCGTAGAACGGCCAGAAATACCATTCGGGGACGATATGCGCCGGGGTCGCCAGCGGGTTGGCCGGAATGTAATTGTCCGGATGGCCGAGCGCGTTCGGGGCAAAAAACAGCATCGCGCAATACAGTGTCAGCACCAGCCCGGCGAACCAGCCATCCTTGGCGGTGTAGAACGGGTGGAACGGCAATGTGTCCTTTTCGCTCTTCACATCGACCCCGGTCGGATTGTTCGACCCGGGAATATGCAACGCCCAAATGTGGAGGACGGTCACCCCCGCAATCACGAACGGCAGCAGATAGTGGAGCGAGAAGAAGCGGCTGATCGTCGCCTGGTCAGGAGCATAGCCGCCAAGCAGCCAGATGCGGATCGGCTCGCCGACGATCGGGAAGGCGCTGAAGAAGCCGGTAATGACCTGCGCCCCCCAGTAGGACATCTGGCCCCACGGCAGGACGTAGCCCATGAAGGCGGTCGCCATCATCAATAGGTAAATCACCAGCCCGAGCATCCACAGCAGCTCGCGCGGCGCCTTGTACGAGCCGAAGAACAACCCGCGGAAGATGTGGATATAGACCACGATGAAGAAGAAACTCGCGCCATTGGCGTGGGCATAACGAAGCATCCACCCGGCGTTGACGTCGCGCATGATGTGCTCGACCGACCCGAAGGCACCGTCGACCGAGGCATAATAATGCATCGCCAGCACGATCCCGGTGACGATCTGGATCACCAGGAACAGCCCGGCGAGAACGCCGAAGTTCCAGAAGTAATTCAAGTTGCGCGGCACCGGATAGCCGCCACCGATTGCACCATAGACCAGGCGCGGAAGCGGCAGGCGGTCGTCGAACCACTTACCGAGGGAGGACTTTGGTTGATAGGGCTTGGCCCAGGAAAAGCTCATGCGTCGTCCCTTAACCGATGGTCACGAGGGTATCGGACGTGAAGACGTAGTCCGGCACCTTGAGGTTGAGCGGTGCGGGCCCCTGACGGATCCGCGCGGCAGTGTCATAAGCCGAGCCGTGGCACGGGCAGAAATAGCCGCCGAACGGCCCGCGATTTTCGCCTTCGCCAGTGCCCAGCGGGATGCAGCCGAGGTGGGTACAAACCCCCATCGTGATCAGCCAGTTGGTCTTGCCCGGCTTGGTCCGTTCGGCCAGCGTCTGCGGATCGCGCAGGCTGCTGATGTCGACCGCGTTGGCCGCTTTGATCTCGACCGGGGTCAGGTTGCGAACGAACACCGGCTGCTTGCGCCACACGGTCTTGATCGCCTGGCCCGGCAGGATCTTGGAAATATCGACTTCGCTCGATGCCATTGCCAGCACGTCGGCCGACGGGTTCATCTGGTAAACCAGCGGAATCACGACTGCCGCTGCGCCGACTCCGGCGAAGCTGACCGCTGCAATATTGATGAAATCGCGGCGGCGAACGCCGTCTCCCTCATCGGGACCGCTCACTGTTTCGTTCGGCGTGGCCATGCTCACCCTTGGTAGAAATTGGCTTTGTGCCGACTGGCACATGATGCGGCATCGCCGGGCTGCCCACGAGCGATTGGCGGCCTAATAGCGCCTCGACCGGCGCTTGCAAATGGCCAAATTTTCACGCCTCGCGATCCTCTTGTGCGACACACCGCTCGCCGCCTATCGAGCAGGGCATGCGCGTCGCTTTATATCAGCCCGAAATCGCCCAGAATGTCGGTGCCGTGCTGCGGCTCGGCGCCTGCTTCGGGGTGGCGGTCGACCTGATCGAGCCGATGGGCTTTGCATGGGACGACAAGCGCGTCCGCCGCACCGCAATGGACTATATCGACGCGGTCGAGATCGTTCGTCACGAAGGGTTTGAACCATTCAAGGCCGCTGCCCCAGGCCGGCTCATTCTGCTTTCGACCAAGGGAACGCGCTCGCCCTACGATTTCACGTTCGACGCCAGGGACACCCTATTGCTCGGCAAGGAAAGCGCCGGCGTTCCGCCCGAGGTCGCCGCCGCCTGCGACACGATCATCCGAATCCCGATCCGCGCCGAAGTGCGCTCGCTCAACCTCGCCACCGCCGCCGCGCTCGCCCTGGGCGAAGCGCTTCGCCAGACCGGAGAATTGCCGCAATGATCACCCTCGACGACCAACAGCAAGCCGCGCGCGACTGGTTCGAATCGCTCCGCACGCGAATTTGCGCGGCGTTCGAGAAGATCGAACGCGAGGCCGGGAGCGAGGCGGCATTCGACTATATCCCGTGGGACCGGACCGAGAGCGACGGCTCCCACGGTGGCGGCGGGGTGCGCAGCCAGATGAACGGCAAGATTTTCGACAAGGTCGGCGTCAACGTCTCGACCGTCCACGGCACGTTCAGCCCCGAATTCGCCGCCTCGATCCCCGGTGCCGATGTCGATCCCAGTTTCTTCGCCACCGGGATCAGCCTGGTCGCGCACATGGCCAATCCGCATGTTCCCGCGGTTCACATGAACTGCCGCTTCCTCAACACCACCCGCCGCTGGTTCGGCGGCGGGGCCGATCTCAACCCGGCGATCGCCTACGCCGAAGACACCGACGCGTTCCATGCCCGGCTGCGCGCCGCCTGCGCCGCGCATGACCCGACTTTCTATCCGCGCTTTTCGCAATGGGCCGAGGAATATTTCTGGATTCCCCACCGCGAAGTTGCGCGCGGGGTCGGCGGGATCTTCTTCGACCGCTTGGAAGATCATTTCGACGCCCATTTCGCCTTCACGCGTGATGTCGGCGAGGCGTTTCTCGATATCTTCCCGGCGCTGGTGCGCAAGCGAATGGATCAGCCATTCACCGATGCTGACATGGCCCAATTACTTGAGTTTCGTGGCCGCTACGTCGAGTTCAACCTGCTCTACGATCGCGGAACGTTGTTCGGGCTCAAGACCGGCGGCAATATCGACGCGATTCTGATGAGCCTGCCGCCGCTTGCGAAATGGGCTTAGACGGCGGCTGGTTCGCCCGCTAGCTGGACGTAAATCCGCCCGACCATCGCTGCCGACACGCTCGAGATCAGGGCGCTGACGATCCCGCCGGCAAGCGCGATAATCAGCGCCGCAAGCGTGAACGGCTTGGCTTCCCCAATCAACAAGGCGGTCAATGACCCGACCACGATCGACACTGCCGAGCTGAGCGCAAGCGCCGCAATCACCAGCAGCCCCAGCGCCAGCAACAACCGTCCGAACTGACCGCGGGTCAGCGACCAGCTGCGCTTGAGCAATCCGATCGGCCCGACCTGCTCCTTCGCGGCGATGGCCGACATCGGGAATAGTCGCACAGACAGAAATATCATTAAGACTAGCATCGCCAATGCGATCCATACGATCGACGTGATTTTCATCATCGCCTCCGGCGTGAGCGTCGCCGGGTTCGTGATGCCTGCCGCTGCCAGCACTACGCCCAGCGCGATCGAGAAGATCACCACCATCGGCCCGAACACGATCAGCACCGCGCCGAGCATCGTCGGAACGCGCCGCGCGGCCTTGCCCAATGCTTCGCCAATGCTTCCCCGCCAACCGGTGGCAAGCGTGATAATCGTCATCTGGCCGATCATCACCGCGATCAGGATGACCAGCAGGATGAGCGTCGCAATGCCGCTGGCACTGTTCGCGCTGCCCGCCGGATAAGCCCAGTTCAACGATATCGATGGCAGCGCGAACATCGCCAGCGCCACCGGCGCGACCAGCCGCCCCTCGCGCGCCAGGAATGCGCTAGTCTCTTCCCACGCCTTGCCGATCGACACTTTCAACGCACTGCTCCCACGATTTCCAATTCAACTCGTCTATGCGCATCGCAATGCGCCAAGGCAATCGCCCTTGCAGCCGCGCCTGCTCCTCGGCATTGCACCGACATGGAGACGATACACGGCATCGAATGGCGGGTCGGCCCCGGCCTGACCGACTATCGCGAGGCGCTGGCGACGATGGAGAAGCGCGCTGCCGCCATCCGCGCCGGCACGGAACGCGAGCTCGTCTGGCTGGTCGAGCATCCGCCATTGTTCACCGCCGGGACCAGCGCCGACCCGGCGGAATTATTCAACCCGCGAGGCTTTGACGTGGTCGATGCGGGCCGCGGGGGACGCTATACCTATCACGGCCCGGGCCAGCGGGTCGGCTACGTCATGCTCGACCTCGAGCAGCGAGGGCGCGACATCCGCTGCTTCGTCGCCAGCCTCGAAGGCTGGATGATCGACGCCCTGAGCGCGCTCGGGGTCAAAGCGCGGCGCGAACCCGGCCGGATCGGCATTTGGACCGGCAGCGGCGCGTCCGAAGCCAAGATCGGTGCCATCGGCGTACGCGTCAAACGCTGGGTCACGCTCCACGGATTCTCGATCAACGTCGCGCCCGACCTCGCGCATTTTTCGGGCATCGTTCCGTGCGGGATCGAGGAGTTTGGAGTGACCAGCCTGGAGGCGCTCGGGAAAGCCGCAACGATGACCGATCTGGACGCCGCATTACACGCCGCTTTTCCCTCATTTCTGGGAAATTTGGGGCCGAATGCGAAACACCCTTGAGGCTTTCGCCCCCAGCGACTATGCTGCGCCCGATTTGGAAAGTGGGGCACACCTACTTCGGATCGTAAAAAATCAAGGGAGTTTAGAATGCGTGCTCTTATCCTGGTCGCTGGTGCGGCCCTGGCGGTTGCTGCTTGCAGCAAGAACAATGCTGCCGAGAATACCATGAACGTCGATGAGACCATGAACGCTCAAAACGTTGTCACCAACGACACGACTGCTGTCGATGGATCGATGAACGCCAGCGCGAACATGGCAAACGATGCCAACATGTCGATGAATGCCGACACCAACATGTCGGGCAACAACATGTCCGGCAATATGTCGGGCAACATGACCAACAAGATGTAATTGGCCTGGCGCCCCCGGTTCGGGGGCGTCGCCATTTCTATCGTGTTAGATTGGGGCCGGTGGAGCAATCCGCCGGCCCCTTTTTTGTGCCCTTTTCAGGCAAGCCCGACGACTTTGTGCGCCTGCAATGACAGTCTCCACTTTGGCCGCTCCATCGCCAGCGCAATCGCCGCCTGCAGCGCCGCCTCGCCGTCAGCGCAATCCATCGGCTGGACCAGGAAATGGTCGAACGTCCATTGCTCTATCATCGCCGGTTCCATTCCGACCTGCGGCCAGACCAGTTTCATCTCATTGCCCGAGCGCTGCACCACCTCGCTCCCCGCCTTGGGGCTGATGCACAGCCAGTCGATCCCCGCCACCGCGGCAATCGTCCCGTTGCTCTCGACCGCGATCCGGAAACCCTGTCCGTGAAGCGCATCGACCAGCGCCAAATCGAGCTGCAACATCGGCTCGCCGCCGGTAATCACTACCAGTCGCCGCTCAGCCCCCTCGCCCCAGAGCGCCGCAATATGCGCGGCCAGGCTCGGCGCGTCCGCGAACTTCCCACCGCCAACGCCATCGGTACCAACGAAATCGGTGTCGCAAAACTGGCACACCGCCGCCGCCCGATCGACCTCGCGCCCCGACCACAAATTGCATCCGGCGAAGCGCAGGAACACTGCGCGGCTGCCCGATTGCACGCCCTCGCCCTGCAGCGTCAGGAACGCTTCCTTGACCGCATAGCTCATTGGTAACGCGTCGGGTCGGGCAGCCCGGCTTCGGCGAAGCCCTTGGCGCGCAGGCGGCAGGCGTCGCACAGGCGGCACGCCCCGCCGTCGACCGCCGGGTCATAGCAACTGTGGCTGATCCCGGCATCGAGCCCGAGCCGCGCCGCCTCGCGGGCGATGTCGGCCTTGGTCATTTCCTGCAGCGGCGCGTGGATCGTGAACGGCGTGCCCTCGACCCCGGCCTTGGTGCCAAGGTTGGCAAGCGCTTCGAACGCCGCGATGAAATCGGGCCGACAATCGGGGTAGCCCGAATAATCGAGCGCGTTGACCCCGACGAACAGGTCGCTCGCCCCGCTCGCCTCGGCACAGGCCAAAGCGAGGCTGAGGAACACCGTGTTGCGCGCTGGAACGTAGGTCGACGGAATGCCGTCCTCCACCCCGCTTTTGGGCACTGGCGCCGAACTCGTCAGCGACGATCCGCCGAACGCGGTCAAGTCGAGCGGCAGGATGATGTGCTTGTCGGCCAGCATTGCCGCGATCGTCCTGGCCGCCTCGATCTCGACCCGGTGCCGCTGTTGATAGTCGATCGTCAGCGCGATGACCCCGAATCCGGCCTCGCGCGCCAAAGCAGCGCAGACCATCGAATCGAGCCCGCCCGACAACAGCACCACCGCGGTTTTGGAAATCTCGTCACTCATTCGCGCGATCTAAAGCGCGTCTTCCCAAAAAAGAAGGGGCCGCCGAAGCGACCCCAGGTTGGGCGACAAAGCCCGTTGGGAGGAAAGCGCGCTCTCACGGGAGAACACAGCCACCGTCCTAGCCGATCATGGTTAAACAGATCCTTAACGAGGTTGGCACGGCCCGATGCGGTGCGCGTGGAGCACGAAGGCGAATGGATAGCCGCCCGAAATGCCCTGCGAATCGACCTTGACCGAGCGCGGGGTAAGCACATCGACCCGCGACGTCCCGAACCCGCCGCCGTTGCACGTGTAATGCACTTCGGCATGCTCGGGCGAGGATGACAGGATCACCCGCTCGCATTGTTTGGAACGATGCTCCCACTGGGTCAGCAACGCCGGATCGCTCAGGCAGACCTTCTCGCCATCGCTGCCGTTGACGGTCTTGCTGACTTCCCATTCGCCCGGCCCGACCATCGTCGACGGCAAGCTCGCCCCGATGGCCAGGATCGCGATCCCGGCACAGGCGCCAACGCGCAATAAACGATGTAACGACTCCATGCGTTAAATCTAACAGATTTTAGTAAACGGAATCTAGCTCGAACTCGGCGCGTCGACCTCGTCGAGCGTGATCGGGAAGTCGGTCGCGCAAAACGCGCAATCGACCCGGATGAAGCCGTCGTCGCCGACCATCGACGCGCGTTCTTCTGCCGGGAAGCGCGCGATCACCGACCGGACGTAATCGGGATCGCAGCGACATCCGCGCGATAGCGCCACCGGCGGCAGCGTCCGCACTTCCTCCTCCTCATGGAATAGCCGCCAGACCAATTCGTCGAGCGGCAGTGCACGGTCGAGCAATTCGTCATTCTTGACCGACCCGGCAAGCACCGCGACGTGCGGCCAGTCGGGATGGTCGAGCCGCGTGTGCAGCCGCTCGCGCCCTTCCTCGCCCTCGGGCAGATGCTGGAACAATATCCCGCCTGCGGTCCAGCCCGCCTCGCCCTTTGCCGCGGTCAGCCGGACGATCGACGGGATCTGCTCGGACTGGGTGAAATAGCTTTCGGCGGCCTGGCCCAGGCTCTCGCCCTCGAGCGGGACGATCCCCTGGTAACGCTCATCGGTCGCCGGCTGGTCGAAGGTGATCGCCAGATAACCCTTGCCGAACAAGGCGAACAGGCTCGGGTTAGGCCCTGCCGCGGCCAGCCGTTCGGGATCATGGCGGACATAACCACGCAGCTCGCCACCGAGATAGTCGCACACCAACAGGTCGACGATCCCGTTCTCGGTCTGCGCCTGAAGCGTCATCTGGCCGCCGGCATCCTTGAGCAATGACCCGAGCAGCGCGGTCAGCACCAGCGCCTCGGCCAGCAGTGCCTCGATCACCGGCGGATAGGAATGATTGGCCAGGATCGCATTGATCGACCCGCCCAGCCGAACCGCCCGCCCCCGCGCCGCGCGCGCCGGGATGGTTACGCCGAGCGAAACATCGAGTGTGAGGGGAGTCTCGGTCATTGGCGCTCAAATAGGCACGCATGCCCGCGATTCAAAGCTTCCCCAAACACCACAGCAGCAACGACTTCTGCGCGTGGAGCCGGTTTTCGGCTTCGTTCCACACCGCCGATTGCGGCCCGTCGATCACCGCGTCGGTCACTTCCTCGCCGCGATGCGCGGGTAGGCAGTGCATGAACATCGCCTGCTCCCCGGCGCCAAGCATCAGCGCGTCGTCGACCATGTAAGGCGCCATCGCCTGCGAGCGATTGTCGCTGTCGCTCTGGCCCATCGATGTCCAGGTATCGGTCACCACCACGTCGGCGCCCCTCACTGCTGCCGCCGCATCGCGGACGATCGGGATCACCCGCCCCCGCGCCGCAGCCTCGGCCAGCACGCCGGCATCGGGGTCGAACCCCTCGGGACAAGCCACGGTCACGTCGAACTGCATCAGCCCCGCAGCCTCGATCAGGGAATTGCAGACATTATTGCCGTCGCCGAGCCAGGCCCATTTGCTCCCCGCCAGCTTGCTCTTGCGATCCAGCAAGGTCAGCATGTCGGCAAGGATCTGGCACGGGTGCGACAGATCGGTCAGCCCGTTGATCACCGGCACGCTCGCATATTTCGCCATCTCGACGACCTTCGAATGATCGTCGGTGCGGATCATGATCGCGTCGACGTAGCGCGACAGCACCCGCGCGGTGTCGGCGATGCTCTCCCCGCGCCCGATTTGCGACGACGACCCGTCGAGCACCAGCGCCGATCCGCCCAATTGCCGCATCGCCATGTCGAAGCTGACCCGCGTGCGAGTCGAATTCTTCTCGAAGATCATCGCCAGCACATAGCCGGCGAGCGGCGCGTCGCCATCTATCCGACCCTTGGGCCAGCCGGCGCGCGCGCCCTTGCGGTCCATCGCATCGCCTAGGATCGCGGCGATCGCATCGCTGCCGGCATCCTTCAGGTCGATGAAATGGCGCAGGCTCAAGCCGCGTCCGGCAGCTGGTAATCGCCCGCCGCCGCCGACAGCCCGTCGACGAATTCGCGGATGTGGCTTTCCTCGATCGTCAGCGGCGGCAGCACGCGCACCACATTGTCCGCCGCTGCTACCGTCAGGATGCCCCTGGTCCGCAGATAGGCAACGAACGCGCGGCTGTCGGTCTTCATCTTGATGCCGAGCATCAGCCCGAGCCCGCGAACGCCCTCGAACAAGCCATCGTGATTGGGGATCATCTGCTCGAGCGCGGCGCGGAGCCGCTCGCCGGTCTCGGTTACGCGCGCCAGGAATTCGTCATTGGCAACGACGTCGAGAACGGCTTCCCCCGCGGCCATCGCCAGCGGATTTCCACCATAGGTCGACCCGTGGGTCCCGATCACCATCCCCGCTGCAGCCTTCTCGGTCGCCAGGCACGCGCCGAGCGGAAAGCCGCCCCCGATTCCCTTGGCCGAAGCCATGATGTCGGGCGTGATTCCATAATGCTCGTGCGCATACAGCTTGCCGGTCCGCGCCATGCCGCATTGCACTTCATCGAGCACCAGCATCAAATCATGCTCATCGCATGCCTTGCGTAGCCCGGTGAGGAACGCCTTGCTCGCCGGGCGAATGCCGCCCTCGCCCTGCACTGTCTCGACCAGGAAACCGGCGGTATTCTCATCCACCGCCGCAAGCGCCGCGTCGAGATCGTCGAACGGCACCACCACGAAGCCCGGCAGCAACGGCTCAAAGCCCTCGCGCATCTTGGGCTGGTCGGTCGCGCTGATCGCCCCCAACGTGCGTCCGTGGAATGCGTTGGAGAAGCAGATCAGCACATGCTTGTGCGGATTGCCCCTGGCGAAATGATAGCGCCGCGCGATCTTGATTGCGCATTCGACCGCCTCGACTCCGGAATTGGTGAAGAACACCGTGTCGGCGAAGGTCAGGTCGACCAGCCGCTGCGCCAGTTTCTCGCCTTGCGGTGACCCGTAGAGGTTGGAGACGTGGATCAGTGTCTCGGCCTGCTTCTGGATCGCCTTGGTCAAATGCGGGTGGCCGTGGCCGAGCAGATTGACCGCAATCCCGCTTGCGAAATCGAGATATTTCTCTCCACCCTCACCATAAAGATACGCGCCTTCCCCGCGCACCGGGCGGACATCGCAACGCGGATAGACGGGCATGAGCGGGGTGATAGGCATTGCGACGATGATCCTTTTGAACGGCAAATGGCGACCCCCCGGCCGCCACTGGTCGCGCTATACGACTGCGCCTGCGACAAGGCAAAAAGAAAGGGGCGAGACCCAATCGGATCCCGCCCCTCCTTTACGCTTACCGGGGCTAAAGGCCCGAAAGCTTAGTCGTGGTCGTGGCCACGATCGTCTTCGTAACGATCATTGCGTCCGTCGCGATCGCGATCCTGCCAGTCACGCTGGTCGTTCCAACCATTGCGGTCGTCACGATAATTGCCCCAGCGGTTGCCGTCGTTCGCCTGGTAGCGAATGTTCTGCTCGAGCCGCGCAATCTGATACTCGAAATTGCGGCTCTCGTTACCGTTGAGACCGTTATACGCCGCCTGGCGCAGTTGGCGATCGATCATGTTCGCCTGATATCCAAGCTGGCGAGCCTCACGGTCCGACAGGATATTGCGACGATCGAGCTGTTCGATCTGACGCTCAAGCTGGTTGATCCGCACCATCAGGTTGCGCACCTGGCCACGATTGTCATAGCCATAGGCATTGCCATACTGGCCACCATACTGGTTGCCGTACTGGTTGCCGTATTGGCCGCCATACGGGCTTCCATATTGAGTGCCGACCGACAACGTGAACTGCGCCGCGGCAGGAGCCGCAATGGCCAGGGTCGAGGCTGCGAGAATCGCGGAAATCAAAACCTTACGCATCTTGGCTCTCCTTTCGAGCGGTTGATGCATTGGTTCTAGGCGTCGGCGATTGAGGCTGTGCTGAACGCGTCCGTTATCCATTGTTCACAGAACTTAAGCCGCTGCGCCGACTAATTCTTGATTTTCCACCCGCTGCGCAACAGGGCATAGCAAATCACGAATAGCGCCACATTGATCGCCAGCAGCAGCATCGCCCCAAACACCACCGGCGAATCGCTGGTGCCGAGAAAGCCATAGCGAAAGCCCGAGATGACGTAGAAAAACGGGTTGGCATGACTCACCGCGCGGAAGGCGGGGGCGAGCTGGTCGACCGAATAGAATGTCCCCGACAGCAATGACAAAGGCGTCACCACGAAATTGGTGACCATCGCCGCTTGGTCGAACTTGTCGGCCCAGATCGAGGTGATCACCCCCAGGAACGCCAGCATCAGCGACCCCATCAACCCGAACCACAGTGCCGCCAGCGGGTGGGCCAGCCCGACATGCACCCCGGGATAGAGCAGCATCACCAGCCATACTGCGCCGCCAACCAGGAAGGCGCGGGTCACCGCCGCCGACACCAGTGCCGCGATCAGTTCGCCGGTCGACAGCGGCGGCATGAGGTAATCGACAATCGTCCCCTGCATCTTGCCGACCATCAGGCTGAAGCTGGCGTTGGCGAAGCTGTTCTGCAGCATCCCCATCATGATCAGGCCAGGGGCGATGAAATCGGCGAACGGCACCCCCATCACGGTCTTGCCGCTGCGCCCCAGCGCGACGGTGAAGATCACCAGATACAGCAAGGTGGTGATTGCCGGCGCCCACACGGTTTGCATGTGGACCTTGAAGAAACGCCTTACCTCCTTGATATAGAGGGTCTTAAGGCCGCCCCAATTAACCCCCTCGAGGATCGGGATGCCCGGTTCGCTTAGAACCCGTGGTTGAGTCTGGTCGTTCACGGGTTAATCGCCTATCGGCACCTGTGCCCCTATACAAGCGGCGCGGCACGCAACACGCGACGGAGTTTGAATTTTCATGAGCTGGACCGACGAGCGCATCGAGCGCCTCAAATCGATGTGGACCAACGGGTCGACCGCAAGCCAGATCGCCGAAGATCTCGGCGGGGTCAGCCGCAATGCGGTGATCGGCAAGGCCCATCGCCTCGGGCTCGAAGCGCGCCCCTCCCCGGTCAAGGCCGGCGAGGACAAGGCCAAAGCCAAGAAGGTCGCCGCGCCGAAACCGGCTCCCGCCGCCGCCGCTGCGCCCAAGGCCGCTCCGGCGGCCCCCGCGCCCAAGACCGAAGCACCGCCAGCCGCCGCTGCCGCCGCCGACATTGCGCCGGGTGATGCCCCGCGCGGTCCGGGCCCCAAATTCCCGCCCGCGCCGCAGCGCGTCCCGACGCCCGGTGAAACCCAGATGCAATATCGCTCGGTTGGCCCCGGCGGCTTTATCCGCCAAGGCCCGGGCGATACCCAGGCACCGATCCCGCCCGCTCCGCCGCGTCGCCTGGTTCCCGCCAAGCCAAGCCCCGAAGTGGCCGACAAGACCAGCCTGCTCGAATTGAACGACCGCATCTGCCGCTGGCCCATGGGCCATCCGGGCGAGCCCGACTTCCACTTCTGCGGCCAGGCCTCGAACCCCGGCTTTCCCTATTGCGTCCAGCATTGCGGAGTCGCCTATCAGGCCCAACTCCCCCGCCGCGACCGCCGCCCGCCGCCGCCGCTGCCGTTCGGTGGGCCGCGGGTCAGGTAAGCAATCAGGCCCGGCTTCATCGCCGGGGCTTTTCTTGGTCGCTGTGACCCTTGAGCCGCTTGGCATGGACCGGACCGCAGCCCTATAGCATCGCTCACATGTCCGACTTATTCGCCTCCGGTTCCACCGCCGCTACGCCCGACAGTTACGACGCTTCCGCGATCGAGGTCCTCGAGGGGCTCGAGCCGGTTCGGCGGCGGCCGGGCATGTATATCGGCGGGACCGACGAGCGCGCGCTCCATCACCTCGCCGCCGAAGTCATCGACAACAGCATGGACGAGGCGGTCGCCGGCCACGCATCGCGGATCGAGGTCACGCTCGAACCCGGCAATCGCCTGACCGTCAGCGACAATGGCCGCGGCATTCCGGTCGACGCCCACCCCAAATATCCCGGTCAGTCGGCGCTTGAAGTGATCATGACCACGCTCCACTCGGGCGGCAAGTTCGAGGGTAAGGCTTACTCGACCTCGGGCGGGCTGCACGGGGTCGGCGTGTCGGTCGTCAACGCACTATCGACCGAAACGATCGTCGAAGTGGCGCGCGACAAGAAACTCTACCGCCAGTCCTTCTCGCGCGGGCTCGCTACGTCAAAGCTCGAGGAAGTCGGCGCCGCCCCCAATCGCCGCGGCACCACCCTCACCTTCACCCCTGACAGCGACATCTTCGGCGCCGAGATGCGCTTCGATCCTGCCCGGCTGTACAAGCTCGCCCGCTCGAAAGCCTATCTGTTCGCCGGGGTCGAGATCCGCTGGCGCTGCGACCCCAGTCTGGCCTCTGACGCGGTCCCCGAAGCCGCGGTCTTCCAATTCCCCGGTGGCCTTGCCGACCATCTTCGTGAACAGCTCGCCGAGCGCGATTGCGTCACCAGCCCCGCCTTCGCCGGTCGGCAGGATTTCCCTGATTCGCAAGGCTCGGCCGAATGGGCGGTCGCCTGGCCATTGTGGAGCGAGGGCAGCAACGAATCCTATTATTGCAACACCATTCCCACTCCCGACGGCGGCACCCATGAGGCCGGCCTGCGCGCCGCGCTGACCAAGGGCATTCGCGCGTTCGGCGACCTCATCGGCCAGAAGCGCGCCAAGGACATTACCGCCGACGACGCCTTAAACGGGATCGAGCTGATGCTGTCGGTGTTCATCCGCAACCCGCACTTCCAGAGCCAGACCAAGGACCGCCTGACCAGCCTTGAGGCCGCGCGGTTCGTCGAGGCCGCGGTGCGCGATCATTTCGACCATTATCTGGCCGACAATATGGACCGCGGTCGCGCGCTTCTCGGCGCGATACTCGAGCGGATGGACGAACGTTTGAAGCGCCGTGCCGAGCGCGAGGTCAAGCGCAAGACCGCCACCTCGGCGCGCAAGCTGCGTCTCCCCGGCAAGCTCACCGATTGCTCGGGCAACGACCCCGTCGGCACCGAATTGTTCATCGTCGAAGGCGACAGCGCGGGCGGCTCGGCCAAGCAGGCGCGCAACCGCAAGACCCAGGCGATCCTCCCCATTCGTGGCAAGATCCTCAACGTCGCCAGCGCCACCGCCGACAAGATCCGCGCCAATGCCGAAATCGCCGACCTCCAGCTCGCATTGGGCTGCGGCATGCGCGACAAGTTCGACGAAGGCGCGCTGCGCTACGAACGCATCATCATCATGACCGACGCCGACGTCGACGGCGCCCACATTGCGACGTTGCTGATGACCTTCTTCTTCCAGGAAATGCCCGAGCTCGTCCGCCGCGGCCATCTGTTCCTCGCCCAGCCGCCGCTGTACCGCATCACCGCCGGTTCAAAATCCGCCTACGCCCGTGACGACGCCCACCGCGCCGAAATCGAGCGCACCGAATTCAAGGGCAAGAACATCGACGTCGCACGCTTCAAGGGGCTCGGGGAAATGAACCCCAACCAGCTCAAGGAAACGACGATGGATCCGGCGACCCGTTCGCTGCTGCGGATCACGCTGCCGTCGGAATATCAGGACCGCCAGCCCGTGAAAGACCTGGTCGACCGCCTGATGGGCAAAAACCCCGAACACCGCTTCAACTTCATCCAGGCTAACGCGGCGAATTTGAGCGAGGATGAGATTGATGCTTGAGGGGGGAGCGCTGATCCAAGTCTCCCCGACAATCGATCGCGCAACCGTTTCGGCCACCTTCGCCCGCACCGGCCGCGCGCGGATCGCCAATTTCCTGACCGATGCGTCGGCCCGCCGGGTCCGCGACCTGCTCGAGCGCGGCACGCCGTGGAGCCTGGTGTGGCGCGCCGGCGATTTGCCCCCCGAAGTGATCCGCGCCGAGGCTTTGCCTGCGGTCACCCCTGACCGCGCGCGCTCGATGCAAGCCGCGCTGCGCACCGCGATGGCGGCCCGCGACTATGCCTTTTGCTACTCGACCTACCCGTTGGTGCAGGCGTTGCTCGAACGCTGGGCACCGGGCGGACCGCACGAGCAATTGCTGACCGACCTCAACCAGCCCGCCTTGCTCGACCTCATCCGCCGCGTCACCGCCATCCCCGATCTGGTCAAGGCCGACGGCCAGGCGTCGCTCTATCGCCCCGGCCACTTCCTCGCTCGTCATGACGACGCCGAACCCGCCAAGGGCCGCCGCGTCGCTTATGTCCTCAACCTGTGCGGCGATCCCGACGGCGATCCGTGGCGGCCCGAATGGGGCGGGATGCTGCAGTTCCTCACCGACGCTGGCGACCCCGACGAAACCTTGCTCTCCCGCTTCAACGCGCTCAACCTGTTCGCCGTCCCCCAGCCGCACCACGTCACCAGCGTCGCCAGCTTCGCGCCATCGACGCGCTACGCCGTCACCGGTTGGTTCCGCGACCGCATCTGACCAGCTTTTTTTACCGTGTTGCCGACGGTCGCTCCCCCATCACCGGCCCGACGAACCCGATATCGAGCGGCAGCGTCTCCACGCACACGCCGCGATAACCGACCTGCCGATCAAGCAGTTCTTGACGAGTCGTGCGAATGGCCGCGGGGTCGAACGGCAGGTCGAGCTTGCCGATATCGGTGATCAAATCCTTGGCCTTGAAAACCAGCGAAGCGTTTAGTCCGTCGAGGGCATAGATCAGCTGCAGCATACGGGTCCTGTCACCGGGATCGAGCTTCAGGTCGCGGGCGAGGGGTCCGAGTGCAACGGCCATTTCCTGTTCCTGGATCTGCAGCGCGTCGACACTGCGAGCATTGGCGTAGATCGCCGCAATGTCCGCAGATTCATTCAACTTCAGATGCCCAAGCGTTTGATCGCTCCGGACGCTGACCCAGATACTGTCGACCAGATCGCGTTGCGGCGGCCGATAGGCGATGGGAAGCGCGTTCGACATGAAGCGGCGAGGATTGATGAAATATTCCGGCTCGGCCTTCCATTCGGGGCCGCTTTTTTCCAGCCGGTCCGCGAGAAAATCGAGACGACCAAGCAGGCAGCGTTGGACGATCAATCGCTCATAATGCAGGGCGCTGATATTGGTGATTTCGCGCGCCAGTGCGACGCGCTCGTCATCGGTGCGTTGCCGCCATTGCCATCCCTCCGCCACCTGCTGCGCCCCCAGCGCGATCAGGACGCCGATGACGATAATCCCCACCTCGCCAGCGAACGCGCGCCAGCCGTGCATCGGCTTGGGAACCGAGAGTTTCATTTCCCGCCCGGTGCGGCCGACCGCGCGGGGAGAATGGGCCGGCATAGCTCGGGGCCGTACGGTGCCAGGTCCGGCTCCGGGATTAGCTTAAGGCCGATAGCGGCGGCGCGCTTCATAAAGCGACCGGCGTTGACGTCGATCCGCGAGTCGCGCAACCGGGCGCGGAAAATCAGCCCCTGCAGCCGCATCTGGTCCTGATGGTCGAGCAGGGTTGCCCCGTCGAAGCTGGCAAGTTCGATCCACGCGGCGCGCTCGTCGAGGCGGTGCACCTCATTGTTGGCGAATTCGCTGTAGAGGAATCCGTATTCGACCCGCTCCGATCGCGACATGTGCGCCAGCGTGCCGGCATCCCGGCCATCCCATGCGCTGTTGCGGATGACCGCCGAAACGGGAATTCCGATCGGCCCGGTAAGCGTGAGCGGTCGCCCGGCACGCCAGCCGTCCAACCAATGCTGCAGCTCGTCGAGCCGGGCGTTGATGCAGCGCTTCTGCGCGCTACGATAGGGGTAGGTCCACAGGTCGCGGCTAATCTCGCCGCGCACCGAATCGCGAAAACCGGCCACCTCGCGCCGCCAATTGGCCGCCTCGACCATCTGCTGCGCCCCGAGCGCGATCAGCACGCCGAGCGTCACGATCAGCAATTCCCAGCCAATCGCGCTCCATCCGTGCGGCGGTTTCAGCTTCAATAACCTGAACATCGCCAGTGCCCCCACAGCCTCAGGTGAAGCTTAGTTGCCGGATGAGCGAAGTCCAGCCGCGGGCGACGAAACCGAAATGCTACCGCTTGAAAATGATCAGCCCGATGATCAACCCGAGCACCAGCAAAAGGAACACGCGCCGCCAGTTCATCTCGTCGAGCTCCCTGGGGGAACCTTGCTTCCGTCCGGCAACACGCAAGTCTTCGCTCTGTCCAGATCCGCCTCGGCTCCCTCGAGTTTCAGGTGCAGCGGCTTGGCCCCTTGCAGCCACTGCTCGGCACCGATTTTCATGATCGCGTTGATTGCCCGAAGCTTCGCGACCGCCTGAGCGAGCCGGTCGCGCGACACGTCGTTGAGTTCTGTGTGGTGTTCAAGCGTCCTCAGGCTGGCGGCGGTGTCAAACTCGGTCCTATTAATCTCTCCAAGCGCTGTGGTGAAGCTGAACAGGCCGGCATAATCGTTGCGGGTGTTCGCCGGCATCCGGGCGACCGCGCCGGACGCGGTCGCCGACTCCCACGCGGACGTACTCCACAACCGCAATGCGCCGATCTTGATGTTCAGCCCCTTGGCTGGCCGCTCCCCGCCAATAACCTCGTCGACGAAGTCCAGCTGCCGATCCGTGCAACCCGCGATCGCGATCCGTTCGAGGCTCGCAAATTTCGACTCGACCAGCTGATTGTCGAGGCTGGTTCGTGCCTCGGCGACCTGGTTGCTCCACTGCCGATCCTCGACCACTTGCTGCGCACCCAGTGCGACCAGCACGCCGACGACGATAATCCCGACCTCGCCGGCGAACTGGCGCCAGCCGTGGATCGGAGTCGGAATTCGAAGTCGCATGCGGTTAATCCCCCAGCGGCAACGCTAGCCACGCTTGCGATGGTGAACAATGGAAGATGCAAGCCGCGCCGGTGGCACGGTCGTCTCGTCTTTGCCGCATTTCCCTGCTAGGGGCGCAGCCATGCTCAATATCAACGGAATCACGGTGCGCCTTGGCGGGCGCATGATCCTCGACCGCGCGACCGCGGCGATTCCCCCCGGCGCGCGCGTCGGGCTGATCGGCCGCAATGGCGCCGGCAAGTCGACCCTGATGAAGGTGATGATTGGCCAGCTCGAGGCCGACGAGGGCGAGATCGAGATGCCGCGCCGGACCAAGCTCGGCTATATCGCGCAGGATGCACCGTCGGGCACCGCGACCCCGTTCGAAACCGTGCTCGCCGCCGACACCGAGCGCGCCGCGTTGCTCGCCGAGGCCGAGAATTGCGCCGATCATGACCGCCTTGGCGATGTCTATGAGCGGCTGTTGGCGATCGACGCCTACACTGCCGACGCCCGCGCCGCACAGATCCTGCTCGGGCTCGGGTTCGACGAGGAAATGCAGGCCCAGCCGCTCGATTCATATTCGGGCGGGTGGAAGATGCGGGTCGCGCTCGCCGCTTTGCTGTTTTCCGAACCCGACGTGCTGCTGCTCGACGAGCCATCGAACCATCTCGATCTCGAAGCGACCTTGTGGCTGGAGAATTTCCTCAAGAATTATTCGGGCACATTGGTCGTCATCAGCCACGAGCGCGACCTGCTCAACAACGTCGTCGACGTGATCCTTCACCTCTCGGGCGGCAAGATCAGCCTTTACTCGGGCAATTACGACGGGTTCGAAAAACAGCGCGCCGAGCGGGTCGCCCAGATCGCCGCCGCGCAAGCCTCGCAGGATTCGCAGCGCGCGCGGCTGCAGGAATATGTCGCCCGCAATTCGGCCCGCGCCTCGACCGCCAAGCAGGCCCAGTCCCGCGCCAAGATGCTCGCCAAGATGCAGCCGATCGCCTCGCTCGCCGACGATCCCAGCCTCAGCTTCGACTTCCCGTCGCCGACCGAGCTTCGCCCACCATTGATCACGCTCGACATGGCCGCGGTCGGCTACACCGCCGACACCCCGATCCTCAGCCGCCTCAACTTGCGGATCGATCCCGACGACCGGGTCGCCTTGCTTGGCCGCAACGGCAACGGCAAGACCACGCTCGCCCGCTTGCTCGCCGCGCAGCTTCCCGCAATGGCCGGCGAAATCCACGCCTCGGGCAAGATGAAGGTCGGCTACTTCACCCAATATCAGGTCGAGGAATTGTCGGGCGATGACAGCCCGCTCGAACATATGACCCGCGCCATGACCGGCAAGTCGCCCGGCGCGGTCCGCGCCCAGCTCGGCCGGTTCGGTTTCTCGGGCGAGAAAGCCACGACTTTGGTCGGCAAATTGTCGGGCGGCGAACGCGCTCGCCTGGCGCTGGCGCTGATCACCCGCGACGCGCCGCATTTGTTGATCCTCGACGAGCCGACCAACCATCTCGACGTCGACGCCCGCGAGGCGCTGGTCCAGGCATTGAATGGCTATGACGGCGCGGTGATCCTGATCAGCCACGATCGCCACATGGTCGAATTGACCGCCGACCGGCTGGTGCTGGTCGATCATGGCGAAGCGGTCGATTATCCCGGCAGCATCGACGATTATATCGACTTCATCCTCGGCCGGAACCAGCCCAAGTCGGCCAAGGACGCACCGGCCAAGGCCAAGAAAAAGTGGGACCCCAAGGCCGCCGATAGGGCCAGGGCGCTCGCCAAGGCCGCCGCCGATGCCGAAGCCGCCAGCGCCAGGCTCGCCGCCGAATGCGAAGCCCTCGACCGCGAACTCGCCGCTGCCGAAAACGCCGCCGCCATCACCGACCTGAGCCGCCGCCGCGCTGCCCTCGCCGCCCAGCTCGAGCAAGCCGAAGCCCATTGGCTCGAAGTCAGCGAGCAATTGGAACAGCAAGCCGCCTGAAACCGCGTCCGGACAGCGAATGATTTCAGCCGCGTGCTGGTCTCGCGATGAACCAGTTTCGACCCGCGTATGTATTTGGAAACATTCCGTCGTTAACGTAGCGTCATGACGCGCATCTCGATTGCCATGGCCACTTATAATGGCGCCCGGTTTCTCGATGAGCAGTTGCGCAGCTTGGTCGGTCAGCGCTTGCGCCCGTTCGAACTGGTCGTGGCCGATGACGGGTCGACCGATGACACGCTTGCCCAAATTCGCGCGTTCGCGGCGCACGCGCCATTTCCGGTCGTCATCATCGAGGGCCAAGGCCGGCTCGGTTATCGGCTGAACTTCCGTCGCGCGGCGCAGCATTGCTCTGGCGACATCATCGCGTTCTGCGACCAGGACGACATTTGGCGCGAGGATAAGCTCGAAGTCATGGCCAAATGCTTCGACGACCCCAAGGTCCTGCTCGCCTATCACAATGCAATTGTGTTCGACGACGATACGACACGCCCCCTGCACCGCGCTGCAGAGGAACATAGGTCACTGGCGGAGCGGCCATTGCCGATGTTCAAAGGGGTCAACGGCCTGATCCAGCTATTCCGCGCTGACCTCCGCAAATATGATCATTTGTGGGATCAAAGCGTCGACCATTTCTGGGGCTGGGAAATACTGGCGCACGACCAATGGTACTTTTTCGTCGCATTATTATTGGGAAAGGTCGAGTTCGTCGACCAGCCGTTGCTCGGTTATCGTCAACATGGGTCCAACACCTATGGCGTGCGGTCAAGCGAGACGTGGCTCCATCGCCTGTCCCAACGCTTCGCCCATTTCGCCGAGCAGGACACCTCCCAAGCCACGGCTGCCGACAGCCGGGCTGCGATTGTCGAAGCGATTGCCGAGCTCGATAATCGCCATGATCTTCATGAAGTGGCCGGCGTCTATCGCACGTTCGCCGATCGCCTGCGGCGGCGGGCCGCAACCTACTCGTTACCGGGCGTATTGCAGCGAGCCGGATGCGCCGCTCGATCGCTTCGAGCGGGCGATTATCGCGGCGGTCGATGGGGATTCGAAAAAGCGTCGATAATCCGCGATCTATGGAGCGGCGTGATACGCCATAAGAAGATCGACCCGACCGGACCCTCCTTTTCCAACGGTTAATGAAGGCGAATTAGCCTTTTCGCGAACCGGGGCCAGGCCGAATGCAGGTTAGCGTGAGAAATTCGCTGGTTTGAGACCTCGGCAATGACGATGCCCGCGCCTCGGCCGGTCGCTGTTCGGGATCGAGCGCCGCCATGCGCTGGCTTTCCAACACCAGGAACTCAGTCGATCCGGGCGCACGATGGTGGGCGATCGCGCCGAAACCGATCTCGCCCAGCAAGGCATCAAGTGCGCGCCGGTTGAGCAGCACGAGATGGCGGGGAATCTCGAGCCCGCGCCAATGCCGCCCGAACCGGGCATGGCTCGCCGCGTCGATGTTGGGGGTGTCGATGTACAGGCATCCGCCCGGGCGAAGAAGTTCGAACGCCGCCGTCAGCAAGGCTCGTGGGTCACCGACATGCTCGATGACGTGGCTCATCGTCACTGCGTCGAAGCTCCCCTTGCAGTCGCTCCACGAGTCGATGAATCCGCCGCGCACGTCGAGGCCGCGTTCGCGCGCTCTTGCCAACGACACCGGGTCCGGATCGACCCCGCTCGCATTCCACCCTGCGGCAGCCGCCTGGACCAGCCAGTCGCCGCCCCCGCAGCCAACATCGAGCAGTCGCGACGAAACCCCGGGGCGCGGCAAGTAGCGGAAATTATAGTCGATCCCGTGGCGTTGGACGGGCGCGAGCGATGCCATTAGCGGCCCGAGGCGCGATGCGGGCCGCGCATTGCCGCCATAGCGGTTGTTGCGATAGCCGTTGGCAAGGGCGCGCCTGACCATTGCCAGCGGGCCCTTGGGGTCGGCCATACCGGCATTGTCGTGATGCGTATAATATCGCTCATAGGCGCGGCCGATCGACGCTGCGGTCGGGCGCGGGTCGAGATAGGCCGAGCTGCACTTGCCGCAGCGCCACAATGACCAACGCCCCGGCGCGACGAGGAAGCTCGCGTCCCACGCATCGTCGTACAACAGGCTGCGCGTCGCACAGGTGCAGACCGGACATGTCTCGACCCGCTCGACATCCTCGGCCGGCCACGACTGGCCCAGCAGCGCCTGTGCGGTGTCACGCTCCGACAATAACGCTTCGACCACCCCACCGCTCTCCCCGACCAGACTCTATTTATGGCCATCGTGGAGTCAATGAGGTTAACGGATTGTTAGCCATGTTTCATGTGGTCACTTCGACCCGAATCCGGTCAACATCGTCCGCACCGTCCGGAACACGATCAGGATGTCGAGCCACGGGGAGAAATATTTGATGTAGAAAAAGTCATATACTGAAGCTTGAGATGGATATCGTCGACTTCAGCCACATGCCCCTGGTTGACTTGTGCCCAACCCGAAATCCCTGGCCGCACGACATGGCGATAACGATAGAACGGGATGTCCCCGGTATACCATTTCGACAGCACTTCGGCTTCGGGCCGCGGGCCGATCCAGCTCATCTCGCCGCGCAGGATGTTCCACACCTGCGGCAATTCGTCGATCCGCGTCCGCCGCAGGAAGCTGCCGAGCCGCGTAATCCGCACATCATCCGCGTCGGTCATCGCTGCTTGGCGCTGATCCTCGACATCGCTCGCGACCCTCATCGTGCGGAATTTATACACCCAGAATTGTGCGCCTGCGCGCCCGGTGCGGCGTTGCTTGAATAGCACCGGCCCGCCATCGATCAGCTGAATCGCACTCGCGGTGATCGCCAGCACCGGCAGCAACACCGGCAATGAAGCCAGCGCAAAGATGAAGTCCGCGAGATGCTTGATCGCCGAATAAGCCCGCGCCGGGACCAGGCTGCCGAAGCTGTTTTCGGAGATATGCCGCACCTGCACTCGCCCGGTCAGCGATTCGAACAATTGCTGCACCTGGTAGACCATCCGCCCGTGGATCGCGGCATCGGCGAGGAACGCCTCCCATTCGTTCGACAGCGCCGAGAAATCGGCGACGATGGCGTGGCAATCATAAGTGTGCTCGATCTTGGGCGCGTCGAGCATCCGCCAATCGACCGCCTCGATCTGCTGCAACTTCTCGACCGCCCCGGTGGGCACGATCGCAATCCTCGGCCGCAGCCGCCGCGAGACGAAGAAGTAAATCCCGAATGCCCAGATTAGATGGATCGCAAACCCGAGCGCAAGCGACGGCCGATGATATGGCAATCGCGCCAGCACCAGTAGTGCGAGCAATGTCCCGTGGGCGACGAACACCGCCGGCAATACCACCTGTCCGGCGCGGATCCCCGGGTAAGTGCTGACCGAAATCCGGATCCACAGCGCGAGGCAGATCGCCAGCACGTTGGCGATCAGCGTCGTGTGAAACACCGACGGGCTGAACGTCGTGTCGCTGATCAGCCAGCGGCTTCCCGCCCACGGCAGGAGCGCGGCAAGCGCCAATGCGCCGGCAAATTCGAACCGCCGCCGAAGCACGAACGGAAGCTTTCCGGTCGATTGCAAAGGGACGGTCTGGAGCATGTTCTAGAGTGTCCAGTAATCCAGCGATGTTGCAAGCGCGTTGTCGCGCCACATGCCCTTGATATCGGCCAAGGTCCCGCCCGGCGCGAGCATCGCGGCAAGCGCTTCGCCCGACATTCCGCGATACGCCTCGTGCCGCACTGCACCGACCACCAAATCATATTGCGCTGCCTGCGGATCGCTCAGCCCGATGCCATAGGTCGCCCGCACCTCATCCTCCCCCACTTCGGGGTCGGCGATCGCCACCTCATGGCCAAGCGTGGTCAGCCGGCGGTACAGGTCGATCGAGCGACTGTTGCGCAGGTCGGGGACATTTTCCTTGAAGGTCAGCCCCATCAGCAGCACCTTGCCCGCCTTGCCGCCGCGGTGCGCATGCAGCCGGTCGGCGATCCAGTCACCCATCGCATCATTGGTCTCGCGCCCTGCTAGGATGACTTGCGGATGATGCCCCAGGCTCTGCGCCAGGTGGCTGAGGTAAAACGGGTCGACCCCGATGCAATGCCCGCCGACCAGCCCCGGCTCGAAGCCGAGGAAATTCCACTTGGTCCTGGCCGCGTCGAGCACGTCCCACGCCGACACCCCGATCTTGGCCATGATCTGGGTGACTTCGTTCATGAAGGCGACGTTGATGTCGCGCTGGGCATTCTCGATCACCTTGGCCGCTTCGGCCGCGCGGATCGACGCGGCGCGGAACACCCCGGCGGACGTGATCGCGCCATAGACCTGCGCCATCGTCTCAGTGACCGCGTCATCCTCCCCGGCGATGACCTTGATGATCTTGTCGACACTATGGACCTTGTCGCCCGGGTTGATCCGCTCGGGGCTGTAGCCGAGCTTGAAGTCGCGCCCGCGCACGAACCCCGCCGCCGCGAGCAGCCCGCCGCAAATATCCTCAGTCACGCCCGGATAGACCGTGCTTTCGAACACGATAATTGGTCGCCTGGCCGGGTCGATCAGCCCCGCCACCGTGCGAGTTGCCGCCTCGACCGCGCTCAGATCCGGTCGATTATCCCCATCGACCGGGGTCGGAACGGTAATGATGAACATGTCGGACCCGCGCCCCGCCTCGGGATCGGCAACCAGCAAGATGCTCGACGCTTCCAGCTCGCCGCGTTCGATTTCCCCGGTGCGGTCATGCCCGCTGGCCAGCTCATCGATCCGGCGCTGGTCGATATCGATCCCGACCACCCTGAACTTCTTCGCCAACGCAACCGCCAGCGGCAGCCCGACATAGCCGAGCCCGATCACCGCAATCTTGTAATCTTGGTCGATGTTCACCGGGATTCCGATCGGCTCAGGAAGCACGGCCGATCCCGCGATAGCGAAGCCCCGCGCGCGCCGCATCGCCCGCGTCGAAGATGTTCCTGAGGTCGATCAACGCATCCCCGCGCATCCGCTTGGCGAGGTCGGCAACATTGATCCCGCGAAACTCGCCCCATTCGGTCACCACCACCACCGCATCGGCGCCGTCGGCCACTGCATAGGCATCTTCGGCGAAGGTAATCCCGGGGAGCAGCGGCTCGGCTTGCTCGCGCCCGACCGGGTCGAATGCCACGACCTCGGCCCCGCCATCGAGCAAGCCCGCAATCAGCGCCAGCGACGGCGCGTCGCGCATGTCGTCGGTATTGGGCTTGAACGTCAGCCCGAGCACACCGATCTTCTTGCCCGTGAGGTCGCCCCCGACCGCCTCGCGAACCCGCGTCGCCATCGCCGCCTTGCGGTCGTCATTGACCTTGACCACGGTCGAGATGATCCGTTGCTCGACCCCCGCATCCTCCGCCGTCCGCAACAGCGCCAGCGTGTCCTTGGGAAAGCAGCTCCCGCCATAGCCCGGGCCGGCGTGGAGGAATTTCGCGCCGATGCGATTGTCGAGCCCGATCCCGCGCGCAACTTCCTGCACATCCGCGCCAACCGCTTCGCACAGGTCCGCAATCTCGTTGATGAAGCTGATCTTCATCGCCAAAAAGGCGTTGGCGGCATATTTGGTCAGCTCGGCCGTGCGGCGCGAAGTGAATACGATCGGCGACTGGTTGAGGAACAACGGCCGGTAGATTTCCTTGAGCACCTCGCGCGCCCGTTCGTCGTCGGTGCCGACCACGATCCGGTCGGGAATCTTGAAATCGCGGATCGCCGCGCCTTCGCGCAGGAATTCGGGGTTGGAGGCGACGCTCGTTCCCGCCGGCGCATTTTCCTCGGCCAGGATTGCCGCAATCTTGTCGCCCGTCCCCACTGGCACAGTCGATTTGGTGACCACCACCACCGGCCCGGTCAGCGCCCGCGCCAGCTCGCGCACCGCGTCGAACACGAAGGTCAGATCGGCATGCCCGTCGCCGCGCCGCGACGGCGTGCCGACCGCGATGAACACCGCTTCGGCCCCCTCGATCCCCTCGGCCAGGTCGGTTGTGAACTTCAGCCGCCCATGGTCGGCATTGGCCTTGACCAATGCGTCGAGCCCCGGCTCCCAGATCGGCATCTTGCCGCCATGGATCATCGCGATCTTCGCGGGATCCTTGTCGATGCACGTCACATGGTGCCCGAAGTCGGCAAAGCACGCGCCCGAGACGAGCCCGACATAGCCAGTGCCGATCATTGCAATACGCATCGATGTTGCTCTCTAAGTCGATGGTGGAACGCCGCCTTTAGCTACCCGCGACAGCAACAACCAGCCCTGTCCTGAGCGAAGACGAAGCCGCCTCGCTTTTTGCGCCGACATTCGCTAAGGGGCCGCCTTCCCATGGCTACTATCCTCCCCACCCCGCCGCGTGTCGGCATGGTTTCGCTCGGCTGTCCCAAGGCATTGGTCGACAGCGAGCGGATCCTGACACGCCTGCGCGCCGACGGTTACCAGATGTCGCCCGATTATGCCGGCGCCGACGTGGTGCTGGTCAACACCTGCGGCTTCCTCGATTCGGCCAAGGAGGAAAGCCTCGAGGCGATTGGCGAGGCGATTTCCGAAAATGGCCGCGTCGTCGTCACCGGCTGCATGGGGCGAGAGGCCGACCTCATCCGCGCCCGCTTCCCCAACGTGCTGGCGATTACCGGGCCGCAGCAATATGAGGAAGTCGTCGCCGCCGTCCACGCCGCCGCACCGCCGATCCACAACGCCTATCTCGATTTGGTGCCCCAGGCCGACATCGGCGCCGACCTCAAGCTCACCCCGCGCCACTACAGCTATGTCAAAATCTCCGAGGGCTGCAATCACCGCTGCGCCTTTTGCATCATCCCGTCGATCCGCGGCGACCTCGTCAGCCGCCGACCCGACGCGATCCTCCGCGAAGCCGAGAAACTGGTCGCCGCGGGGACCAAGGAACTGCTGGTCATCAGCCAGGACACCAGCGCCTACGGCCTCGATCTCAAGCACGCCGAATGGCCGTGGAAGGGTGAGCCGGTCCGCGCCCACATGACCGACCTCGCCCGCGAGATGGGCAAATTAGGCGCCTGGGTCCGCCTCCATTACGTCTACCCCTACCCCCACGTCGATCGCGTCATCCCGCTGATGGCCGAGGGGCTCGTCCTCCCCTATCTCGACATCCCGTTCCAGCATGCCAGCCCCAAGATCCTGCGCTCGATGAAGCGCCCGGCCAACGAGGCGCGCGTGCTCGAACGGCTCAAGGGCTGGCGCGAGATCTGCCCCGACATCGCCATCCGCTCGACCTTCGTCGTCGGCTTCCCCGGTGAGACCGAGGAGGATTTTGCCTACCTCATGCACTGGCTCGAGGAAGCCCAGCTCGACCGCGTCGGCGCATTCCGCTTCGAGCCGGTCGAAGGCGCCGCCGCCAACGCGCTGCCCGACCAGGTACCCGAGGGGGTCAAGGAAGAACGCTACGCCCGCCTGATGGATCTCACCGCGCGAATCTCCGCCGACAAGCTCGCCGCCAAGGTCGGCCGTACGCTCGACGTGATCATCGACGAAGTCGGTGATGAAGGCGGCGCATCAGGCCGCAGCAAGGCCGACGCGCCCGAGATCGACGGCCAGGTCCACCTCCGCGACGCCGGCCACCTCTCCCCCGGCGACATCGTCTCGGTCACCATCGAAGACAGCGACGAGCACGACTTGTTCGGAGTGCCGGTCGCGCGCTAGTCCCAATCGCGCTTGACGACATAATATGCTATCGCCATCCTTCGACATCGAAGGAGTGCTGCCATGTCCTTATTGCTAGCCATGATTGCCAACGCCGCCATTGCCAACATTCCGACCGAAGCGACATCGCGCGTCGGCAAGCCCACCTTATACTGTCGCAACATGGTCATCGGCGCATCGCGGTCGGGCGATGTCGCCGTCTGCCGGACCAAGGCCGCCTGGGCCGCCTTCGACTCCTGCCAGGGCATCACCCGTTATTGCTCGCCCGAGCAGAAGGCAGCGATCCGGGCCAAATACACCGCGTTCGCATTGAACGAGGATAGCCGCGTGGTCTGCCGGATCATGCGCCCCACCGGCTCGCGCCTCAGTGCGGCCAAGGTCTGCATGTCCGAGCGCGAATGGCAACGCATGTGGGACAACAGCCGCGAAACCGCGCGCGACCTGCAAGACACTTTCTCGAAGAAGCCCCTCGGCAGCCAGTAGCGGAAGTGGCCCGGGTCACTTCGCTCCGCTAACTGAAGCTGACAGATTCCCCAGTGTTGGCTGAGGCCGGGTGATGATGGCCATCCCCCCGCTTGTCGGGGACGTGGCGCGAATCGCTAGCGGGAACACGTCGTCCATTGTCACGAAACCGCCGCAACCGGAACCTCCTGCAGCCCCCGCCCGTTCGACGCGAGGGGGGGATAAATCAGGAGAGATTCCATGACCAGCAAACTTTTCGCAGCAATCACCGTGACGACCGCGTTGATCGCGACCTCGGCAATTGCCCAAACCGGCGGCCGCAAGCTGCAGACGGCGATGACCGGCGCCGCCGAAGTCCCGGGACCGGGCGACACTGACGGCACCGGCAGTGCGCAGATCACCGTCAATTCGGGCCAGAACAAGGTCTGCTACAAACTGCGCGTCGCCAACATCGCGGCCGGTACGATGGCCCATATCCATGAAGGCGCGCCAACCGTCGCCGGACCGGTCAAGGTCACGCTTGGTAAGCCTGGCGCCAACGGCATGAGCTCGGGCTGCGTGACCGTCCCGCGTGCGCTGGCGATGGATATCGCCAAGCGTCCGGCCGATTATTACGTCAACATCCACAATGCCGAATTCCCCAACGGCGCGGTGCGCGGCCAGTTGGCCAAATAATTCGACGTTTGTCGCCCGCCCGCGGCTCAGGTTGCAGGCGGGCGATGGCCCGTGCAGTGATCGAGCTGCAAGCCCGCCTGTGACCTACGCTAGCCAGCGCCCAAGCGGACTTCTAAAGGCAGTGCCATGACCGACTTCACTGCCCTGCTACAGCCCGACCGCGGCGAGCCCGCGCGTCTGATCCATGTCGTCGACAAGGATAATTTCTCGATCTGGGCGAAGAAGCAATCGCCTGCGCGCCAGACGATGCTCGACGCGATCAAGTTCGACGCCAAGAGCGCGTTCCAATTCGCTATCCTGCAGGGCAAGAAAGACGGCGAGTTCGATGTCGTCACCTGCGTCGACCAGGCCAATACTCTCGCCCCATGGTGCCTGGCGCGTCTCGGCCAGTCGCTCCCGGCGGGCAAATATCGCATCGACGCTGGCGAACCGGGGCTGGCCGCGCTCGGCTGGTTGCTGTCGCAGCACCGCTTCGACCGCTATAAATCCTCCCCGCCCGAGCCGACCGGCCCGCGCATCTTGCTGACCGGCGACGTTGCGGCCATCGATCCGATGGTGCGCATGGCGGAGGCCACCGCCTTGGTCCGCGACATGGTCGACACCCCCGCCTCCGACATGGGGCCGGCCGATCTCGAGGTTGCGGTGCGTGATCTCGCCAAGACCAGCGGCGCCAAGCTCGAAATCACCCACGGCGATGCGCTCGACAAGGGTTATCCGATGATCGCCGCGGTCGGCAATGGCGCGTCGCGCGATCGATCGCCGCGCTTGCTCGAGCTTCACTGGGGCAAGGACGATGCCCCGCGTATCGCGATCGTCGGCAAGGGCGTGTGTTTCGACAGCGGCGGGCTCGACATCAAACCGTCGAACGGCATGAGGCTGATGAAAAAGGATATGGGCGGCGCGGCGCACGCCATCGCGCTCGCCCGGCTGATCATCGGTGTTCGATTGCCGGTCCGCCTCCACTTGCTCGTCCCGGCGGTCGAAAACAGCATTTCGGCGACCGCTTTTCGCCCCGGCGACATCATCTTCAGCCGCAAGGGGCTCAATGTCGAGATCGACAATACCGATGCCGAGGGGCGGCTGGTGCTCGGCGATGCATTGACCAAGGCGGCCGAGCACGACCCCGAGTTGATCGTCGATTTCGCGACACTTACGGGTGCGGCGCGGATCGCGCTTGGGCCGGACCTGCCGGCCATGTTCGCCAATGATGAGCGTCTCGCCGCCGATCTGATCGCCGCATCCACCGCCGCGCATGATCCGCTGTGGCGGATGCCGTTGTGGGACGATTACGACGATTTGCTCAAAAGCGATCTTGCGGATCTCGCCAACGGCTCGGATTCGCCGATGGCCGGCTCCGTCGTGGCCGCGCTATTCCTCCGCCGGTTTGTGTCGCCGGAGACGCCGTGGGCGCACTTCGACACCTTCGCCTGGCAGCCTGCGGCCAAGCCCGGACGACCCAAGGGCGGGGCCGCGCTCGGCCTCCGAGCGGCGTTCGAAATGCTTGAGAAGCGCTATCCGGCACGCTGAGTTCGGGCGAAATAGAGACAAAGCGGATTGCGGCGACGCAACAAAAGCGCGGCAGTTCCGTTATCACTTTCTATGCGACGCTAAGGAGTAGTTGATGACTGACGGGCAATTGTCCGGCTGGATGCGCACCCTGATCAATTATGTGCGGTCGGGCGAGCCCGATCTCACCAATCGACAGATGGCGCTTCTGATGCTCATTTACCTCACTCCGGGGCCGCATACGGTGCGCGGCATCGCTTCGGCCCTGTCGGTTTCCAAGCCCGTCGTCACTCGCGCCTTGAACACGCTTGGCAGCCTCGGCTATCTGCGGCGCGAACGCGATCTGGATGACCGGCGAAACATCTTCGTCGTCCGCACCAAGGATGGGACCAACTTTCTTGAAAACTTCAGGCGCTACCTCCGGGCAAGCGATGGTCCCTCCAGCCGAACCGCGCTCGCCGGCAACGGCAGCAGCCAAGGCCGCGAGCCCGCCTTCGCTGATCGGTGAGGGCGGCTTTCCGCTGGTCGGCACCTCCGAGCATCCCGACCCGTCGACTCACGCCTACCGCCAGGATCTCGCCGATGTCGCCTTAGCCGGCCGCGTGGTGGCGTCGCATTACGCCGAACCGCTGACCCGCAAAATCCTCTCCGCCGCGCCGTTCCTGTCAGCGCCGGACGACGGCGCCGAAGCGCTGGGTGCGCTCAATCAGGGCGATATATTTCAAATACTCGACAACAGCCGCGGCTGGGCTTGGGGCTACGGCCCCGACGGCCGCGTCGGCTACGTTCGCTCGGCGGCGCTCAAGCCCTGATCACATCTCGCCGCGCTTGCGGCGGATGGCGAACCATTTGGCGACATTGGCATTATGTTCGGCCAGCGTCTCGGCAAACACGTGGCCGCCAGTGCCATCGGCGACGAAGTAGAGCGCCTTGGTCGTTTCCGGATCGAGCACCGCGGCGATGCTGAGCTTGCCCGGATTGGCGATGGGCCCGAGCGGCAGGCCGACTTCCCGGTAGGTATTGTACCCAGTGATGGCATCGAGCTCCGACCGCTTGATCCGCCGTCCCAGCGGTTTGCCCTTGGTGATGGGGTAGATCACCGTCGGATCGGCATCGAGCTTCATCCCGATCCTGAGGCGGTTGCAATACACCCCGGCGACCATCCGCCGCTCGGACGCCTTGGCGGTTTCTTTCTCGACGATCGAGGCCAATGTCAGCGCCTGTTGCGGCGAGTTCACCGGGCACCCCGGCTTGCGCTTGGCCCACAGTGCCGCCAGCTCCTTGTCCATCGCCTTCGTCATCCGTGCCGCGATCGACGACCGCAACTCATCTTTTTCGTAGGAGTAACTGTCGGGCAGCACCGTCCCTTCGCCGATCACCGGCGTTTCGCCATTCGCTTCGGGAAGCGCGGCAAGCCGCTCCTGGACGATGATCGACGGCATCCCCTCGGGCACCGTCAGCAGTCGCTGTAGCGGATGGCCGTGCTGGAGCAGGTCGAGAATCGTCGCCGGGCTGGCATGCTCGGGGATTGCGAACTCCCCGGCCTGGATCGGATCGCCCTCTCCGAGCAGCCGGGCGAGGTAGTAGAATTTGCGCCGCGATCCGTTGATCGCTCCGGCGTAGGACAGATAGTCGGTGGCGGTCTGGAGATGGGTTCCGGCCGGGATATTGACCACCGTCCCCTTTTTGGCCGGCCCCGGACCCCACCACGCATAGGCCACCAGCGCCATCAGCGCGAAGGCGAGGCCCGTGGCGACCCTGCTGGCGAGCTTTTTCAAATCGCCCTCATCACCAGGCTGGCGTTGGTCCCGCCAAACCCGAAGCTGTTGTTGAGTACCGCCTTGACCTTGCGCTTCTTGGCGACGTGCGGAACGAGATCGACCCCCGCCGTGCCTTCGCTCGGATTGTCGAGGTTGAGCGTCGGCGGGACGATCTGGTCGCGGATCGCCAGGATGCAGAAAATGCTCTCGACCGCGCCTGCCCCACCGAGCAAATGCCCGATCGCCGATTTGGTCGAGCTCATCGAAGCACCGCACAGATCGTTGCCGAACACCCGCTTGGCCGCCGCCAGCTCGATCGTGTCAGCCATCGTCGAGGTGCCGTGCGCGTTGATATAATCGATGTCGCACGGCTCCATCCCAGCCTTCTTGAGCGCCATTCGCATGGCGAGCTCGGCGCCCTTGCCCTCGGGGTGCGGCGCGGTGACATGGTAGGCATCTCCTGACAGGCCATAGCCGACCACTTCGGCGTAGATCTTCGCGCCGCGCGCCTTGGCATGTTCATATTCCTCGAGCACCACCACGCCAGCGCCCTCGCCCATCACGAACCCGTCGCGGTCCTTATCGTACGGGCGCGAGGCCTTTTCGGGCTGGTCGTTGAAGTTGGTGCTGAGCGCGCGCGCCTGGGCGAAGCCGGCAATCCCGATCGGGCAGATCGTCGCCTCGGCGCCACCCGCAAGCATGATGTCGGCATCGTCATCCTTGATCATCCGCGCCGCATCGCCGATCGAATGGGCGCCGGTCGAGCAAGCGGTGACCACCGCATGGTTCGGCCCCATCAGCCCATATTTGATGCTGACCTGGCCCGAGATCAAATTGATCAGCCTTCCGTGGACGAAGTGCGGCGAGACTCGTCCCGGCCCCTTCTCGGCCAGCACCAAAGATTCCTTCTCGATCCCCGGCAGCCCACCAATCCCCGACCCGATCGAGCAGCCGGCGCGAAACCGCATCGCTTCGGGCATGTCGAGCAATCCGGCATCCTCGATCGCCTGGCCGGCGGCGTCGATCCCGAAGATGATGAACGGATCGACCTGGCGCTGGACCTTGTGGTCGACGCGCTTGTTGGGGTCGAAGCCATATTCGTGGGTTGCCGGTTTCACTTCGCAAGCGATGTGGCATTTCTGGTCCGAGGCATCGAAATGGGTGATCTTGCCCGCGCCCGATTTACCCGCGAGGATATTGGCCCACGTCGTCTCGACGTCGCCACCAAGCGGTGTCACCAGCCCCAGCCCCGTTACCACCACACGCCGCATTCTATTTCCCCTGCTTGCTGCCCGACATGCAAACGGCCCCCCGTTTTGACGCGGGAAGCCGTTCGAGCCGCCTCATCGGCGAGCCGGCAGCCGATCGGTCCCGATCAGGCCTTATGTTGGTCGATGAAATCAATCGCGTCCTTGACGGTCGCAATCTTCTCCGCGGCGTCATCGGGAATTTCGACCCCGAATTCTTCCTCGAACGCCATCACCAGCTCGACGATGTCCAGGCTGTCGGCGCCCAGATCGTCGATGAAGCTCGCTTCTTCGGTGACCTTTTCGGCGTCGACACCAAGATGCTCGACGACGATTTTCTTCACCCGATCAGCGGTCTCGCTCATGTGGACTTTCCTTCCTGTTTATCTTGAACGCTGCCCTAGCCGCGCCGCGCTTGGCCCGCAAGTGGGACAAGTCGCGCTCGACGGCTCAACCACGCGGCTCTATCGCTGGTTCCGATGCGCCGCGACCGACCGCTTACCATTGGCGAAATTGACCTTGCCCGATCGATCTTCGGGTCGGCGATCGATTATGGTCGGGTGCGGATCGTTCGCGGCCGGTGGTGGCCGTTCCAGCCGCGCGGAATCGTCATGGCGCCGACCGGCAATATCCATTTCCACCCCGACGATTCGCACTGGTCGGATGATTTTGCGGGCGAGTCGCTGTCGCTCCAGGGGCTGTTCATTCATGAAATGACCCATGTGTGGCAGTCGCAGAAACGCGGCCGTTTCTATCTCCCGCTGATGCGCCACCCATTCTGCCGCTATGCCTATCAGCTTCGCGAAGGCCAGCGGTTCGACCGTTATGGCCTTGAACAGCAAGCCGAAATCGTCCGTCACCGGTTCCTGGCCGATCGCGGGGTCCTGGTCCCGCAGCTTGCTGATCGCTTATTGCTGCCGTTCGACTCAGCTGTAACATAATCGCCACATCGTCGGGATTAACGCCGGGGGCCGGTTACGTCTCGCCACGCGATGTGCATACAGTCTTCTCCGTACACGACCTTTAACGGGGGGGTTAGAATGATCATCCGGTCCAATGTTGCGCGTCAATTGCTGGTCGGCGTCGCCGCCCTCGGCATCCTCGCTCCGGCGGCAGCGCAAAATGCGCCCGCCCAAGCATCACAATCCAGCGCGAATGCGGAGGACGAGATCGTCGTCACCGCCACCAAGCGATCAAGCCGCATCCAGGACGTTCCGTTCTCGATCAACGCACAGACTCAAAAGGATATCGAGCGCGCCCACGCGCAGTCGCTCGAAGACCTCAGCCGCAACATTGCCGGCCTCACCGTGCAGAACCTCGGGCCGGGCCAAAGCCAGGTGTCGGTCCGCGGTGTTTCCGCCGGCCAGATCGCCCGCGATCAGCCGGGCGTGAAGGAACAGGTCGGAACGTATCTCGATGAGTCAGTGACCTCGGTCTCGCTGTTCACACCCGACTTCGATTTGTACGACCTCAACCGGGTCGAGACCCTGCGCGGGCCGCAAGGCACGTTGTTCGGGTCGGGCAGTGTCGGCGGCACCATCCGCTACATCACCAATCAGCCCAACGTCGACCGGGTCGAAGGCTCGGTTGAAGGCGGTGTCAGCATCCTCAAGGGCGGCGACATCGGTTATTCGCTCAAGGGCGCGATCAACGTCCCGCTGTCGAGCACCGTCGCACTCCGCGCGGTCGCTTACGGGACCCACTTCGGCGGCTTCATCAGCTCGGTCGGGCCGTATGCGAAGAAAAACGTCAATGACGGAAGCCGCGTCGGTGGCCGCGTGTCGTTGCTGTTCCAGCCGACGCCCGAGCTCAAGATTACGCCGCGCGTCGTCTATCAGGACATCAAGGCCAACGGGTTCAACCGTGAAGACCATTACATCCTGTTCAACAATCAGTTCACCACCGGCGGCAACACGCTCGGCGAGCGCCAACAATATCTGCGCCTTCGCGAGCAGTTCCGCGACAAGACGTTGCTTGCCGACCTCGTCGCCAGTTACGACTTCGGCCCGGTCGAGCTGACCTCGGTCACGTCGTACCTTAACCGAGACATCCTCGTCAGCCGCGATGCTTCGGCGCTGACCGGTTCGGTGTACGTGTCGTTTGCCGGAGCTGCAGCGGCAGCGGCCGGCGGCGCAGCGCTTAACTCCAACCTCGTGGACACGACCAAGCTCAAGCAATGGACCCAGGAACTGCGGCTTGCCTCGACTGGTACCGGTCCGTTCCAGTGGGTGTTCGGCGGCTTCTACAGCCATGTCGACCGCACGTATGCGCAAAGGTTGCCGACGCCAGGGTCCGATGTGTTCGGCCAGATCTTCCTTAATGCGGTAGCCGGTGGTTTGCCGATCGCTTTGACGCGCAACGGCTTCCCGGCCGACAGCCCGTACAACGCCGACATCTCTTACAAGATCAAGCAGGGCGCGTTGTTCGGCGAGGCCAGCTACAAGATCGGTCAGTTCAAGCTGACTGCCGGTGCGCGCTATTACAACTTCAAGGAAGTACGCGACTTCGTTTCGGGCGGGATTTTCTCCGACGGCAACACCAACCTCGGCGACAAGACCAAGTCGCACGGCATCACGCCGCGCTTCATCGCCAGCTGGGAGCCGAGCCGCAGCCTGACCGTCAACATTCAGGCCGCGAAGGGCTTCCGCCTTGGCGGTATCAATGACCCGATCAACCGGCCGCTATGCTCGCCGGCGGATCTGATCACGTTCGGCGGCCAGACGACCTACAAGGACGAAACCTTGTGGAACTACGAAGCCGGGCTGAAATATTCGAAGAACGGCATCACCTTCAATACCGCGGTGTTCCACAACGAGATCCGCGATCTGCAGGTCACGCTGACCGCCGGCAGCTGCTCGTCGCGTCTGGTCTATAATGTGCCCAAGGCTCATTCGACGGGGGTCGAGGCCGAGTTCTCGGCGCGGCCAATGACCGGTCTCGACCTGACGCTTTCGGGTAACGTCCAGAGCGCCAAGTTCGATTCGACCGTCCTTGGGGGCATTCGTGAGGGCAACCGGCTGCCATCCGTTCCCAAATACCAGCTCGCGGCGGGGTTCAATTACGAACATCCGCTCAACGACAGCGTCGATTGGCGCATCGGGGGCAGCGTTCAGCGCGTCGGCAATCGCTTTGGCGAACCGGGCGATCAGGAACCGGGCGCTGGCCTGATTTCCAATGCCCTGTTCTACAATCCGCTGACCGGCGCGTTCGGCTCGGGGGTGAACAACCTCGGCTCGCTCCGCCTGCCCGGCTACACGTTGGTCAACCTCGACGCGGGCCTTCACTTCGGCAGCGGCTTCGACGTGTCGCTCTACGTCAAGAATTTGTTCGACAGCAGCCCGAGACTGGCGATCGATCGGGAGCGCGGCCTGCGTGCCCGCTTCGGCTACATCATCGGGACGCCGCGGGTGATCGGGTTGACGCTGCGCAAGTCGTTCTCCGCCGACAAGGCGTTGCCGCCACCACCACCGCCGCCACCGCCCCCGCCGCCTCCGCCGCCGCCACCAGCGCCGACGCAGACCTGCTCGGACGGTTCGGTGATCCTGGCGACCGACGCCTGTCCGCCGTCACCGCCGCCGCCGCCTCCCCCGCCAGAGCCGGAGAAGGGCTAAGCAATGACTGGAAAAAGCGACTCAAAATCCGGTTCGCTGCTTCCTGACCTGACACGCCGCTCGCTCCTCACCGGAGCGGGCGGCGTTTCGCTATCCGCTGCAATGCTCAAGTCCGCGCCCGCCGGATCGAAGGCGCACGTTGCGGTGATCGGCGCCGGCGTGTTCGGGGCATGGACCGCACACCATCTGCTCGCCGCCGGGCACCGCGTCACCTTGGTCGATGCCTGGGGCCCGGCGCACGCCCGCGCCTCCTCTGGCGGCGAATCGCGGATGACCCGCGCCGCTTACGGCAAAGACATGATCTACTCGCGCATGGCGCTCGACAGCCTGGTGCAGTGGAAAGCGCTCAGCAGCCTGTCGGGATTGCCGATCTTCAATCCATGCGGGGTGCTGTTCTTCTTCCAAGCCGAAATTCCGTACCTCGCCGACTCGCTCGCCGCGCATGCCAAGCTCGGGATCCCCAGCCAGGCGCTCGGCCATGCCGAGATGTCCCGGCGCTTCCCGATGATCGATTTCGACGGCGTCAACGCGGCGATCTTCGAGCCCGGCTTCGGCGCGCTGATGGCGCGCCGCGCAGTGCAGACGCTGGTCATGCGCTTCGTCAAAGATGGCGGCCAATACGTAGACGGCTTCGTCCGGCCCCCCGCAGCGTCCACCACCAAGCTCACCGATATCACCCTGGCATCTGGCGAACGCATCGCCGCCGACCGGTTCGTCTTCGCGGCTGGTCCGTGGCTGCCCAAGCTGTTCCCTGAGGTGATCGGCGACCGCATCCAGCCGACGCGGCAGGAAGTATTCTTCTTCGCCCCGCCCGCCGGCGACCCATTGTTCCAGCCCGCCCGCATGCCCGGCTGGGCCGATTTCAATGGCGGCGATCTCTATTACGGCTTCCCCGACCTCGAGTCGCGCGGGGTCAAGTTCGCGCATGACACCCACGGCGTCGACGTCGATCCCGACACCCAGTCACGCCGCCCGACCGAAGCCGCATTGGCCGACGTCATCGCCTACCGCGATCGCCGCTTCCCGCGCCTGCGCGGCGCGCCGCTGACCGAAAGCCGGGTCTGCCAATATGAGAATAGCTCGAATGGCGACTTCCTGATCGACCGCCACCCGGCAATGTCCAACGTCGTCATCGTCGGCGGCGGGTCGGGCCACGGCTTCAAGCACGGCCCCGAAGTCGGTCGGCTCGCCGCCAGGCTCGCGCTGACCAGCGCCACTCAACTCGAGCCCCGCTTCAGCCTCGCGACCAAGGCGATCACCCACCGCCGCGAAGTGATTTAGCCGGGCTTTTTCGCCACTCCGACCAGCGCCGGGCGAAGCAGGCGGTCCTTCATCACATAGCCGGCCTGCATTTCCTCGATGATCGTGCCCGGCTCTTCGTCACTCGGAATCTCGATCATCGCCTGATGCCGGTGCGGATCGAGCGGCAGGCCCTTCGACGCGACCCGCTCGACCCCATTGCGCGCGAACACCGAATCGAGCTCGCGCGCGGTCGCCTCGATCCCGGCGAGGAAGTTGGCCGCGGTCTGATCGGCGCGCAATTCGTCGGTCACCGCCGCCAGCGCGCGTTCGATATTATCCTTGATCGCCAGCATGTCGCGCGCGAACCCGGCCGACGCATAGGTCCTGGCGTCGGCCATTTCCTTTTCCAGCCGTCGGCGCGCGTTCTGCTGTTCGGCGGCGACGTAGAGCGCCTTCGAATTGGCTTCCTCGAGCGCGTTCTCCAGCTCGCCCACGCGGTCGTGCTCGGCCAGCTCGGGCGACCCCGCCGCGGTCTCGGCGCGGATCTCTTCGGCTTCGTCGTGATAGTCGTTGTCGTTCTCGTTCATGCCATCCATCTCGTCAGTGCTTGCGCTGTAAAATCAACCATGGGGACCACGCGGGCATAGTTCAACCGCGTCGGGCCGATCACGCCGACCACGCCGACCACCCGATCGTCGCTGTCGCGATAGGGTGCGGCGATAACGCTCGAACCCGACAAAGCGAACATTCTATTCTCCGAACCGATGAAAATCCGGCAACCGTCGCCGTCGCGCGCGCCCTCGAGCAAGCGGGCGATTTCCTGCCGGTCCTCGAGCTCGTCGAGCAATCTGCGCACTCGCTCGAGATCCTCCGCCGCGGCCTGGTCGATCAAATTGGCCTGGCCCCGCACGATCAGCACCGGGCGCTGGCTCGCATCCTTGCTCCACGCCGCCAAGCCGAGCGCGACCAGCTCGGCCGCCGCCCCGTCGATCGCCTCGCGCCGCTCGCTAATCTCCAGTCGAAGCCGCGCCTCGGCCTCGCCCAATGTCAGCCCCGAGAGTCGCGCACTGACGTAATTGGCGACTTCGGCGAGCGACACCGCGCTCGTTCCGGGGGCAAGTTCGACCATCCGATTCTCGACCGCGCCGTCCATCCCGACCAGTACTGCCAGCGCGCGGGTCGGGCTGAGCGAGACGAAGCTCAATTGCTTCAGCCGCATCTCGCGTTTCGGGGTCAGCACGACTCCGGCGCAGGCGGACAATCCGGACAGGGCAGAGGTTGCCTTGGACAAGGTTTCCTCGAGCGAGCCGGAGCGGTCCATCAGCGACTCGATGGCCGCGCGCTCGGCCGCCGCGGGGAGCGTCGCCTGCATGATCCCGTCGACGAACAGCCGCAGCCCGGTCTCGGTCGGCACTCGCCCGGCGGAGGTATGCGGATGGGTCAACAGCCCGCGCTCCTCCAGCTCCTGCATCACCCCGCGGATCGAGGCCGGCGACAGGCTGACATTGCCCGCCAGCATCTTCGACCCGACCGGCTGCCCGCGCTCGATATAAGCATCGACCACCAGCCCGAAAATCTGGCGCATGCGGTCGGTCAGTTCGGGCAAGGGGGTGGTCATCACCCGTCCCATCTAGGATTGCGCCGCCCGCCGGTCTAGGGAGCCGCGAACCACCAATCAGGAGAATCCCATGCGCCCCAGCGGCCGCGCCCCCGACCAGATGCGGACTTTGACCTTCGAACCGGGCTTTACCAAGCATGCCGAGGGATCGTGTCTGGTGAGTTTCGGCGACACCCGCGTGCTGGTCACCGCCAGCGTCGAGGAGAAGGTTCCGCCATTCCTGCGCGGCAAGGGCCAGGGCTGGGTCACCGCCGAATATGGCATGCTCCCCCGTGCCACCCACACCCGCGGTAATCGCGAGGCGGCCAAGGGCAAGCAATCGGGCCGGACGCAGGAAATCCAGCGGCTGATCGGGCGCAGCTTGCGCGCGGTGGTCGACCTGAAGGCGCTGGGCGAGCGCCAGATCGTGATCGACTGCGACGTTATCCAGGCCGACGGCGGCACCCGCACCGCGTCGATCAGCGGCGCATGGGTCGCGCTGCGCATCGCGGTCGACAAGCTCAACCTGGCGGTTGACCCGATCACCACGCAGGTCGCGGCGGTGTCGTGCGGCATTCATGACGGCCAACCGGTGCTCGACCTCGATTATGTCGAGGATAGCTCGGCCGGGTCGGACGGCAATTTCGTGCTGACCGGCGACGGCGCGATCGTCGAGGCGCAAATCTCCGCCGAGGGCGCGACCTTCGACGAGGAAGCCTTGCTCCGCTTGCTGCGCCTCGCCAAGATCGGCTGCACCGAAATTTTCAAGGCGCAACTGGCGGCCACAGGTCGATGAAGGCAATCGGCCCGAAACTGGTCATCGCGACTCATAATGCGGGCAAATTGCGCGAGATTCGGGCGCTGACGGAGCCGTTCGGGATAGAGTGCCTCGGCGCGGCCGAACTCGACCTGCCCGAGCCCGAGGAAATCGGCGTAACCTTCGTCGACAATGCCGAATTGAAGGCGCGCGAAGCCGCCGATCTGTCAGGTCTTCCGGCGCTCGCCGACGACAGCGGGCTCAGCGTCGATGCGCTCCACGGCCAGCCCGGAATCTACTCGGCACGCTGGGCAGAAGACGAGAGCGGGAACCGCGATTTCGGTCGCGCCATGGAGCGCGTTTGGAACGAGGTCGGGGCCGCAGGTCCCGAGGCCGGCCATGACGCGCATTTCGTCTGCGCCCTCTCGCTCGCCTGGCCCGATGGCAGCATCCAGAGCTTCGAAGGCAAGGTCCACGGCACCCTCGTCTGGCCACCGCGCGGCGGCAACGGCTTCGGCTATGACGCGATGTTCGTCGCCGCGAGAATGGACCGGACGTTTGGCGAAATCGACCCAGCCGAGAAGCACGCCATCAGCCACCGGGCCGAAGCGTTTAAATTGCTGGTGGCTGCGCTGGGCAAGTGAGCGACCTCGCCCTCTACGTCCACTGGCCGTTCTGCGTCTCCAAATGCCCCTATTGCGACTTCAACAGCCATGTCCGCGACACGGTCG
>ENA-OBIT01000013-OBIT01000013.1-metagenomes-genome-assembly--contig:-NODE-13-length-59098-cov-3.70896_pt1 | contig 59098 bp, 44 predicted proteins | sample MGYA00153386_OBIT01 | MGnify analysis MGYA00153386
GTACTTACACTTTCTTCACTAATTCTGATGCTGGAAGTAAATTATACATCAACGATGCTCAAATTGTAAATAACGATGGAGTTCACAATCTACAAGAGCGATCTGGTACAATATCAATGACTCCCGGTAAGTATTCTTTGGTAGTTGATTATTTTGAAACAACTGGAACTGAGTCATTAACAGTTCAATGGTCTGGTCCTGGGATTTCCAAAGCAACTATTCCAACTTCTTTACTAGAGAAATTTTTCTTCGGAGTTGACGTAATTGCACCAAGTGTGGTAACAAATCTAAATGGATCAGCTGCTAGAAATTCTATAGCATTATCTTGGAATCGTGCTACAGATAATCAAAAAGTGGTTTCTTATAGTGTATTTAATAATGGTATTTTTGTTGCTACGACAACCGGAAACACAGCAGTTATTACTGGCTTGTCAGCAAACAGTTTAAATAAAATTGGAATAGTTACCAATGACTTTGCTGGCTTAAGATCAGATACCGCTAAATTGTCAGTTACTACGTTGAGCAATCAAGCTCCAACGTTTGCTTCTATTTCAAATCAATCACTCAACGAAGGCACCTCAATAACATTGAGCATTGATGCAAGTGATGTAGAAAATGATGCAATCGTATTTTCAACTATAAACCTTCCATTGTTCGTTACGGCAGCTAATTCAACTCCTGGAGTTTTATTGCTTACCATTTCTCCTGATGCAACGCAAGAAGGTGTTTACACAAATTTAAGTGTATCCGTTACTGATCAATTTGGTGCTACTTATTCCCAGCTATTTAATGTAACTGTTTTAAACACCAACCAAGCTCCAACAATTTCAGCTACAGGTGTAATAAATGTTAATGAAAGCATGACGGTAAACACATTAGTAACAGCAACTGACGAAATCGGATCTGTAATTACGTTATCAGTTTCTGGCTTGCCTTCCTTTGCAACTTTTACAGATAATGGAAACGGAAGTGGAATCATTTCTTCAAGTCCTGGTTATAGTGATGCCGGTGTATATTCATCAGTAGTTATTAGTTCAACAGACGGATTATTAATTTCTACTGCAAATGCTCAGATTACGGTAAACAATACCAACAGACTTCCGGTATTAGCTTCAATTGGAAGTCAAACGGTAACAGCTCCGGCTAATTTAGTAGTATCTTTATCAGCAACAGATCAAGATGCAGAAGGGATCGTTTTCTCCGCAACTTCACTCCCTAGTTTTGCTACCCTTACAGACATTGGAAACGGAACAGGTTCAATAAGTTTTTTACCGTTAAATTCAAATGCAGGTTTATTTACTTTTGATGTTAAAGCAACTGATGCTTCAGGAGGTATTACTTCAGAAACGGTTAAATTAACGGTTATCGGAGTTAATTTTGCACCACAGGTATCCATTGCAGATCAGTTTGTAAATGAAAATGGTCAATTAAATTTAGTAATAACGGCAACAGATGTTAATACCAATGATGTTGTTACTATTTCAGCAAGTAATTTGCCAGCTTTTGCCACATTTATAGATAATGGAAATAGAACAGCCAATATGATATTCTCTCCAGGCTATTATGATGCAAGTGTTTACACTAATATTTCAATAACGGTAAATGATGGTTTACTTTCAGGCTCCGATTTATTTGATGTTACAGTTAATAACGTAAACCAGTTACCTGTAGTAAATCCATTACTCAATAGAACGATGATAGGAGGAACTACACTTTCAGTAAATGTATCGGCAACCGATGCTGATGGTGATGCAGTAATACTTATAGCAAGTAATCTCCCATCGTTCGCTATGTTCACAGATAATGGTAATGGAACAGGATTATTAGTTTTATCACCTTTATTCACTGATGCCGGAACATTTACTGCAATTACTTTTACTGCTGCGGATGCCTCATCTACGTCTTTAACTGCTGCATTTGATTTAGAAGTTCAATCATTTAATAACGTTCCAGTTGTAGCTGCAATTTCCAATAAAACACTTGACGAAAATTCAACTTTAACGGTTTTAGTTTCGGCAACCGATGCAGATGGTGATAATATTGTATTAACAGCAAGCAATTTACCTTCTTTTGCTTTGTTTACAGATAATGGTAATGGAACAGGAACTATAAATTTAACACCTGGTTCAACCCATTTTGGAGCCTATCCCAATGTTACCATTACTGCAACGGATGTTAAAGGAGCAAATGGAACAAGTATTTTTAGTATCAATGTAAACGATGTAAATATTTTATATCGAGTTAATTGTGGTGGAGCAGCAATTGTAGCATCGCCAATCAATTGGGGAATTGATAATATTACTACTAAATCTCCTTTTTTAGATCCAACTAGTCAGAATGCGACTGCTGGTAGTTCTGCATGGATTGGAGTAAATACAACAGGAGCACCTAATAATTTATTTGGTCAGTTTAGAACGTTCTTTGCTGGCAGAGTACCAATTATGTATAATTTCCCAGCAACTAATAATGGAGAATACATAATAAACTTATTTTTTCATTCTAAAGCAGTAAATGGTGTAAATGCCGCAGGAGTTAGAAAATTTGATGTCAAAATAGAAGGTGTAACTGTACTGAGCAACTATGATATTTTTGCTGATGCAGGAAATGCTGCAGTAAGAAAATCTTTTAGAGTTTTAATTACTGATGGTACAATTGATATTGATCTTGCAAGAGTTTTGGCAGATCCAATTATTAGTGGAATTGAAATTGTTGGAATAACTTCTCCTTCTGGATTGAAAATTGAGACGTCAAATTCAGTTTCAAATGTAAATTCTCAAACTTCAAGTTTACTTAACGTAACGGTTTCTCCTAATCCATTTAAAAGTAACTTAACAATTCGTTTCAATGAAGAGGTTAAAGAACGAATCCAACTTGTAATAGTTGACATAGTTGGTAAAGTTGTGTATCAGGAAGTTCAAACTTTATTAAATGGAACTAATGAAGTACAAATTTCTCTTCCAGAAAATCAAATTAACAACGGTGTTTATTTATTAAAGTTGACATCAAATGATGGTAGAACTCAACTTGTTAAATTAATAAAAGAATAAGCTCTCAATTAAATTTACTTTAAATAAAAAAAGGTCTGGCTAATAACCAGACCTTTTTTGTTTTTAAAAATCTATAATACAATATTTTAATTTAAAAAATAGAGATTATCAACTGATTTAAGTTTTATGATTTAATAGAAAAGCTGAATTTAATTAATGAAAAGGTATTTGTAGCTACGTAAAATTGCGTAGATCAAATACATAATAAGCAGTATTGTTATATAGCTTTCTAAAATTTAATTTTATGAAATTATAATTTTTGAATAAAACAATCTATTAATAATTAAAAATAATTTGCTTTTAAATAAATAGTTTAAAATTAATATACAAAAAGTTCAGTGTTAAAAATTTTATTATAAAAGCAGTAAGAAAAACTTAAAATCTTCATTTATATAAATAAAAATCTCATTAGTAAAACCCAAAATTATGAAAAAAGTAGAATCACTGTTATTTAGAGCCTTGATTATGATAATTGTTATCATCAGCTTTAGTTTAAACGTTTTCGCACAAGGTTATGTTCCATTTAAATATACTCCAAGTTTAGGTTGGAACACATCAGCTTACAAATCATTTAGATTCACTAGTGCAACGCCAAGTGTAGGATCTATGAATTTAAGAATTAAATATCCGAATGGATATGATTCAGCTGGATTAGGAACAGAAAAATATCCACTTATTCTCTTTTTACATGGAAAAGGCGAAGCTGGTAATGACAATGATTATCATTTAATACATGGTGGCCAACAACATTTGGCTGCGGTAAATAATGGTAAATTTAATGGATTTTTATTGTATCCACAACACGAATTTCAATTTTGGACAGATGGAACTGATGGAAATAGTTCGTTTATGTCGCCACCCATTCAAAAAGTAATAGACATGCTTGATTTTTTAATAACAAGATATAAAATAGATCCAAATAGAATTATAGTTCATGGTCTTTCTATGGGCGGTGCAGCCTCTTGGTATATTGCCAACAAAAGACCTGATTTATTTGCTGCTATTTTACCCATGTCTAATGGTGGATTACCAACTCAAATTTCCAATTTAATTAATACCAATATCTGGCTATTTCAAGGAGAAAGAGATGTTAACCCAGAGCCTCAAGCTGCACGACTTCAGCGTGACCGAATTATAGCTGCTGGTGGTAGAATCAGATACACGGAATATGCAAATGTTGGTCATGGAACTTGGAATATTGCTTACGCTGAGCCAGATTTTTTTTCATGGATATCAGATCAATCTCAATTAAAGATTCATGTTTTTGGAGATGATCCAAATTTTTGTGTTGGGGGAAGTTTACGATTAGGCATTGTTAAAGGTTTATTTCAATATGAATGGTCAAATGGTGAATCGACTAATGAAATAGTAGTTACTTCAACAGATTCATATTCAGTTAGATTCAAAAGAAAATCTAACTCGGCATGGTCTGAATGGTCTACACCAGTAAATGTTGGTAATAAAGCAATTACGAATCTTGTATCAATAACTTCCAATAGAAGTACTGCGCTTCCTGTAATTGGTAGTAACGTTACATTGAGTGCACCAGCAGGATTTTCATATTTATGGTCAAATAACTCCACGGCACAAAGTATTCAAATTGCAAATCCGGGTATTTTTAACGTAAGAGTTACAGAAATTGGTAAATGTATAAGTTTACCATCTCAATCAATTGTAGTTACGCGAGGTTCAGCGACATCAGCAATGATCACCCCTTCCAATATTGTGGCCACGGTTTTATCTCCCACCGCAATTGATTTAGTTTGGAATGATAATTCTTCTAATGAAACTTTTTTTGAAGTCTATTTTTCTCAAACAGCCGGTGGTACAGCAATATATTTAGGTAAAGTTGATGCCAATGTATCATCATTTTCTGTTATAAATTTAAGACCGAATAGAGATCATTTTTTTAGAATAAGAGCAATAAATAACACAGGATTTTCAGCATTTTCAGCTAATACCTTAGCCAGAACATTACCTGATATTTTACCTCCTACTAGTCCAACTAATTTGCAGGCTAATAATAAAACATTAAATAGCATTTCTTTAATATGGAATCCATCAACGGACAATGTTGGAGTAGTTGCTTATGACATATTTAGAGATGGTTTATTGATTGGTTCTTCAACTATTAATTCTTTTATATCTACTGGTTTATTAACTGACATACCATATTTATTTAAAGTTAGAGCAAGAGATATTTCTGGAAATAATTCGGGTTTTAGTAATGAAAATCTACAAAGCATATCTTTTATCAATGGATTAGATTTTAAATATTACGAAGGAACTTGGTCGGTAATTCCTGATTTTGCCACAATATTGGAAATTAGAGGCGGTACTGGTACGAATTTTATTATTTCGCCTCGAGATTTAAATAATCGCTTTGGATTTAAGTTTGAAGGTTATGTTGATGTGCAAACCGCGGGTGTTTATAATTTTTTTACCACCTCTGATGATGGTAGTGACTTATTTATTAACGGAATAAGAGTTGTAAACAATGATGGTTTACATGGTGCAATTGAACGAAGTGGAAATATTACCTTACCAATTGGAAAGCATGCCATTATTGTACGGTTTTTTGAGAATGAAGGTGGTGAATCACTTGATGTAAAGTGGGAGGGACCAGGAATTTCAAAAGCTAATATTCCAAATGCAAAGTTATTTAGAATTAATAATAATTTTGACGGAGTTGTACCTTCTGTTCCTTCAAATCTTTCTGTTGCAGTCAAAAAATTTAATTCCATTCATTTAAAATGGGATGCTTCCACAGACAATATTGGGGTTACTGGTTATTCAATTTTTAGAAATGGGGTATTAGTAGGCAATAGTTTAACTAATAATTTTGAAGTTACAGGGCTTGATACCAATAATACGTACACTTTTCAGGTAGATGCAAGAGATTTGTTTGGAAATGTATCAGCGAAGTCTACAATAATCACTGAAGGATTAGTAATTTCTCAAGGCACCAGTTATAAATATTTTGAAGGTTCATGGAATGTTGTTCCAGATTTTTTACTGGGTAATGAAAAGAAAAGAGGAAATACGCAAAACTTTAGTATTGCTGAACGAGATCGTGACGATGATTTTGGATTTAGATTCGAATCTATTCTAAAAATTAATTCCTCTGGATCTTACACTTTTTATACAACTTCTGACGATGGAAGTAATTTGTATATTGATGGAATAAAAGTTGTGGATAATGATGGATTACATGGGGCTAATGAAAGATCAGGAAATATAATTCTTTCAAGTGGGGATCATTATTTAACTGTTGACTTTTTTGAATCAGGTGGAGGTGAGTTAATAACCGCACAATGGGAAGGTCCTGGAATACCTAAACAAGATATTCCTTCAAATTTATTAAGTAAGTTTTTTTACGGAGTTGACATTGTTCCACCAAGCCAGGTATTAAATTTACAAGGAGTACCAACAAGAAATGCGATAAGTTTAAGTTGGAATTCAGCTACTGACAATCAAAAAGTTACTGGATATGATGTTTACAATAATGGAGTGTTTGTTCAAAGTTTAACAGGAAATTTGATTACAATAAATGGATTAACAAATAGTACGCTTTATAATCTAGGAATTGTAACTAAAGATTTCCAAGGCTTTAGATCGGATACTGCAAAACTTTTAATTTCTACCCTTGCTAATCAAGCACCAGTTTTTCCTCTTATTTCAAATCAAATAATAGTTGAAGGAGGTTTACTTTCATTAACCTTAAATGCAGTAGATCCAGAAAATGATGTGATATCAATGACCACTTTAAATTTGCCATCCTTTGTTAGTGCAGTAGATAATGGAAACGGAAGTCTAACAATTGTATTCAATCCTGGATTTGCTGATGCAGGTTATTATCCTAACTTAAAATTAATAGCAACTGACCAATTAGGTGCGACTTATAATCAAGTATTTAATCTTTCTGTAGGAAATTCTAATACTGCACCTGTTTTTGAACCAATAAGCGATGTAACTATTAATGAAGGATCTAATGCAACCATTACAATTACAACAAGCGATGAAACTGCTATTACGCTTTCTGCGGCTGGTTTACCCTCTTTTGCTACTTTTAGCGATAATGGAAACGGAACGGGTTCAATACTTTTAAGCCCCGGTTTTAATAATGCTGGTACTTACTCATCTATTGTAATATTAGCAAGCGATGGTACTTTTTCTTCAACTGAAGTCTTTGATATTTTAGTAAGCAATTTTAACAGACTTCCATTTATAGCAAACGTTGCAAGTCAAACCGTGACTGCTCCAAATTCTTTAAGTGTTCCTATTTCGGCTACAGATGAGGATGGAGAAAATATGATAATATCAACATCGGGTTTACCAGCTTTTGCTTCTTTAATTGACAACGGGAATGGAATTGGAAGTCTGAATTTTTCACCACTTCAAACTGATGCAGGACTGTATAGTTTTGACGTTTTAGTTACTGATGCATCCTCAGGAGTATCTTCAAAAACAATTAATTTAACTGTTGTCGGAACAAATTTTCAGCCTCAAATTGCTGAAATTTCCAACATTACCATGAATGAAAATGGTTTTGTAACCTTATCAGTTGTGGCAACAGATGCAAATTTGAATAATTCATTAATTTTTTCAGTAAATAATTTGCCAAGTTTTGCAACTTTTTCAGATAACGGAGATAGAACTGCAACAATAAACATTGCACCAAGCTATTTTAATGCTGGATTTTACGGTTCCATCCAAATTAACGTAAGTGATGGAATTTTAAGTAATGTAGAAAACTTTGATCTAACAGTAGCAAATATTAACAGAGAACCTGTTGTAAATTTAATTGCTAATCAATCAATGCTTTCAAATAGCTCTCTTAGTTTAAATGTATCAGCAACAGATTCTGATGGAGACGTAATTGATTTAACAGCAAGTTTCTTACCAGCTTTTGCCACATTTATTGATAATGGAAATGGTACAGGGGTTATTAATTTTTCTCCATCAGCTTTAAACAGTGGAAACTACACTGGATTAACTATAACAGCAGCAGATGCAGAATCTGTGCCCATTGGTGTTTCATTTGATTTAGAAGTTTTGCCTACTAATACAGCACCAGCTATTGCCAATGTCACTAATAAAGTATTAGATGAAAACACATCATTAATAGTTTTAATTTCCGCAACCGATATTGATTTAAACAATATAACCTTAACCGTAAGTAATTTGCCATCATTTGCTAGTTTTACCAACACCGGAAATGGTACAGGCTCAATTTCAATTAATCCTGGATCTACCGGATTTGGTACTTACAACAACGTAACCATAACGGCAAATGACGGAAATGGAGGAATAAGTTCAACTTCTTTTGCAATTTATGTAAATGATGTAAATATACTGTATAGGGTAAATTGTGGTGGATTATCAATTAGTGCCTCACCAATAAATTGGGGGCTTGATAATTTCTCCAATCGTTCCATATACCTTGATCCTGCAAGTCATAATGCTACCGCCGGCAGTTCAGTATGGAACGGTGTAAATACTACAGGTGCCCCAAATAATTTATTTGGTCAATTCAGAACGTTTTTTGCGGGTAGAGTTCCTATTATGTACAATTTCCCTGCTGCAAATTCTGGGGAGTATATTGTAAATCTATTTTTTAACGCAAAGCCAGTAAATGGAGTTAATGCTTCTGGACTTAGAATATTCGATGTAAATGTTGAAGGTGTGACTTTGCTTAATGATTATGATATATTCTTAGATGCCGGAACAGCAGCAGTAAGAAAAACATTTAGAATAAATGTAACTGACGGAAATATTGATATTGATTTGGCCCGAGTTGTAGGTGATCCAATTATTAGCGGAATTGAAATTATACGCATCATTTCACCAAGTGGTGGATTGCGTTCTAATGATTTGGATGAAAATTTTGGAATTGCCTTCAATGCCATTAAAGGTTTAAACGTATCCGTTTCTCCAAATCCTTTTAATAATAATTTAACAATCCGATTTAATGAACAGGTTAATGAAAATGTAAGAATTGTAATTTCAGACATCTTAGGTAAGATTATCGTTCAGCAGGATAAATTATTACTAGATGGTACCAATGAAATTCAACTAATACTTTCAGATGTTGAATTTAATTCAGGAATTTATTTTTTGAATTTGAAAACAGCGGATGGAAAAGTTCAACGAACAAAACTTATTAAAGAATAAGTATAAAATTTTTTTTGAAAAAGGGTTCAGAATTATTTTTGAACCCTTTTTTGTTTTATACCGTTTGAAGATATTTATACAATCTTTGTCCAAATTCTAATTACTGTTTCGATTAATGAGTAATACCTCTCAAAATCAGGATAACATATATTTCCCAGGCTTAAATGGTCTTCGTTTTTTTGCCGCTTTTTTGGTAATCATACATCATATTGAACAAAACAAATTATTATTAAACCTTCCCAATAATTTTTTTGTCCCTTTTATTGAAACCATAGGAAGTTTGGGTGTTACTTTGTTTTTTGTTTTAAGCGGGTTTTTAATCACCTTTCTTTTATTAACCGAAAAAGAACGATTTAAGGATATTTCAATTAAGCAATTTTACATAAGACGTGTTCTTAGGATTTGGCCTTTGTATTATTTGATAGTTGTTTTAGGTCTTTTTGTTCTTCCACAATTTTCCTTTTTCGATATTCCAATTTGGACAGAAAACGTTTCCAATAATTTAGGAATTAAATCAATTTTCTTTTTTCTGATTTTGCCTAATGTAGCCGCACTTATTACCTATCCCATTCCTTATGCCGCACAAACTTGGTCGATAGGGGTAGAGGAACAGTTTTATTTAGTTTGGCCGTGGATTATAAAATATTCTAAAAAATATCTTTTAGTTTTAATTTCAATCATCCTTTTTTTACTAATTACTAGAAATATAGTAGAATATTTTTATCATCAATCAATTGCAGTAAACAACCCTAATCAAGATAATAAATTAATTAAAGCATTGTTTCATTATGTAGATCACCTCAGAATTGGATGCATGGCAATTGGAGGTATTGGTGCATATTTACTTTATTTCAATAAACAAAAATCTATTTCTTTATTATTTAATCCTTTGGTTCAACTTTTAAGTTGGATTATTATTTTCGGATTGCTTTATACTGGCTTTGAAATTCCATTTATTCATCACGAATTTTTCGCCATTTTATTTCTAATTATTGTTTTAAATATTTCATCAAATAGAAATTCATGGGTGAAGATGGAAAATGGTTTTTTTAATTTTCTTGGCAAAATTTCTTATGGTCTTTACATGTATCACAACATTGCAATTGTGTTATGCATTAATCTTTTAATGAAATATGCAGGTTTTAAATTCGATAATTTTTATTCGAATTTTATTTTATACGTGTTAAGTTTTATGATAACCATCTGTTTAGCTTGGATATCATATAATTATTTCGAGAAGAGTTTTTTAAAATTCAAACATCTTTTCACTAAAGTGAAAAGTGGTTCCATTAGTTAATAAAAACGTTAAGTAATTTTATTTAACGTTTTCCAAAGGAATTCCAATTAATTCTTCAAGATTAGCTTTTGCAATTTTTACATCATATTCAGATCTAAATTTTTCTTCCAAAGCATTATTTTGAATTAAAAAATTTGAATTGAATTTTTCTAATGTAATTTCTCCTGATTTAAATTTGGATGTTACAACTTTAAAATTTGTAGAGGTTTCTTCTAATGCTGTTACTCTTACTTTTAAGATTTCAATTCTTGATAAATAGGTATAATATCTTTTTAAAACTTCATTTCTTAAAGATAATTTTTGTTTATCTACATTTAGGTTAGAAATTTTATACCTTTCAACAGCCGCTTTGGATTTCATGGGCGAAGTGATGAAGGTAGAAGGACTTAAACGAACTCCAAAATTATATAGCGGAAAAAATATATTATTATTTGTTACCCGATCCGGGTTTATGTAACCTTCATTCAAGTTGAAATTTGCGTAGAAAATATCCATCCACTCCCATTTAGCTACATTCATCTCTTTATTAGCTATTACTGCATTTGATTCAGCTATTCTATTATCTGGATAATTTTTCCAAGCCAATGCTACTAATTTATCTTCAATGGTAGAATTTTCATCGCTCCGTACTGGAATTACTTTGTTATAATCTACATCCTGAGCAATAGAATTGAAAGCAATAAATAAAATAGGAAGAAGTTTAAGAATTTTCATTTTGTTTTTTTTAAAGAAGGTTCTAAATCAATCATTTTAATCGCTAATGCTAGGCAAATATAAAATATTAATACAGTTGGATACATAATGATTGCTTGCTGCGGGTAATTTGCCACAATTAAACAATACAGCACGGTTAAAACAGCAATGTAATACGTTTTCAATCGAGGATCTTTTACCTTGAAATAGTTTCTAATGCCAGTTGCCATTCCAATAAAAAGCATGGTGCAGAAAAGCAATAAACCTCCCCAGCCTTGCTCTACTGCTGTTCTTACATAGCCACTATCAGGCCCAAAAGTTGCCAGCAAAGTATTTGGCGAAAATCGTTGACCCCAACTTCCGGTACTTCCAAGTCCAGCACCAAAAGGATGAGATCTAATATAAGGTTGAATGAAAGCTTGTTTTTCTAATCTGAATTGAAAGGATCGATCTTCTTCAAACGTGAAAGCCGATCGTATTCTAGCTAAATTATTTGAACTTATTGGACCTAAACTTCTGAATGGACCAAAGATCAGAATTAAACCTAAAGCTAAAAATACACCCGAAACTATTAGTGTTTTTCGATTCAAGGTAAGCATGGCATAAAAAGCAAAACCTGCAGGCAATATTGCAAACGCTGTTCTTGTACCAGAATATACCATGGCAAACATCATTAAACTACCAGCCACTATGTACCAGATTCTTTTTCTTAGTGTGAAATCTCCTGCTGCAAGTACAAAACAAAAAACACTGGAATAAGCCATCAAAATACCAAAAACCGTGGGATCATTAAAGTAACTAATCATTCGAAAGCGACCCCAATTGTACAAAAGCTTAAACCTTGCTTCGTCTTTCATAATCCAATCGAGCTCGAATTTTTGAAAGCCAATAAACTCTTGATACAAACCATAAATAGCTGCTAGAAAAGCTAAAAAAATCCAAATTCTAAAAATTTTTTCTACAAATTCAATTGATTTTAGGGAATATGATACCAGATAATAGATAATGAGTAAACCAGCAATACTTCTAATTGTGTACATCCATGCTTCTTTGGAAGTGGAATCAGGATTTACTAACTGTAAAATATTAAATAAAATCCAGGCTAAAACTAAATAGCCAACTGGATGATGAATGAATGACCAGTTTTTATATTTAAATTGTTTAATTATTAAAATGAAAAATAATAAATAAAGTAAAGTATCCAGTAGTGCTCCCAATTGAACATTTTCAACAAAACGACTTACACCATTCAGAAAAAAAGAAAATGCCAACAGAAAAAGTATAGCAAATTCATAATTGATGATACAATAAATCACAAGCGGAATACCGACAAACAAACCGATTAATAGAATTCCGAGGTCGGTTCCTTGATTAGTAATCAAAAATGAAATTGCAGCAATTAATACAGACATAATAATAAAGCCAAATACATTATTTAGCTTTTCAGCAATTACGTAACGATTAAACCAATTCTTTACAAAATTCTTTTCAGAATTTTCGTTTTCAGAAGTTCGTAAATCAGTTGCTTTGCTGTTCATTTTTAAAAGAATACAACTTTTGCAAAAAAGGCTGCAATGGTAACAAATACGAGAAATATGGCTAAAAACTGAGTCATTTTTTCTCTACTTGACAAATTAGAATTTTTTAAATCAAGATTTTTCATGGTTTATTACTTTTTCCCATTTAGAGGTTTCGTGATTAAATTGCTTTATAACTTTCGCCGGATTGCCAACCGCAACAGAAAAAGGAGGTATGCTTTTAGTAACTACACTTCCTGCTCCAATTTGGCATCTTTTACCAATAGTTACTCCTGCTACTACTACAGAGTTGGCGCCAATATGCGCTTCATCTTCAATTATTATTGGTTTTTTTACAATTGCTTGCAAGCTTGAATTCAATGTTGCATCTTCATAACCATGATTAAACCCACCTAAAAAAACATGTTGACCAGTTCCAGCTCCATTTCCCATTGTTACAGGTCCAATCATTACGGTTCCAATTCCTACTCTACATCTATCACCAATTATTATATCTCCAGCACCATTATTTACTACACAAAAATCCTCAACCGTTGAGTTTTTTCCAACATCAAATTTATTGTAAGGAAAAACATCAACTCTGGCGCTAAACCTTACTAATGCACCACTGCCTCTTTTATGAAAAAATGGATTTACAAACCATTTAATCCATATTCTTGGTCGTTTGCGCCTCGGATCTCTCAACATCCAAAATAAAATTTCTTTTAGTTTTGGATTTGATTTGATGGAGTTTTTATACTTCCCTAAATTCATGATCCTGTTTTATTTATTTTTTAAATTATCACTAATAATTTCTTTCAAACGAATTGCTCTTGCATTCCAGGTATTGGTTTGGGCAATATCAGATCGTTTTTTTATATCAATTAAATCAGTCTGCTGCAATGCGATATTTATTTTTTGAATAAAATCTTCTTCATTTTTGGCAAGTTGAATCACTTCCGAAAAATCGCGGATATCTTCGGAAAAATCAGTTGTAACTACCGATTTCCCAGCTGCCAGATATTCGTTTATTTTTAATGGATAAATACTTTTTGTCAAAGTACTGCAAAGAAACGGAATAATTGCACAATCAATATGTTGTAAATAGGCAGGCAACATTTCCATGGGCTTAGGGCCAGTAAAAATTACATTCGGTAGGGTATGCACATCATAATCAAGGTATTCATTATGTGTACTCGGCCCAACCATTAATAATGTTTTGTCTGGATGAGCTGTTGCTATCTTTTTTAACAATGAGTAATCGATTCGTTTATAAATATTGCCAACATAACCAATAATTTTAGTGGTGATATGAGCAATATCTTGCGGTTTTTCAAATTTTTCATGTATCGTTTTAGAAAACAAACTAATATCTGCTGCATTAGGCAAATAATAAACGTTTTTAGATTGCTCTAACTTTAACCTATATAATTCTTTGGAGGTAGTGAGTGTGAAATCTGCATTCTCAACTGCAATTTTTTCTAAGCGTACCCCATGTTTCGAAAGTCTTTTTCCAGTTCTTAAATCATCAACTGTTTGATAAATATTTAATAAGGGATTGAAATTTTTACGAATATCTAATGCATAGAATGGATTAAATGAATTAATGAAAATGTATTTTTTTAAATCGTAATCTTTTAAAAGTTTTTTAATTGAATGATAAATTACTTTATCATTATACTTGCTTATAAAATTATAAAGCATTCCAGCATTTAAAAAATTTACGGGAATTACTATGCCTGGAGTTACCGCAATAAAGTTTTTACTCGCTCCAGGAATATTCCGATAAGGGCTTTTTCCAAAAATTAATGCAGGAATTCTTTTTTTAATAAGTGGTTTGTTAAAATCCTTTAAAATATGTTTTAACGTAAAAGGATTATCTAAATAAAAAACACGATTGGTTTCGGCTAATTCTTTTGCTAACGAAAACGAAGTTGATGAATAAGGAGCATCCCAAAGTGGAGATGGCAACATTATAATGTCAATATCTTTATCCATTGCTTTTTATTCTTTTTTTCTTCGAAAAATAATTCATTGCCACCTCATATCCTTGCACATAAAATTGACGGGCATATTTGAATGTATTGAGCGTATTTACATTTAATTTTTTTGCCAGAATGTATTGAACGATGAAAAAGTTGATGAAATAAGCTGTTAACGTTCCATACGAAGCCCCAATTAATCCGAATTTATTAATGAAAAATAAGTTTGAAACTACGTTGACTACCGCGCCAAATAGATTTACATAAAAATTTACTTTTGGCATCCCGATAGAATCTAATATTGTTCCGAATTGATTGGCAAATGGAACAAAAAAGCAATATAAAATAGTAACCTGTAGAATTGGTACTGTATCTAGATAAGCTTCTCCTGCAACTATTCTGATAATAAATGAAGGAAAAATAAGGATAAAAAGTAATGCTGGAAAAAGTACTGCCAATATTACACCGACTGATTTTTCGTAAAGATATTTTACGGAACTAATACCTTCTGTGGCCATGCGTTGTGCACTTTTCGGAAAAACAATTGCTGCAACAGAAAGTGTTGGAATTTCTACCAGATTAGTAATTCGGATTGCTGTGTTATAAACCGCTACAGAGGCTGTTGAAATCATAGAACCAATCATAAATTGATCAATACTTTTAAAAAGCATGGAACTTAAATTGGTACCAAATACGTATTTTCCATAGTTAAAGAGCTGTAATACACGTTGAAAATTTACTTTCATGGCGAAGACAAAATATTTCCGAACAAAAAAATAAGAAACCGATGCGCCAACTATGGCACCAATGGTTTGAATGTGCACCAGATTTAGCAAATCAACTTCTAGCTTGAATATAAAACAGATAAAAATGAATAAAAACAGAATTCCGTTTTTTGCTACGTTGCTAAAAAATATTCCTTTAAAATCCATATTCCCTTGTTGTATAAAATTGAATTGAGAATAAGGAATTAGCGTTATAGTAGTAAAAATGTAAAAATATAGCATGGTTTGAAGTGCGGGTGCATTCATTCTGCTACTCAATAATGGGCCAAGTATTAACAAAATAATTATACTCACGAATGTTAGTAGAATATTCAGGGTAAAAGAGGCGCTAATTATTTCAGGGTGGTTTTCTTTTGGTTCAGTTGTTAGAAATTTAATTTGTGCATTTTGTATTAATCCATTTCTTGCTGTTTCAATAAGTGAAGTTACAGTAAGGAATAAAGCCCAAACTCCAAAAGTTGGTTTGTCGGTTATTCGAACTAGAAAAAAAAATCCTCCAAAGCCCAATAGCATAATAGATGATTTTAACAAAACGGTATAAAATCCTGACTTAAGCCAGTACGAATCTTTAGCAAACGCCATTAATTTTTTTTTGGAATTTTAGGTGCAAAGTTTAGATAGGCTTAACTTTCGAGGTTGTCGAATTCAACGTTGTTTAATAATCCTCCGCCAAATTTATTATTCAAGCCTTTTAAATAACTCAAGGTCGTTTTGTCAGCTTGTAAAACTGGATCTTTAGCAGAAAATACTGAAATAACCTTATCTACGTATTTAATAAGTTCTTTGGTATCTGAGTAATCATTTAGTGAAGCGCCTTCTAAGAATATGTAATCATACATTGGACTAACATCGTCCAACAATTTTTTAAAATCCTTTCCGGCAAATATTTCAGATGGCGAATAATTACTCAACTTGCATCCAATAATATCTACTCCTGGAATTCCAGTTGGGGTTATAATATCCAATACTTCGCCGTTTTCGATAATTAGAGATGTTTCTTCATTAAAATCTCCAGGGTCAAATTGTACTTTTTGAGAATTATCTGCTTGCAACAACCTGCTTTTTTTAAGAAATTTTTCCATATTCGGTTTTGCAGCGAATGTGGTTGTCAAGGTATTATTCTTAAAGTTTGTGTCTACAATTAGTATTCTTTTGCTTGTTAAACTGAATGCTTGGGCAAGTGAAACAATAAAAAAAGATTTTCCAGTTCCCTGGGTCGTTGAAGTAAAAAGATAAATCTTGCCTTTAGATGTTTCTATTTCGAAACGAATTTTTCTTAGCAATTCCTTAAACGTTTCATTTTCTTTGCTTTCAGTTGTTTCTGGATTCGCTTCGTACAAATTTCCTACAACCTTAGATCCATCAGATAATTGATTTAATGAGCCAACAACTCTAATATTTGTCATTTGCTTAAATTGAACTATAGTTTTTACTCTCTGATCAAAGAATTCAAGCAGAAATAAAATACCAATAGTAATCACTAAACTTAAAATTCCAGCAATCGCTACAAACATCATCAATTTAGATGGCTCTGCTTCATCAGCTGGTTGCCCGATTTCAACTTGTTTTACACTCGTTGGCTTACTTAATGCAGCATTTTTCGATGAATTGTATTTTTCAAGTGTCTGCATATAATCTTGCGATGCTGCTTGAGTTGAAATTTCTAATTCGGCTAATGAAGATCCTTTTTCAGCAAAACCAGTTAGGTTACTACTAAGTCCAGACAGCGTTCTATCGATACTTCCCAGATTTGCTTTTGCCATTTCAAGTTCCGTTTCAATATTGATTTTACGAGTCATCAAATCTTGCTTACTGATAGTTGGGTCAATAAAATCACCATTTGATACTTTATCCACTTCTCGCTGACGCATTTCTCTCAATATCACCAATGAATCTTTTGCAGCATCAGAAACTACTCCTGCAATTATTCGATTATTTAACGTGTTTATTCGATTTGTTAAATCTAAAATTCGACTATTGCTAAATTGTACAGCAGAATTTGATGTATTGTTTGAATTCAATCTTCGATTAATTCCAGCTAATGCTTGGCTATAAGCAGCTACTTTTTTCGACTCTTCATTTCTGGCAGATTCTAAAGCAGATACTTGACCCAGTTTTGATTCGCTCTGGATATTGAAATTTACAACACTATTGGATGCTTTATAAAAATTTAAGGTATCCAATCGTTTGTCAAGTTCCTTTTTCTTTTTATCAACCAATTCTTTAAAGTATTGTAAAGAACTTTCCACACGTTCAATTTTTTGAGCATCGTTAAATCGAATCATCTCACTGCAAAGCGTATTTACAACAAATGCAGATAAATTAGGATTGGGTGATATGTATTCAATTTGAATGTAGTCAGTACCCACAATTCTTTTTATCAATAAATCAGTGCTCAATCCTTTTACTCCAAACCCAGCTGCTTTTAATATTTCATTTAGTTTTTTATCTTCTGGTGTTGATGTGTTTAACGTTTTGAGCGAATCATATCGGCTTTGGATTTGCTTTTTAGCTTCAACTAAATCATTTGCTGTAAAGAATTCAGACAAACTACTTTTTTTAATAAAGGGTTCTTTATTTCCAATATCATGGAGAGCTAATTTGTATGATAATAAAGTAATTACCTGCTTTGATTTTACAAATTCAATGAAATTGCTAAAACGATTGTTGACTTCAAATTGATTTCTATTATCCTCACCATCAATAGATACATCAACATAGTCAGTGATACCTGTAGCAAGTAATGATTTTGATTTATAGTTTTCTGAATTCTTCTTTACGAAAAAATAGGTCGAACCAACTGCAACGACAAAAACGCACAGTATTAAAAATTTTCTATTATAAAGTACTTTTAAAAAGTGCGCAAAATCCATTTATTATTTTAGATATAAATTGTACAAAAGTATCAAATTTTATTCTCTTGAGGTTAATTCAACGTAAATAACTCTTTACGCACTTTTCATGCTCAGGTTTCTCAATTTTTAAAATCGCCTTTTATTATTGGTTAATGTTTAGCGAAAATCCTATTTGAAACTATTTTTCTGTATGCAAGGTATATGCCATTCAAAATTTTATTTTTGACCCAAAATATTCATCCTACATGCAAACTTGGTTTTGGTTATCTTTATTCATAATTTTTTATGCATACATAGGTTATGGTATTCTGCTATTTATTATTTTAAAAATAAAAAGAATAATAAAGCCAGATCCTCATAAGCCCAATTCGGATTTCAAACCTGCTATAACATTAGTAATACCAACCTACAACGAAGTTGATACTATTATGGAAAAAGTTTCTAATTCCTTAGAACTTTTATACGATAAAACTAAATTGACCATCATATTTATAACCGATGGAAGTACGGATGGAACTTATGAAAAACTTAAATCGATAGATGGAATTACGGTTTTGCATGAACCTACCAGAAAAGGTAAATCTGCTGCAGAAAACAGATCGATGAAATTTGTAAAAACGCCCATTGTTGCTTTCTGCGATGCAAACACCTATTTGCCGCCAGAAACTTTGTTGGAATTGGTGAAACATTATGTAGATGAAAAAGTAGGAGCAGTAGCCGGAGAAAAAAGAATAATGGTAGCTGAAAATGATACAGCAAGTGGATCGGGAGAAGGGTTTTATTGGAAATATGAATCAACGTTGAAGAAAATGGATTCGGAATTACTAACGGTTGTAGGGGCAGCAGGCGAATTATTCTCTTTTCGAACTAAACTTTTTATTGAATTAGAAGAAGATACCATTCTGGATGATTTCATGCTTTCCTTGCGAATTGCTGAACAAGGTTATCGGGTACTTTATGAACCAGAAGCGTATGCCTTGGAAACTGCATCAGAATCAGTAGGAGAGGAATTAAAAAGAAAAATACGAATTGGAGCTGGCGGATGGCAATCTATGGTAAGACTGGCATCGTTGCTGAATTTTTTCAAACACCCCGTTCTTACTTTTCAATATGTTTCGCATAGGGTTTTGAGATGGAGTATTGCACCACTTTGCTTATTAATCTTAATACCACTTAATTTTTATTTACATCTCCAATTTAGTGGATTGTATACTATGTTAATGGCTGGGCAGTTTGTTTTTTACTTATTGGCTATTACTGGTTGGTATTTTGCCAATAGAAAAATAAAAGTGAAAATTTTATTTATTCCCTATTATTTTTTTATCATGAATTATGCGGTTATTCTTGGTTTTTTCAGATATTTAAAAGGTTCTCAATCCGCAGCCTGGGAACGGTCAAAACGTGCTCAGATTAATTTAAACTAAGTTTTATCTCTAGCAATGTGATAATGAGTTCAATGTTTTTTCGATTTATTACATTTATATTAATTGTTGTATTTCTACAAGGGCAGTCAAACGTATATGGTCAAAAAGTTGGAATTGTTTTAAGCGGTGGAGGAGCAAAAGGATTAGCCCATATCGGTTTATTAAAAGCATTAGAAGAAAATAATATTCCAATTGATTATGTGGTGGGCACTTCCATGGGCGGTATCGTTGCGGGCATGTATGCGGCAGGATATTCACCTTCCGAAATAGAATATATTGCTACCAATGAAAATTTTCAGGAATGGGCTCGTGGCGATTTTAAAAGCCCTTACAAACAATATTTTATTAAAAAAGATCCAAATAGTTCTTTTTTTAGCTTAAAAGCTACGGTCGATACTTCTTTTCAAATCAGAATACGATCTAGTTTGGTAAATGATATTCCATTAAATTTTGCCTTGTTACAATTGCTTGCTCAGGCTTCTGCTAACAGCGGTTATGATTTCGATAGTTTAATGATACCATTCAGGTGTGTGGTTTCAGATGTGTTTACTCAAAAAGCTAAAGTGATGCGAAAAGGAACCGTAAACGAAGCAATCCGAGGAACATTAACGGTTCCTTATGTATACCGCCCGATTAAAATTGATAATGAATATGTATTTGATGGAGGTATTTACAATAATTTTCCGGCGGATATTCTTAGACAAGAATTTAAACCCGATATTATTATTGGTTGCAATGTAGCCAACATTAAATATTCCGAATATCCATTTGGTGATGATGAAAAATTGGTTTCGCAACTTTATCGTTCGGTATTGGTTTCCAGATCAGATTCTACATCATTAGGCAAAAATGGAATTTACATTCAGCCCGATTTATTGACGTATGACGTCACCGATTTTGGAATTGTGCAACCGATGATAGATAGCGGATATGCTGCCGCCATGAGGAGAATGCCTGAAATTATTAAATCAATTACTAAAAGGCAAACCGCAGATCAGATTTACGCAAAGCGAAAAGCATTTAACACAAAAAATACTCCATTAATATTTTCTGGTATTAAAATTACGGGCATTAGAGAAAATCAACAAAAGTATGTGGAACGAGTGTTTCGCCAAAAACCAGGTTCACTTTCATTGCGAGATATTAAAAAAGGCTTTTATAAATTAGTTGCCGATGATAATTTTGAGACGGTATATCCACGAACATTGTACGATACATTAACAGGAATTTATGATTTTGAATTACAGGTAAAACCAGAAAAGAATTTTAAAGTAGATTTTGGTGGAAATATATCATCCAGACCAATAAACAACGCTTTTTTAGGTTTTCAGTACAATTATTTAACAAAAAATTCTTTTACATTTAATTTAAATTTCTACTCAGGCAGGTTTTATGAAGCGGTACAAGCCAAAGTACGATGGGATATTCCGACCAGTGTTCCCTTTTACATCGAGCCAGATTTTACTTTTAATCATTGGGATTATTTTCGCAGTAGCGAAATATTTTTAGAAGATTTAACGCCCGTTTTTCTAAACCAAACCGATCGCGCTATTAGTTTACGATCTGGAATTGTAGCCGGCAAAGCTGGTAAATTTATTGTTGGAGGTTCATTCATAAATTTAAACAATACGTACAGCCATACAAGTGCTTTTAGGTCAAAAGATACGTTGGATAAAAGTATTTTTCAAGGAGCCAGTTATAGCATGGAATATTTTGAAAACTCTCTAAACCGAAAACAATATGCAAGCGCAGGCAAAAGTTTATTGATGCAATTGCGATTAATAGTTGGAAATGAAGAATATTTGCCTGGCACCACAGCTACCCGTAAACTGCGAACCGATCAGTTTGAAGATTGGTTTCAATTCAAAATAAGCTACGAATCGTACTCCAGAAATGCAGGAATTTACACGTTTGGTTTTTCTTTAGATGCAGCATTTTCTACCCAGCCGGGTTTTAATAATTACAAATCAACCTTATTAGTTTTGCCAGCTTACTACCCATTAGCCGAAAGTAGGAGTTTGTTTTTAGAAAAATACAGAGCCGCTGTTTTTGCAGCTGGTGGTATTAAAAATATTTTTTCTGTTAATAAAAGTATTTCTTTTCGATTGGAAGCCTATCTTTTTCAACCTTACAAACAATTGGTGGAAGGAAAAGACCAACAACCTCAATTCGAAAAATCATTTAATAAACGATATTTTACTTTTTCTGGCGCAGCGGTGTATAATAGCCCAATTGGGCCGATTGCAGCCGGGCTTAATTTTTATGATGATGTAAAACGTCCGGTTAGTTTATTACTCCATGCCGGGTTCTTGATTTATAATAGAAGGGCGCTGGAATGAAATACCTATTTGAACCACGATTTGAACCACTAAGTCACGAAGTAAAAAGAAGAAGCACTAAAAATTTAAGAGACGTTTATTGTCAAAGCATATTGAAGGTGAGTGATTCGCTTTTTTAAATATCTGGAAGTAGATATAAAGTTTCTTTCGATAATTATCGAAAATTTTAAAATACTGTTTTTAGTATTAAAAAGTAAGATTGTTTTAAAAATAGCTGTTTAAAATTAAAATATTCATACCCTGCATAATTAGGTTAACTAAAACCTTTAAAAACTCGCATTAAACTAAAAAACAAACTTTTACAACAAAAAAATATTTTTCCACAATGAAAAAATAAATTTGCAATTGTAAAAACCATTGGTAAATTTACAACAACAAATAAAAAACCAATGAACACAAAAAAAACTTTTAAAAACACCTTGCCAATGATGTTATTGGCATTATTCATGGGGGGGGATTTCTCTAAGCCATGCACAAAATCATTCTTCAGGCTTTTTAGCTAATGCCGGGCAAATGAAAGATTCAGAAGATTCTTTACGAAGTGATCTTTTGTACAGCGCCACAGCCGCAGGAGCAAAAATATTTATTCGCAAACAAGGAATAAGCTTTTGCTGGTATCAATCTGCATCAGACAGCCTAAAAAAAGATTCCGCATATCGGATGGATGTTGATTTTGTTAATCCATCTATTAGCTTACAGGTTACAGCCAGCCAGCCTCAAAGTACATATAGCAATTATTTTGTTGGTAATGTTTCAGCGTCTAATGTATTAGAATATAACAAAGTTACTTTTACCAACCTCTGGAATGATATAGATTTAGAACTAACGATAGATAGTAACGGATTTAGTTACAAATACAAATTAGCAAAAGGAGCTAACCCTTCCGATATAAAACTAAGTTTTAATGGAGGAAAGAATTACAATGCCGGGAGCAAATCATTAAACATTGCCTCTGCATTTGGTAATAGCATTCAATTCAATAATTTTAGTATAAAATCCTTATCACCGAGTAAAACTACCAAGCCAACTATTACTTCTAATTTAAATAGCAGCAAGGTAAATAGTTTGACGGTAGGCGGGTATAATACAAATAACAGTTATGAAATTGAGCAATCGGTTTATTCAACTTCAACATCCACCGTTCCGACACCAACACCTATATCTACTACAAATGTTTGGGGTACATACTATGGTGGAACAGGGCAAGATATTGTAAATGATGTATTTGTTGATATTGCAAACAATATTTATGTGACCGGTACAACAACAAGCACAGTTTTTCCAACTTTTAATTCTATTATCAATAGTTATATTGGTGGTGGAACTGACGGGTTTATCATTAAGTTTAAGCCAGATCGTAGTGTAGAATTTTCTACTTATATTGGAGGAGTTGAAATTGACCAACCTGAGCAAATAGCAGTTAACTCGGCTGGTGAAATCTACCTAACTGGATGGACCAGTAGCCGAAATTTTCCAGTTTTGGGAACTGGATACAAGAAGAGTTCGCGTTATCCAAATTTAGTGAATAGTAATAGAAGAGAGGGTTTTATTACTAAAATTTCCGCAAACGGTAGAAAAATTCTTTGGAGTACCTATTACAGCAATACAAGTGATGTATATGCGAGCGGTTTAGCCATAGCATCTGATAATTCGGTTTACATTGTTGGCTCGTTAGAGAGTATACCAGTTCCTATTCAACATGATTTAGATATTATTCCATTCGGGAGCGCATATTTTCAAGATAAAAATAACACTAAAACTGATGTTGTCAATGGATTTATTGCTAGATTTTCGAGCACTAATAATATCATTTGGGGTACTTATTTTGGAGGACTTAGTTCGACTGCTATTACATCTTGTGCAACAGATGAATTCAACAATTTATTCATTTTAGGATTAACCAATAATAAAGGATATAGCGGGAATGAAATTCCTCCTATAGATACTGTACCACCAGGCGGTTTTACGGCTAGTAATACTCGATGCGGTTTTACAGGAGATGGTACTATGCCAATATGTGTACCAACAGGTGCTTTTGCACAAGTACCAAATGCAGGTTCTACCGATTTAATAATAACTAAATTTAATAATCAGGGAATTATTACCTGGTCAACTTTATATGGAGGTAGTGGACAAGAAAATTATAATTTTAAATGGATTAAAAATTCTATAGCAACGGATGTAAATGGCGATGTTTACATAAGCGGCTCTACCAACAGTACTAATTTTCCCGGACCTAATTTATATTCCTCAAATCAAAATGTGTATGGGGGCGGTATAAGTGATGGTTTCGTCGTTCGATTCAGTAATACCGGGCAACGCAAATGGGCATCTTTTATAGGTGGTAATGGAACTGATGAAGCTAAAGCAATAAAAAATTATTATAATGGATTCATCGTTGCTGGTGTTACAAATAGTAGCAATTTTCCAACACTCCAAAGGACAGGTTCTTATTTCGATGGTTCATTAAATAATAAGGATGGATTCTACAATGAGTATAATAATCTTAACCAAAAACAAATAAGTACTTACGTTGGAGGACTCGAATTAGACGAAATCAATTCCATAGGTACAGCAAACAATGGAGGGAATGTTGTAATAGGCGGACAAACGTTAAGTGACGATTTTCCAGTTCAAAACATATTAGCCAGTAATTTAGATTATTTTGACGGGAGTTATAATGCAGGTGGCGATGGTTTTATTATGAACCTATTTTACAATTGTGGAAGTTTTTGTAGAACCTCTGAATTAGTTAATATAACTACTGAACACGAATTAGGAATATATCCTAATCCAACTAATGGTTTATTTGTACTAAATGATATTAATATGTCTTCAGCTACTAAAATATCTGTTTATTCTAATTTGGGTAAACTAATTTTACATAAAAATATTACCTCAAATGAAAAATCTATTGAATTTGATTTAACTAACTACCCTGCTGGGCTTTACTTAATCAAAGTTCAAAATTCCATGGAGAATAAAACCTTTAAACTTCTCAAACAGTAATATTTTTAAAATAATTTTAAAATGAAAAATATACTTTTATTATATTTCATAATGGTATTTGGGAGCAAAAGTTATTCTCAAACTATTTTACCTTTTGGTTTAGGTATTTCTGATACTTCTGCAATTTCATTAGGGCCTGTTCGATGCGTATTTGTAGATACGATAAACAATGAATTATATGCCGGCGGCGGCTTTGAATATGCGGGCAATAAAAAATGTAATGGAATTGCTCGGTGGGATGGTACAGATTGGTTTCCATTAGGAACTGGAATTCTAGATACCATACCCAATTCCAGTCTTGGAAATTTAACGGATATTATACGATATAAAAATGACATTTACATTGCTGGCTTTATGACAATTGCCGGAGGAAAGGAAGCTACAGGTATTGCTCGATGGGATGGAAATAATTGGCATTCTGTTGGGCGATTTAAATCAACAGGAGCTAATTTGCAAGGAGTGGTTTTTTCTATGGAAGTATTTAACAATGAATTATATGTTGTTGGCGGATTTGATACGATTAATAACATAATTTCTGATGGGGTTGCTAAATGGGATGGCCAAAATTGGACAGACCTGAGCCAAGGTATACCAACAGATTGCTATGGCGATGGAATTGTTGCACTCTTACATTTTAATAATGAACTATACATTGGAGGAAATTTTAACTTTTTTGGTGGTGGTGAGAAATTATTGAAACGCGTTGGTAACACATGGATACAAGTTGGCAGTACTATTACGGGAGACGGTATTTTAGAACGGTTAAAAATCTATCAAAATAAATTATATGTAAGTGGATATTTTTCATCTTTATCTGGAAATGCAGACAACAATATGATTTATTTAGACAATAATGTATTTCAATCAACTGCTGGTGGGGTTTTGCCTAGTAACTGTGAAGATATGTTTGAACATAATGGTGAGTTATATGTAAGCGGCAAAATAAATATTGCAGGTTATCAGCCAATAGTAGGGATAGCAAAATGGAACGGTAGCCAATGGTTAAATTCTCACATTACTAGTGTGGAAGAAACTTTTAGTCCCAATGGTACCATATCAAGAATGGCTGAGTATAATGGAAATTTAGTTGTTTCTGGTAGTTTTTCCAATATAAATGGTGTATCGGTAAATAATATCGCTATGATTGATTTTAGTACTGTTGGTTTTCAACTCAACCAACAAAACAAAAACCTAAAAATATTTCCTAACCCGGCAAGCGAAGTTTTAAACATTCAATTGGATAAATCAGAACAAAAAGGAAAAGTACGTTTGTATAATCAAATAGGGCAACAAGTTTATCAGCAGGCAAATGGAAGTTTGCAAAATATTGTTGTTGCTGATTTTGCCAAAGGTATTTACGTAGTAGAAGTTGAAACAGATAAGGGCGTGCTGAGGCAAAAAGTGGTAATTGAATAAAATATAGAACACTATGAAAAAATTACTTTTCTTTTTAAGCTTTATATTTATCCATTCATTTTCTTACAGCCAAATCATTTTCCCTTTAGGTAAGGGCACAACTGATTCACCTTATCAGTATGGAGGAGAAATTAGAACTTTGTTTACCGATACAATTGATAATATATTATATGCAGGTGGCGATTTTACCTATGCTGGTAGTAAAGCCTGTTGGGGTATTGCAAAATGGGATGGAACCAAATGGGATAGCTTAGGTAGTGGGATGAAAGATCCCAATAGTATTCAATTAAGCTCTCACGTACGCAACATAGTTCGATACAAGAATGAAATTTACGTTACCGGCAATTTTAGGGATATTGGTAGTAAAAAAATAAGTGGATTAGCACGATGGAATGGAACTGAATGGAATAACGTTGGTGGACCACTAAAAAAACAAGGACAAAGTGATATTGTAACAGCTTCTGCACTTGAAGTGTACAATGGGGAACTTTATGTATCTGGCCAATTTGATACCATTGGTACGACCCGATGTAATAAAATAGCCAAATGGGATGGAGTTAGCTGGACTAATTTAGGCTTGAATTATCACAACAATTGTTCGAAGGATGATATAACAGATTTAATATTTTACAATAATGAATTGTATGCTGCTGGTAATATTAATTGTTTTCCAATTAATGAACCCATATCTAAAATGGTCGGAAATCAATGGATAGATGTTGGTCTTGGTATTTATGGAGATTCTTGGGTAAATGAATTTACAATTTATCAAAACAATTTGTATGTAGCAGGTTATTTTTTTACTCAAGCAAGTAACACAGATAATAGCTTATTATATATTAATGGAACTAATTACTATCCAACTGCTGGAGGAGTATTACCTAGCAATTGTGATGATATTTTTGAATATAAAGAAGATTTATATGTTTGTGGACAAATTACATCTGCAGGTTTTCAATCAGCAAGTAGTATAGCCAAATGGAATGGTAGCCAATGGACAAATTTAGGTTTCAATGTTTTAAAAGTTAATAATCCAGGAACTATTTCTGCTTTCGAAAGATACAATGATAAATTAATTGTTGCAGGTCATATTTCTTCAATAAATGGAACTTTTGTAAACAACATTGCCATGATCGATTTCAACCCAGTTGGTTTCCAACTTTCTCAACAAAACAAAAACCTAAAAGTATTTCCTAACCCGGCAAGTGAAGTTTTTAACATTCAGTTGGATAAATCAGAACAAAAAGGAAAAGTATGTTTGTATAATCAAATTGGGCAACAAGTTTATCTACAATCTTATGGAAGTCTGCAAAGTATTGCTGTTAATAATTTTGCCAAAGGAATTTACGTGGTAGAGGTAGAAACAGAAAAAGGTGTAATGAGGCAAAAAGTGGTAATTGAATAAAGTTTTTTTTATAAAGAATTTTAACAAAAAAAGCGCCTTTTCTAAGGCGCTTTTTTTGTTGAACACAAGCTAAATCATTAAGGAAATATTCCCAAATTCATATAAGAAACTGCCACTTTATCAATCGAGCTTACAAAAGCTGCTGTTCGCAGGGTGTCGATTTTTGGGTTAATAACTTTTATCTCTCGAATTTCATGGTACGATCTCATCATCGTATCTTCTAAACCAGAAATTACTAATTCTAATTCAGAAGCTCCTTTTATTAATGATTTACGTTCGACATCTGATAATTTAACACCAGTCGATTTTTCAATCATGTTCACCATGTTTTGGGTCGAAGTTTCTTCATAGCGCTTATCCATACGGCCAAAAGCTACGTGCGATAAGTTTTTCAACCACTCAAAATAAGAGACCGTAACTCCACCAGCATTTAAATATAAATCGGGTAAAATGATACCACCATTTTTGGTAAATACTGCCTCTGCTTCTGGCGTAGTCGGTCCGTTTGCACCTTCACCAATTATTTTTGCCTTTATTCTTGAAATATTTTCAATGGTAATTTGCTTTTCAAGTGCTGCCGGAACTAAAATATCACATTTTTGCTCTAATCCTTCCGATGAATTTTTAAAATCAATGCAATTTTTATATCCTAAAATAGAGCCAGTTTCTTTTCTATGTTGAACTACAGAATCTACTTCCAAACCAGCTTCATTATAAATGGCTCCTTCGTATTCGCAAAGTCCAACGATAATTGCTCCAGCTTCTTGAAGAAATTTAGCGGTGTAATAGCCAACATTTCCTAAACCCTGAACGATTACTTTTTTTCCTTCAATACCAACCGATAAACCTAACTTTTTCATGTCCTCGGCAACACTTACAGCTTCCCGAATTCCAATGAAAATACCACGTCCGGTTGCTTCTCTTCTGCCTTGAATACCATGTTGGGCAAGCGGTTTTCCGGTTACGCAAGCAATTGCATCAATCTGCCCTGGATTAAAAGCCTGATATGTATCAGCAATCCAACTCATTTCTCGTTCGCCAGTTCCATAATCTGGTGCTGGTACATCTACACCCGGCCCAATAAAATTTTTCTTGATTAATTCGGAAGTATATCTTCTGGTGATATTCTCCAATTGCTCGATGGTGTAATTTTTAGGATTAATCTTCACACCACCTTTCGCTCCTCCAAAAGGAACATTTACTATAGCGCATTTGTACGTCATAAGTGCAGCAAGTGCCATTACTTCGTCTTCATTTACCATTTCGCTGTATCTTATTCCACCTTTTGTCGGCGATTTGTGATGCGAGTGTTCCACTCGCCACGCATCAATTACTTCAAATGAGTTTCCAACCCGAATCGGGAATCGAAAACGATAGATACTGTTACAGGCTTTAATCTGATCTAACAAACCTTTTGGGTGGTTTGTAAATTGTGCCGCATTGTCGAAAAATTGGCATACATCTGCAAAAAAGTGCGTTTCTTCAGATAAATTATCCATTTCTTTTGCCATAAAACTTTTTTTTTGGTTAAAACTATTAAGGTTAGAATTAAAGCAGGCAAGTTTCGATTAAATATCAATACTTTCAAAAATTAATTTTAAAAATTGTTTGCTTTAATAAAAATAAAAAACGAACAGCTTTTGATTAATTATTTATCCTTTTCCAATTTGGATATTCTCCGGTCAATGGTAAATAAGTAAAAAAATAAACCAATCATTATTAGCGCTATTACTCCTACTACAACATATATTTTTCCAGAATTCCTCATGGCAGTTGCCATATCTATTTGTTCTGTTGCAGTTTGAGCCAAAACTATACCCGTGCAAAATAATCCAATAATTAAGGTAAAAAGGTATTTCATTTTTTAGTTTAATTCGTTTTTTTGGTGTTCAATTAATCGGATTCGGTAGCGTAAAGTCATAATCCAGGTTGAAACTAAAATCCATCCGATAAAAGTTGGATAAAGAACCAGTCTCATCATTCCATCTAAATCATATCCTCCAAAACCAGGATTTCCACCATTGCCCGGATGCAAAGAATCTGTTTGCCGAGGTAAAACAAACAATAAAACAATCATTATTGGGAAAGCAAAAAGGTTATAAACAGCTGAAATTTTTGCTCTTTTTTGAGGATCGTCCAATGAATTTCTTAAAACAACATAAGCCAGATACATCAAAGTCGCAATTGCAGATCCATTTAATTTTGGATCATTTGGCCAAAATGCGCCCCAGGTATTTTTAGCCCAAAGCATACCAGTTACTAATCCTAAAGCGCAAAAAAGAATTCCGGTATTTACACTTTCTACCGCAATCAAATCATTTTTATAATTTGAGTTAGATAAATATTTAATACTGTAAACAACTGAAACGGTGTACATTGCAATCATAGCAAACCACATTGGCACATGAAAATATAAGTTTCTGATACTTTCGTGCAAGATTGCCAAAACCGGCACTCGAATAAGTAATCCTCCTACAATTGAATAAATAATTAATACTAAGGCAAGATATTTCCACCAATTTTTTCTCATGTATTTGTTTAAAATTAATCGCGCCAAAGATAAGGAAATAAGAGGTATGAACCAGTGAGTACGATAAGATTTATAGCACCCAGCACTAACAATTCATTATAACTAACGCTGCGATCAAGCCCATCCATTGCATTTTTAGATAGTTTTATAATTACCATTAAAACGGGAATAATAACAGGGAAACCAAGGATGGCCATTAACGTTGCGCTCCCGTTTGCTTTGGATGCAATACCAGAAATTAACGTAAAAACTGTTGCAAAACTAATTGCGCCGGTTAAAACACAAATCAGATAAAGTATAATATCTTGAACTGGATTATTAAATACGAGGTTGTAAAACGCGAATGCAATACTTGCTAGTAAAAGCATTAAACCGCTATTGTATATTATTTTAGATAAAATAATTGCTTCTGCAGATACTAGCGAATAATAATAAAATTGCCGTTGGGCATTTTCTTGCATGAAACTTTTTGCAATAGCATTTACGGCTGCAAAAAGCATAATAATCCAGAATAAAACATTCCAACTAATCGGGTCTATTTTTTTAAAGGATAAAAAACAAACGAAAATTGTAGAAATTACATAGAGCAAAATACCGTTGAAAGCATATTTGCTACGCCATTCTAACATTATTTCTTTTTTAAGTAAAAATTTTACTGAGCTATATAAATTCATTCTTTAGTTTTACAAATGTACAATTAAGTACTATTTCTAATTCTCAAATAGCAAAATGAAGAAAATATTGGTAGCCAATCGCGGTGAAATTGCATTACGAATCATGAAATCTGCTCGAGAAATGGGGATAACAACTGTAGCTGTTTATTCTGAAGCTGATCGGAATGCTCGTCATGTTAGGTTTGCAGATGAGGCAGTTGCCATTGGGCCTGCTCAGTCATCTTTATCTTATCTTTCTTTCGATAAAATAATAAATGCGTGCAAAATTACAGGTGCTGATGCCATTCATCCTGGTTATGGTTTTCTTTCAGAGAATGCTGACTTTGCCGCAAGAGTAGCTCAGGAAGGAATAATTTTTATTGGCCCATCTCCAGAATCTATGCGAATAATGGGGAGTAAATTAGGTGCGAAAGCTGCTGTGGCTTCTTTTAATATTCCAATGGTTCCAGGTATTGATAAAGCAATAGCTGATAAAGTTGAAGCAAAAAAAACAGCTATAGAAATTGGTTTCCCTATTCTGATAAAAGCATCAGCAGGTGGAGGCGGAAAAGGGATGAGAATGGTTCAGGATGAAAACGAATTTGATGAACAATTAGAATTAGCCATAAGTGAAGCAATTTCAGCTTTTGGAGACGGCTCCGTATTTATTGAACGATATGTTAGTTCGCCCAGACATATTGAAATACAGGTTTTAGGAGATAATCATGGAAATATTGTTCATTTATTTGAGCGAGAATGCTCCATACAACGACGCCATCAAAAATTAGTGGAAGAAGCACCATCTTGTATTTTAACAGCAGAAATTCGAGAAAAAATGGGTGCTTGTGCAGTTTTGGTTGCTAAAGCATGTAATTATTCAGGTGCAGGAACTGTAGAATTTTTATTAGACGAAAAATTAGATTTCTACTTTCTAGAAATGAATACCCGATTACAAGTGGAACATCCGGTTACTGAAAATATTACTGGTCTTGATTTGGTTAAAGAACAAATTAAAGTAGCTAGAGGAGAAAAATTATCTTTTACCCAAGCAGATTTAACTATTTCTGGCCACTCAATTGAACTAAGAGTATGTGCAGAAGATCCAGAAAATAATTTTCTTCCATCTATTGGAGAATTGGAAGTTTACCAAACACCTTCTGGCCCAGGTATTCGGGTTGACGATTCTTTTGAAGAAGGAATGGAAATTCCAATGTATTATGATCCAATGATTGCTAAATTAATCGTACATGGAAAAGACAGAATCGAAGCGATTGCGAAAATGAAAAATGCTATTGAACAATATCAAATAAAAGGAATTAAAACAACTTTGCCTTTTGGACATTTTGTTATGCAACATCCAAACTTCATTTCAGGAAATTTTGACACTCATTTTATCCCTAACTTTTATAAACCAAATCAAGAGAAATTAATTTCTTCTGAACAGGAAGAACTCGCAGCAGTAATTGCTGTTTATTATTTAAATAATTTAAAAAACAGCCAATCTTCAATATCGGTAAAAAGCGAAAACTTAATTTCGAAATGGGAAAAAGCAAGAAAGCAATATTGATACTTAATTCAGTAATTTTAACGTTAGAAATATTATTGTTCAATTCTATATGAATAAAAAATTTTACCAAACTCTCTTACTCGTTTTACTTCTATTTGCTTCATCAATTGCTTTAGCTACACATAATCGTGCTGGACAAATAACTTACCGCCAATTAGGAACCTTAAAATACGAGTTTACATTGACCGTGTTTACTGAAGTAGGTCAGGGGCAGGCAGATAGGCCTGAAGCTCAACTTTTTTTTGGAGATGGAACTAATGCTACTGTTAAAAGAAAAGAAAAATTTCAATTTCCAGGTACCGATATTGCTAGAAATACCTACATTTTTGAACATTTTTTTCCGGTTTTTGGTAATTACATTATTAGCTACCGCGATGAAAATCGGAATGCACAGGTTATAAACTTTGCAAATTCATTACAAACTCCATTTTACATTGAAACATTTTTAGTCATAAACCCTCAAATAGGGTTCAATACGTCCAGCCCGGTTTTATTAGCAGATCCAATAGATTTTGGCGCAGTTGGAGAATTGTTTTTACACAATCCAAATGGCTTTGATGTAGATGGTGATAGTTTAAGTTATAGTCTTGTTGCTTGTAAACAAGAAGTTGGGGTAGAGGTAGATGGTTATCGTTTTTTAAATAATTCAGATTTTAGCTCAGTTTCTTTTACTATTAATAATAAAACAGGCGAAATAATCTGGAATACACCTAAATTAATTGGCTTGTTCAATATAGCAATTCGGGTAGAGGAATATAGAAATGGAACATTGATTGGGTATTTAATCAGAGATATGCAATTGGTAATTAGAAGCACTGTTAACGTACCACCTGTTATTGATGAAATAATTGATACCTGTATTGTAGCCGGATCAACCTTATTTTTAAAAGTAACAGCAAATGATCAAAATACTTCAAATCCGAGAAACGATCGAATTTTATTAACTGCAGGTGGCGGACCTTTTGAGGTGAATCCAGGAGCAACTTTTATAAGCAAAACAGGTGATGGATCGGTAAGTTCAAATTTTTCATGGACAACCAATTGCGACCTGGCAAGAAAACAACCCTATCAAGTTGTGTTTAGAGCAGAGGACAACGGAGATCCAAAATTAGTTGATTTGGAAACGTATCTGATAACCATTGTTGCACCAGCTCCTGAAAATTTACAAACTGCCCCTGTTGGCAATACCATAAATTTAAGTTGGAACAAAAGCGTTTGTAGTAAAGCTGCTGGTTATAAAATTTATAGAAGAAAAGGATTTATTAATTTCACGCCTACTGGTTGTTTAACCGGAGTACCAGATTTTTTGGGTTATGAACTAATTGAAACAGTTCCGAACATAAATACCCTAAATTTTACAGATAATAATGCAGCAAACGGAGGTTTGGCCATTGGAGTAAATTATTGCTACCGAATTATTGCCTATTTCAATGATGGAACTGAAAGTTATGCAAGTGAAGAATCCTGTTCGCAACTTGAAAAAACATTAGCAGTATTAACTAATGTTACAATTGTGACTACAGATATTTCAATTGGAACAGATACAGTTAGGTGGAGTAAACCAATTGTATTTGACACGCTACAAATTAGTCCGCCGTATGAATATCGGCTTTTAAGATCTGAATTTACTAATCCTGCTGTATTTACAGAAGTATTCTCTCAAATAAGCCCAACTTTCGGTGGGTTAAATGATACCATATTTTTGGATGCAGGACTTAATACGTTAGATAAACAATACACTTACATAGTAGATATGTATGGGGTAGGGCCAAACGGAAGATATTTACTAGGATCGTCTCAACGTGCAAAATCTATATTTCTTAAAATTACCCCACTTGACAATAAACTAAAATTAGATTGGGAGGTAGACGTGCCTTGGCAAAACATAGAATATGCAATATTTAAGAAAAATACTTCTGGTCAATTTGATTCGATAGGAGTTTCCAGATCAACAACATACACAGATAAGAATTTATTGAACGGGAAAGAATATTGCTATTTTATAAAATCGAGAGGTTCTTTTTTTATTCCGGGATTTATAGAGCCAGTTATTAATTTATCACAGAAAGCTTGTTCAAGGCCAGAAGACGTTGAAAAACCTTGTTCACCAATTTTAAGTGTACAGTCTGGTTGCGATAGTGCAAATATAGGTTCTAGTAATAGGCTTACTTGGACATTGCCAGATCTAAATTGTAATGAAGATATTATAGCGTACAATATTTTCAAGCAATCGTTTCAAGATAAAGATTTCGAATTGTTAGTAAGAATTGAGCCAGGATCACAACTAACTTTTACAGATGCAAATTTATTGGAATCTATTGCAGCTTGTTATTATATCATTGCTATTGATTCGAATGATAAAAATAAAAGTGATAAGAGTAATGTAGTTTGCGTTGATAATTGTCCAAAATTTGTTTTGCCCAATGTATTTACTCCAAACAACGATGGAATCAATGATTTTTTTGTTCCTTTTCCTGATAGTGCCGGATATAATCAAACCATTAATATTATTATTTTCAACCGTTGGGGTCAGCAAGTTTATAAAACCAATAAAGTAAACATAGAGTGGGATGGATTAGATAATAGTGGAAAAAAAGTTTCAGAAGGGGTTTATTTTTATGTTTGTGATATTACAGAATTAAGATTTGCGGGAACCCGAAAAAGAGTGTTAAAAGGAATTATTCACGTTTTATATTAAAAATTTGTTTACAGGAATTATAGAAACCATTGGGTTAATTACCGATATCAGAATTGAAAATAACAATAAGCACTTTGATATAAAATCTAATATTTCGCAAGAATTAAAAATTGATCAAAGTGTGGCTCACGAAGGAGTTTGTTTAACTGTAGTTGCCATACATGAAAATGCGCATACTGTAACTGCAATTAACGAAACTCTACAGAAATCAAATTTGAATTTATTTAAAATAGGTTCTAAAGTGAATCTGGAGCGTTGTATGCAAATAAATGGCAGATTAGATGGTCACATTGTACAAGGCCATGTAGATTGTACAGCATTTTGCACTGATGTTATTGATAAGAATGGAAGTTGGGAAATGAATTTTGAATATGAATATAAAGAAGAACGAGTAACTGTTGAGAAAGGTTCAATATGTATTAATGGAGTCAGTTTAACCGTTTTTAATTCTACCAAAAACACGTTTTCAGTTGCAATTATTCCTTATACCTACTATAATACAAGTATGAGCCAAATTAAGTCGGGAGATTTGGTGAATCTTGAATTTGATATTATTGGAAAATATGTGGCAAAGTTATTGAGTATTGATATTTAATTTAGGGTATCAGCAACTTTACAAAAGATTTAACCGTAAATAATTTATATTTGTGTTTATGAAAAAAATCTACTTAATTCTCTTTCTGTTTTTATTTTGTTCTTCAATATTAATTGCTCAAAATACTGTTGTAATCCAAGTTTCTAATTTTGTATTTACTCCAAAGTTTGTGACTGTTAACACTGGAGACATTGTTCGTTTTCAATGGGTTAGTGGTGGGCATCCTTCAGTTTCTGATGATGATGTTACAATGCCTGTATTTCCAATGAATTCTGGAGCTCAACAAAAAGATTTCGTATTTACATCTCCTCAAGTTATTCCATATTATTGTCAGCCACATGGAGATAAAGGTGGAATTGGAATGGCAGGTGTTATAACGGTAGTTCAAAAACCAGTAGGTTTGCAATCAGTAAAATTCCTACCAAACTTAAAAGTTTATCCAAACCCATCAAGTGGAAGGTTTAATGCATCGGTATCTTTTAAAAATAATGCAATATTATCTGTTAAATTAATCGATTTATTAGGAAAAGAAGCAGCAGATTTAGGTACGATGGAATTAAGTGCAGGTCAACACATATTAAATTTTGATATTGATCCAAGTTTAAGAAGAGGACTTTATTTTGTAAAATTTAAAGAAGGCAATAACGTTGCTTTATCCAGATTATCGATAGAATAATTTATCATTACAAATAATATTAAAAAAACCTTGAAATTCTTTCAGGGTTTTTTTATGGAGTTTGCAAAGCAACTGGCAAAACTTTTCCGTTATAAAATTTGTGACCTGTGGCAGCAAAATTTGCAATGTAAGCGCCCATTTCATAAGCTAATACTGGCGATTTATATCCTGGGAAAGCTTTTTCGAGCATTTCTGTCTGAGCAGAACCAAGTGCGAGGCAATTCACACTTATATTTTTGTCAGCAAGCTCGGTGGCCAGGCATTCTGTCAAATTATGTAATGCTGCTTTAGCAGCAGAATATGCAGATAGGCCGCTAAATTTAGAACTTCCCAAAAACCCACCCATACTTCCAATGTTTACTATATGCGCTTGTGATTTAGCAAAATAAGGAAGCAGATTTCGGATCATTTTTACCGCTCCCATTATATTGCTATCAAACATTTCTGCCCAATCTTCGTCGTTTAATTCCAAAAATGGTTTATTAATTAATTGTCCTGCATTATTTATTAATACATCAATATGGTTGAAATGAGTTTTAATAAAAGGAATTAATGTTTCCTGATAATTATCATGTACAATATCAAATTTCAATATATGTACTTTACAATCGGGAGTGATGGATCTTGCTATGTTCAATAGATTTTGCAACTTATCATCTGATCTGGCCAAAGCAATTATCCGATTACTACTTCTAAGGCTTAACTCAAGTACGGTTTCAAATCCAACTCCACTACTTGCGCCTGTAATTAAATAATTCATATAATTTTTTTAGAATAAATGAGATTTAAGCAAAAGATTTAAGTTGATTTTTTATTACTCTAAAACCATCTTGAACTAATTTTTCAAGGTGAGGGTCAGCAATTGCTGTTTTTTCTAAAGAGTTTTTTATTTCGCTTGAGATTGCTGGTAGCTTATCCTCAGTTATTAAGTATTCATATAATTCCATACTTGCCAACCAATCTTCTGGATAATTTGACTTCAAAGTTTCCCATATTTTTTTTATTTCCAAATCTGAACCTCCTACTTTTCTTAGCCTTGCTATTTGGTCATATAGTTGATGTAATTGAATTATTTCAGCAGAATATTCAACAAAATTCGGAGTTGTTTTTTTACTTATAAATGCTTCTTGATTGTAAGCATCTTTATCAGCTGCACCACAAAATACTGAAGTAACATTTGCGCCAACAGTTAAGATAAAATCTTCAGGTTCATTATAAAAATCATGGCCTGTAATTGAATCATAAACCCGGCAATTCGAAAAAATTATGGCAATAGTTTTATAATTTTTCTTTATTAATTGTCGCAATACTCCTTTTAATACTATTCCACTTTCAAAATAAAATTCACTTAAATCTGTTCCTGTATTTTTGAATTCCTCAATTTCTTGATCACTCAAATCTTCCAAAAGTTTTGCAGAATTTTTAATTTTACCTACTGGAGTAATAAAGCCTTTATCCAAAACACTTTTATCCCAGCCTCTCAATTGCTTATGATTAAAAGCTAGTGCAACTGAACTATTAAATACGATTAATGAAGGTTCATCATTTGTATCTAACTCTATTTTATCAATAACTCCACTAATTTGAATTCCAGAACTTAATACCACTGTACAAATATTTTTACACTCAATTGCTTTTTCAAGACCAGATTTACCACCTGTTCTGAATGCCATTTTATTGGCAAACTCCTCCAAAACAGTAATCAGATTTTCAAAATCAGGAGTAACGAATAGTTGAGGTTGTGTCTGTGTAATATCAAATGGAACATTAACAGCATCAATCGTATAGGGGATTTTTGCAACAGAATCAAGCATACAAGATGCACTTTCACCGATGGAAGAAAGCAAGCCAGCTCCATATATTTTAGGTCCGGTTGCTGTATCAATCAATCCATATTCGACTGTCCACCAATGTAAACGACTTAATAGTGCCATTTCAGAAGGTTTTCCAAGCGATTGTTGTTTTTCAAAAACATCATTTTCTGCTTTGGATAGCATTTCTGGATTTGCATCATGCAATTCTTTTAAAATAGATAAATGCCTTATAGATTCATAAAGTTCAAAATCATTGTAAGAAAACATGGCTTTTGAACCTATTTCGCCTATATATTGTAGATATTGTGCATAATCTTTATCAGCAATGATTGGAGCATGACCAGAGGCTTCATGAATAATATCAGGAGCGGGAGTATATTCAATATGCTTAATTTGGCGAATATCGGCAGCAATTACCAAAACCTTATATGCTTGATATTCCATAAAAGCGGCTGGAGGTATAAACCCATCAACAGTAACCGCTCCCCAACCTATTTTGCCCAGATTTTCATTCATGGTTTCTAGGTCTGGTATCCGCTCAATGCTTAGTCCGGCTCTTTTTAATCCTTCAATATAGGGATAGAAAGCTACATCTTTTAGATAATCATAGTTTTGCCGCATCACATATCTCCATACTGCTTGGTCTATGGGAGTGTATTTTTCGTAGTGCTGCTCAACTATAAATTGCTTTAAATGTTCTGGAAGCCGAGCCACCTGTGGGTTATTATGGTCGTTCATTTATTAATTTTCTTATCAGGAATGATAATGTAAAGATAAAATGTTTTCCTAATGTACAAAAAAGGATGTTTTTAATGGTTTATTTTTTTTATCAAATAGAATGTAACCCGTTGTTCGGTTTAAATCAATATATAAAAATGTAAATTCGGAGTGCGAAAGGCTTAGGGATAGTAGCGGCATCCTTTTTTTCCTTTAAAAAACAATTAAATAGGGATTCTTCGCTTTGCTCAGAATTGAAATATAGCGGATAGCCCGGCCCGTTTTTCACGGGAAGCCCCAAATTGTATTTAAAATACATAATATCAATTATTTAAAAAAATAAATAAAAATAATTAAAAACAAATCAAACAGCACTACGGGTAGAATATAATGATTGATAAATTTTATTAAAATTATTTAACAAAATTTGATGGTACATTTGACTATTAAAAATATATTTATCTGTGCAGTTTAAATCAATGCATTAGCATGTGAAATCGGAGGAAGGAGGCTTAGGGATAGTAGCGGCATCTCGTCTGAATTAACGAGACAAACTCCTTTTTTTATCCATTAAAAAACAATTAAATCGGGATTCTTCGCTTTGTTCAGAATTGAAATATAGCGGATAGCCCAGACAGTTTTTCATCTCGTCTGTAAAATGACGAGACCAAAATAATTTTAAAAGTCTTACTAATGAATTATTTTAAAGACAAATTAAACTTAAATAAAAAATATTTAAACCACACTGAAGATAAAAATGACAATCTATTATAAAATGATATTTTCGTAAAAAATTTACTGATAAGAAATATGAAAAAATATTTAGTACCTCTAATTGTAATGGTAGCCATACAATTAACAGCTTGCAAACAGAAAAATACTAAAAATGCAGATGTAACGGTAAGTGAAGTACCTGATGAAACTGCTTTTGAAGTAGAAAATGAACGATTTGGAGATGTACAAATGCTTAGGTACCAAGTTCCAGGTTTTAATGAACTGACCTTGAAGCAAAAAGAACTTTGTTATTATTTATATGAAGCAGGTTTAGCTGGCAGAGATATTATTTACGATCAGAAGTACAGTTATAATTTATTAATCAGAAAAACCAATGAAGGAATTTATGAATCGTATAAAGGAGACAGAAATTCTGCTGAATTTAAACAGTTTGAAATTTGGATAAAACAAGTGTGGTTTTCAAATGGAATTCATCATCATTATTCGAATGTGAAAATGATTCCAGAAATAAGCCCAGCTTATTATAATTCATTAATAAAAGAATCTGATTCTACTTTATTACCCTTGAGTTCAGGTCAAACTAAAGCGAAGTTATATTCAATCTTACAACCATTAATTTTTAATTCTGCTATTGCCATGAAAACGGTAAATCTAGCATCGGATATAGATAATGTAAAAGGATCTGCTAACAATTTTTATGAGGGTGTAACTCAAAAAGAAGTTGAAAACTATTATGCATTAAAAAGAGATTCTAGTAATAAAACTCCTGTTTCTTTTGGTTTAAATTCTAAATTGGTAAAAGAAAATGGAGTTATTGTAGAAAAAACATGGAAAGCTGGTGGAATGTATGGTTCAGCCATTCAGAAAATAATTTATTGGTTGGATAAAGCTTCTAATGTTGCTGAAAATGATTTGCAAAAAGATGCATTATTAAAGCTAATCAGTTATTACAGAACCGGTGATTTACGAATCTGGGATGAATATTCAATAGCTTGGGTCAAAGATGTAGACTCGAGAATAGATGTGGTAAATGGTTTTATTGAAGTATATCAAGATGCCATTGCTATGCGTGGTAGTTTTGAATCTGTTGTATCGATAAAAGATATGGAAGCCACTAAAAGGATTGCCGCCATTGCCAAAGAAGCACAATGGTTTGAAGATAATTCACCATTAATGCCACAACACAAAAAGAAAAATGTGAAAGGAATAAGTGCTAAAGTAATTACCGTGGTAGGCGAATCTGGTGATGCAGCCCCTTCAACTCCCATTGGTATTAATTTACCAAACTCTAATTGGGTGCGTGAGCAACATGGTTCTAAATCGGTATCACTTGGTAATATGGTAAAATCGTATAACATAGTGGGTGCAAAAAGTCCAACAGCTGCCGAATTTGCATTTAGTGATGAAATTGTACAAAGAGGAAAAAAATATGGTGCCTTAGCAGGAGATTTACATACCGATATGCACGAGGTTATCGGCCACGCATCTGGTCAACTAAACCCAGGTATTTCAACTCCTGATGTTACCTTGAAAACGTATGGAAGTACCTTGGAAGAAGCGAGAGCAGATTTAGTTGCCCTTTATTATATTATTGATAAAAAGCTGGTAGAAATAGGAGTGACCGATAATACAGATGTTGGTAAAGCTGAATATGATTCTTATATTAATAATGGAATGATGACTCAACTTAACCGAATTAAACCTGGCGATAATTTAGAGGAATCACATATGCGAAACCGACAGTTGAATGCCTCATGGGTTTATGAAAAAGGGCTTGCTGAAAAAGTGGTTGAGAAAGTAACTAAGAATGGAAAAACCTATTTTAAAATAAATGATTATGATAAATTACGAAAACTGTTTGGTGATTTATTACGCGAAATTCAACGCATAAAATCGGAAGGGGATTACGCATCTGCAAAGGCATTGGTTGAAAATTATGGGGTGAAAGTGGATAAAGTATTACATGCAGAAGTGCTGGAACGATTTTCAAAATTGAACGTAGCGCCATACAAAGGATTTATTCAACCAAAATTAATTCCTATCATGGAAAATGGTAAAATTAAAGATGTAAGGATTGAATATCCAACTAGTTTTGCAGAGCAGATGATGGAGTTTGGAAAATTACATTCTTGCTTGCCGGTGAAGAATTGAGTTATTCTGTCTGAATTAAGATTTTTAGGATTTGATGATTTTAGGATTGCATTTTGTCTGAATTAAGATTCTTAGGATTTAATGATTTTAGGATTGTATTATGTCTGAATTATGATTTTTAGGATTTGATGATTTTAAGATTGCATTTTGTCTGAATTAAGATTCTTAGGATTTAATGATTTTAGGATTATTATTTATGTAGTCTTTATTGTCTGGGTGATTGACATTATAAACCCGTTTAAATTCTAAGCTTTTTGCCCCAAAATTTATCAGTAAACCTATCGGTAAATTATATGCTTGGCAGTAGTTCATAGCCTGTGCCAAATGAACTTCTTCTAATTTTATTAATGCTTTTAGTTCAACCATTATGTTCTCCTCTACAAAAAAATCTACTCTTCGAGTTCCAATATCTTCATTATCATATAAAATGGTCATTTCCATTTCACGTTGGTATTCTAATCCTTGCTTATTCATTTCTATGGCTAAGGCTCGTTGGTAGATTACTTCTTGAAAACCATTGCCTAAAACACTGTGGACCTTCATGGCACATCCAATTATTTTATGGGTAATTTCTTCGTGTTTCATTAGTTAAAAATTTTAAAATCATATAATCTTTTAATCCTAAAAATCTTAATTCAGACATTCTATTTTGCTGGTTTTTGGGCGTAGTCTCTTACTAAAAGGATAATCAAAGTTACAAAAGTGATTAAATAGATGGTATCGAGTGCTGGTTTTTTAAAGGTAAGGTTTTGAAAATCGGTGTGTTTGAAAAGGGCTCTGCCAATTATGACTGCGAGTATGAGGAAGGCGATATTGAGGGATTTTTTAGGGGGCATGGTTTTTATTTATTTCTCATTATTTAATAAAATTTTAAGTCCTTCGTTTGCTGAATTGACAACGTGTATTTTCTTTTCTTCTCTATAAAAATCTTTATAGTCATTTATCAAATCATTTAAATTAATCTGATGATCTTTTATTGTTTTCAATATCTCTAGTTTTTTCTCCATCGTTGTTTGTTGGTATTCCGAAGAATATGGATCAAATAACGTTCTTAATGTTCTGTGTTTCCACATACTTCCTTTTCCAAATATTTTATCTATTCTCTGTTGGTAGTGCATTTATTTAGGTCTAAAGGTGTTGAAAAATATAAATTCATCAATGATTGGATAGTTCCCGGTCTGTTTCAATCTATGCTCGTGTTGATATTTAATATACGTCATAATCATTAATTGTACTCCATGCTTTTGGACTTTTCTCCTTTATCATTTCTTTTTGTACATAGCTGTCGACTGGAATATGGAAATATTGCGCATTAGTTTCAATACCCGTTATTCTTTCGTCACCAAATAGAAGCCAATATTTGAGAGTCATGTTAATCCATTTTTGAGCCTGACCAATCTTTAGTTGACTCCAAATAAGTATAAGTTGATCGTAAGATGTTTTGTGAAAATCATCAAACTCCCTTTGGTCAGCTAATTTATTTTTGTTTAGCTCGCACAATCTTTCGAACAAATAAACTTTAGCATCTTGTTTTACATTTTCGCGATTTGCATTCAGAATTTTTAAAGTTCTACAGAAATCTAAAAATGCTCTTCTTATTCCGGCATGATAAAAACCTTCCTTATCATCGAAATAAAGCCTAATAAAAAAATTCTCTCTTAATTTTTCATCCAAAATTGATTTCATAGATCTGTCTTAAATATCATTTGTTTAAAATTCTTTTCATCGCCATTAGTTTTCAGCATAATTGGTTTTCAATTAAAAAAGTTCTCAGTTTCAGCATATTGTTTAATCCTATCCTGAGGTCATTTTTCTGATTGGAAAAGTCTATTAGTCTGTTGATAAAAGGGCTTTCTAATTTCAATAAAAGGTTACCAGTTTTTGTGATTTTAAAACTCATGTTTTCACTCATTAATGATCTTATTAAATCCATTTTAGAATTATCAGGTCTTGTAAATGAATAATCAACGCATTTTTGTTCAAATTTATGAACGAATTTTAATTTTGGTTCTAATATGGTATATACTATTGGCCAATCGCTCCCCACTGGAATTTCAACGTTTGGTTTTTTCATATACAATTCTGGAAACTCACTACATACAAGTTCCCAATACTGACTCCAAAATGTTTGATTTTCGTTAGAATTGACAACGGCAAATCCTCTTCTCAATCTTTCTATTCCGATTTTAAGCAGCTTGCCTTTAAATTCAAATCGAAGGCCTTTGCCTTCAAAAAATTCATGTACGGATTCGTATGTTATGTATCGTTTAAATTCTATTTGATTTTCGCAATAGTTTTTTGGTGCAATTAAAACTTCGTAAGCCTTTGAACAATCTTGTTGTTCAACATATTTATTAGCTCGCTGTATGTAGCGCATTCCTTGATTTTTTGTAAAAGTTGCATCGATTTTATTTTCTATCAGAAGCAGTATTCTACAATTATTAGAATTATAGTTTAGTAAGATATCTGTTTCACCCAATCCAAATTTTGAAATACTTCTTAAAACATTGTTTAAACTATTAAAAGGAGGCAACTCTAATTTTTCACAAAGCCATTTACAAAATTCGACATTACAATAAAATTCTTCGACCAATAAAACGTCAATGTCTCTTTCTGTTATCGACTCAATAGGTATAATTTCGCTTTCCATGTTTATAATTATTATAGGTTTTTGTCAAGTATAGAATATAAATTTTATTTACCCAAAATTTCACCCGCACACAACACCTTCCTGGCCGTTGCACTTTTTGAGTTCAAATCATGCAACTTCTTGCAAGATGTAAAGCTTTTTGAGTTCATCAGGAGCAACTCTCTGCAAGATGTTGTGTTTGGGAGTCAGGTTAGGGCTTTTTTGTCCCACGACAGATATCTTTGTACTTTAAGCACCATATATAGAAGGATTAGTTAAAACACTAGCTATGATATTTGATGCAATGTCTAAACCAAAGCTTTTAACTTTATCGATTATATTCTTCTTCTTATTTTCAGGTTGATCACTACTATTGATAATTTCTTCAATCTCTTTTGCTTGTTTTCCCGTTAATTCATCTTTTATTGAATCCCAAAGAATTTTTACACTTACGGTTTGATTTTGACTTTGATTTAGTGAAATATTAATTCCAGAATTATTATTTTCTTTTTTATCAGGGATTCCAAATGTTGATATATAAGAAATAAATCCTTTTATAATTTCTTGTGCAAGTGTTTGACATTCTTTTAAATTATTACCACCATCAAAACCACTCATACTTGGACTTGTATTAAAACGAATGTTAATAATTGATTCTTATTTCTTAGAATTTTCACCATAAACTCTTACTACTATATTTATGGCTTTAGATTTCCATGTTGCTAAATCATATTTATTAGTAAAAGTTGGATTTTCAATCTCCTTAAAACTTAAAATTATTTGTTCCTTCATATTATTGGCTTTTTGTATTTAAACTTATTTATAATTGCTATAAAGCATTTCATATTATATGTAAAAATATCTAGTCATAATCATCTTTTCTATTAATGTGGATAGAAACTTTCATTCGTACTTCTTTTTTAAGGGTAAATCATTTATTTTTAATACCAGTTAACAGAGGTTGTTAGCGCATTTAACCCTATTTTAAACATTAAATATCAATACGCTTGGCAGCTTAAGCAACTTGTTTTTAAATGTGTTTAATGCCGATACAGTGAATAAAGGGAAGTGGACGGTGGAGTTTGTTTGATGAGTGATATAATTTCAGTTAAAAAAGGCAAGGTTTAAATTTAAACCTTGCCTTTTTTAATACATTAAGTAAGAAATCAATTTATTTAATTAAAACGACCGTGCCTCGTTTGCTTTTAGCTTGTTCTCCCGGAAATTTATAATTGATTTGATAAATATAAATTCCATCCTGTACATCAGTTCCGTTTGATTTTCCATCCCAAGGCTTTTCAACTTCCTTGCTTAGGTAAATTAATTGACCCCAACGATTAAAAATAGAAAATTCATAGGTTTCTGGGTCGCAGCTTATGGTTGGAAGAAACGTGTCGTTTATATTGTCGTTGTTTGGCGAGAAGGCATCGGGTAGAAAAAGGGTGCATTCATTACAGTTTATTACAGAAACTGTCTCAGAAGTTTGATAGGATGAACAGTTAAATTGAATATCAACACCTACCATATATTCTCCAACAGCAGTAAATAAATGGGTTGCTGAGTCAAGGTTTGAGGTATTATTTCCTAAACTGTTCGGATCTCCAAAATTCCATGTTACGGAAACAATGGATGAGTCGGCATAAACAACAAATTCTCCAGGTAGGTCTAAGCAATTATCTATTTTTGTAAAGATGGCAACACCAGTAAAGTCGGGAAGCAATTCTAACCTTGCCACCGAATCACAACCTGCAGCATTAACCAAAGTAACCGTGTATGTTCCTGCACTTGAATATGAATTTCCATTCCAAATAAAAGGAAGGTTTTTGGTGCAAATAGATTCTGTAGTTATACTGCTTGAACTGTTGATTACTGCTAAATTTAAAGTAGCAATGGAATCGCAGCCACCAGCGGATACCAATGTTGAGGTATATGTTCCAGCATTAAAATAGTCAATTCCGTTCCAATTAAGCGGTAATTGGCTACCGCAAATGTTTAGATTGGTATTGCTTGATGTTGGAATATTAATAGTTAGATTTAATGTTGCTACTGAATCGCATCCTTTACTATTAATAAATGTTATTGAATATAAACCAGGGGTGCTGTATGAATTCCCATTCCATATATAAGGTTTATTGCTGCAAGCGGTATCTTTTATAAAGCTAGATGTTGTATCATTAACTGTTAAGTCTAACGAAGCAACAGAATCGCAGCCATTTGAACTTACTGACGTGAAATTATAAATACCAGATGATGAATAGGGATTGCCGTTCCAATTATAAGGAGCCAGATTAGAACAAATAGTTACAGTAGTATTACTTGTTTTTGTTGGTTTTACTGTTAAATTTAACGTTGCAATAGAATCGCAACCTGCAGAATTTAACAAGTTTACATTATAGCTACCTGTTGCAGTGTACGAATTTCCATTAAAAACAAAAGGAAGCAAATTATCACAAATAGCTATATTGGTAATGCTGGGAATAGGTGGTGGACAACAAAGTCCAATTTGTATGCTACGGCAGACTTGAGAAACCGGAAAACCTGGCTCTTTAAAAGAAACACAAACATTATAAACTCCTGGTGCAGAAAAAGTATGCGTTGGGAATGGAAATGGACTTGCACCAGTTATGGTTATGGTATCATTAGGAGTACTTGTTGGATCATCAAAATTCCAAAAGAAATAAGGTGAACTGGAAACTCCTTTTGCCTGCAGACTAAAATTTGTGCTTGCGTTGCAGGTATCGCCAATTATTTTAATTCCGGTAATACTTGGAACAGGGCAATTGGCAATTATAATATCCTGAGTAAGTGTATAAGAAACACAAGGATAATTGATTAGTACGGAAACTTGAAAAGTATCCGCCTTTGTAAATAAGTGTTGGGGTGCAGAGCCAACGGCTATATTGTTTGCACCAGAGGCAGGATCGCCAAAATCCCAAACTAGGCTTACTACATTGGTAATTTTAGAAACTGTTAATGTAGTTGAATTTCCAAAACAAGTATCCGAAGCTAAAATTTTATTATCAGTTGGTATAGCGGCAACGTTGTAAATATATTGAGGGAGGCCCCACAAAGAGGAAGTTACCAATGGAATCGCATTCAATTGAAAACCACATGTAGAACCTGCACCGTTAGGGAAATTAATGGCATCAATCTGACCTTGGGCAGCAATATAAATTTTTCCATTTGGTCCTAATTGTAAACTACCTGGATTGTATGATGCTAGCACTCCAACTGATGCAACAAATGATGTAGCTTGAATGCTAGCTGCAATACCTGAGGTAATATCATATTGATAAACTAGATTGAAGTTGGCAATGTATAATTTAGACCCATCAGTAGAAAACTCAACTCCGTATATAACACCAGGGATGCCAGCAAAAGGCCAAATTACTGGATTGGATAATACTCCAGTGGTATTATTAAAGTCATACAGTTCAATAGTGGCATCTAAAAAATTGCCCATGGCAAGTTTATTTCCTTGTCTGTTAATTTTTAAGTGGCCGGCTCCGTCGCCATGTGAGCCTCCAACAGTACTTAAAACAGGGGTGGTTTGTATTCCGGTTGATGTTATTTTAAAAGAGTAAAATGTGTTTCCAGGATTGTTGTGCGTTACTAGCCAAAAACCACAGGCATCAGATGTGGGTACAACTTGCAATTTCTCTGATCCGGTTGCAAATAAAAATATGTTTTTTTGTCCGGCAACAACTCCTCCTAAACCACCATTTAAACTCATGTCAACTACGTTGTAAAAAATACCTGAAGCAGTTGCTTGATCATCTATTGTGATAACATAATATATTCCAGCATTGAAAGGTTTAGGAACTATAACTGCCGCTGAAGTCGATGATGAAAGTGAACCACCCAAAAGACCATTACCATTAAACATTATTTGATTTGTAGAGTCCCAAATTGTGACCCCATCCGTATAAAATAATAATTCACCAGTGGTTTCATCCGCAACAGAAGCTGACCCTTCTAAAGTACCTATTTGGCTGCCTGAAAGTGATTGAGGAGGAGTTACATTAAAATCAATTGCACCTCCCCCACCAAATCGCCATTGATTGTTTTGATTTTGGGCGAATAATGAAGTATTAAAAAGAAAGCAAAGGAGGAAAACTAAGAGCCTTGTAGGTAAAATTGGTTTCATAAATTTGGTTGAAGGGGCGTTTCAATTTTCAGTACGCCGCTAATTGGGTAAACGTTTACAGATGATGCAATTTCAATAAAATATTTGATGTGGGAATACAGTGAAATACGTAGTTTAAAAATCTCAATAAAATTTTAATTATTTTTTTTTAACTCTGTGAAATTTTATATTACACAGAGAAATCACAGAGTTTCACGGAGAAATTATAAAACTCTGTGCACCTCTGTGTAACCTCTTTTTGAAACTCTGTGATACCCTTCCTAATCTACCAACCAAATCCAACTGCTCCACAAATAATCAAAATCCCAACCTTTCATTTATTACTATGCTAAACCCCGACACCATCAACAAAGGCGATTGTACGATTGAGTTTGTATAATAAATATGGTATTTTAAATTAATAGATTTGAAAAACCTATTTTTTGTAAGGCAGCCAGGTTTAATTATCTGGCTGCCTTTTTTTTGAGGAGTATTATTCAAATTTGCATTTTGCGATAGTTTTTAAAGATAATTATAAAAAATTTAAATCTTCATTTTTGATTTTTTTAAACGATTTTTTGGAATAAATTAACCTATAGCTTAATATTGCAAATGAAAAGGAAGTGTAAATTTTTGATTGATTCAAATGATGGAAAAAAAACAATTTATATAGATGATGAAAATTTCAACAAAATTATTTCATATACCAACAAGATGATCGTCATAAAAAAAAATTCAAGTTTATTGCTGACTTAATTTTAAGCGGTCTGAAAAATACTTTTCATTATGTTAAAGAAGAAATAAATTCAAAATGTAAAATGTAACTGCAATGAAATTTTTTAAAGGACAAGAAAATGATCGAATTTATTGCAAAGAAGTAAATACAATAAGCGGGACATTTGTAGTAATAGCCGCAGTTTTATACGAAAAAAAGAAAACGAATAAATTAAATCAGAAACAGATTAACATAATTGAAAAAGTTGGAGGATTTGAATATGAAATTTAAAGATAAATATAATATGGCCCCTGAGTTCGAAGAATTATTTTCTTTTAATTCTGAAAAAGAGGAAATCGAACATGAAGCTAAAATGATGATGTTTCGTTTTTTGAGTGAAGTAGAAAAGCTGAATTCAACGATAAAGAAAAAAGAATTAGCCAAAGCATTAAATACATCAGCAAGTTATATTACTCAATTATTTAATGGTGATAAATTAATTAATTTAACAACGCTTGCGAAAATTCAAAAAGCTTACAACATTTCTTTTGAAATTAAGGCTGTTTCAAATTTAAAAATATATAAGCATGAGAAAATCCTTTCGAATACACAACAAGTAGCAGAAAAACAATCCGACAAAATATATAAACCTAAAAAAAATATAGAAGCAAAAACTAATCATCAGGAACTTAAGCTCAAGTTTTTGAAAAAAGGCAGAAACTGATTTTAATATAATTTTAACTCAAATTTATTGGTCAATGAAAAAACTTCAACTATTAATTTTCTTATTCGCTTTTTACCTTCCAACTTCCTTTTCCCAAACCATCCAACGCATTGACAATACCAGTTATGCGGCCGATAGTTTGCAAGCTAAAATTAAATACCTGATGCAAGCCGCCAATGTATCTGGAGTAGCGATTTCTGTTTTTAATGATAGTAAGCCCGTTTTTAGCAAAACATTTGGCTTAGCTGATGTGCAAAAGAAAATCCCCTTTCAGCAAAATTCGGTCATGTATGCTGCATCGTTTGCCAAAGTTGTTTTTGCGTACATCGCCATGAAATATGTGCAAGAAAAAGTATTAGATCTGGATAAGCCACTCGTTTCTTATTTACCCAAACCTTTGGTCGATTATAATATAGAAGGCTGGAATCGGGGATATCAGCATTTGAAAAATGATGAGCGTTACAAAAAAATTACAGCCCGCATGTGTCTGTCGCATACCACAGGTTTCCCAAATTGGCGCTGGTTTGAAGAAGATAAAAAACTAAAAATAAAATTTGAGCCAGGTTCGAGATATAGTTATTCGGGTGAGGGAATGTATTTACTACAATTTGTATTGGAGCAAATAACAGGTAAAGATTATGAAACTATTTCGCAAGAATTGGTTTTTGAACCTTTTAATATGATGAATACCAGCCAAGTTTGGCAAAGCAGATTTGATCAAAACACCGTCTTTGGGCACAATTGCAAAGGTGTTCCCTATGATTTAATGAAATGGGAAGAAGCAAGTGCAGGTGGCTCTATGAGTACAACGTTGGAAGATTATACCAATTTCTACACGGCATTAATTGCCGGTACCGGTTTAAATAAAGTGAGTTTCGCAGAAATGCTGAAGCCGCAAATCCGGATTCGGTCGCAACGACAATTTGGACCTTTATCTCGTGTTGATAGTACTGAAAATGATAAAATAATTCTTTCTTATGGCTTAGGTGTAGGTCTTTTGCAATCTCCCTATGGCAAAGCATTTTTTAAAGAGGGGCATGATAATGGTTGGGGGCATTATTCTATTTATTTTCCAGATAAAAAGATTGGCGTAATCATTATGACGAACAATGACTGTGGCGAAAGTATTTTTAAAGAATTATTAGCTTATTCAATTGGAGATATTTATACCCCTTACAAATGGGAAAATTATATTCCGTATAATATTGCTGAATAAATAAAAAATAACAGAAAATAAAAAAAGTAAAGCTAAAAACAAGGTAAAAATTTTATTTTAGGATATAAAAAAAGGCATCTAAATAATGATGCCTTTTTTATTAATTTAAATTTAATTAAATTAAAGATTAAACTTTCAATTTCCCTTCAATAGAATCGTCCATAGTTTTTCCCAACATTGCCCCAATCATCATTTTTATGCCTGCCACTGCGTTGCCATTTTTGGTATCCCAATAGTAGCCATCCGTTGGTTCTACCTTTATTACCGATATTCTTGGATCGTCTATACCTTCTGTGAACCACGTTTTTAAAATTGGATTCCACAATTCTTTGATTTTAATCTTATCCATAGATATGTATGCATTTCCCTTAATATGCAAAAAATCGGAGTGGGTAGAACCTTGGAAATACAAAGAAACATCAGAATCTACTGCAATTTCAGCGTTTTTGTAGCTATCGTTTGCACTCAAAAACCATATTGCTCCACTTTTATCAATTTTTTGAACACTCATAGGTCGGGTAGCGTTGGTTCTTCCAATGGCAACTTTGGTGTTAAAGAAACAGGTGTTTGCCTTTTCAACCAGTTCTATCAATTTTTCAATTGCAGCTTGGTTGGTTAAATCTTTTTGATTTTCTTCTACTTGATTTTTATTAATACTGTCCATAATTATTTTTTATGGATTTTATTTTCAAATTATATACCAATGGCAATATTTTAAAGATTTTTTAATTTTGCATTTATTTATAATTAATTTGTTTCTGAATCAATGGAACTAAAATAACTTTAAATAAAAATTATATCATCGATAAATAAAGAATCAACTGCTGCTAATTTCATTTGTTCCAATTTAGTTGTTTTCAAGTCAACAAAATCGTCCACTAAAAAACTTACATTTTTACTGTTTTTAAAATTAGATGGAAGATTGACCACAACCTTATTATTTACAACATCGCAAATTATTTTATAAGTCATTGAAAATTTAGCTTTATTAAATATACTACAAAACAATCTGCTTTAATTAAATCAAAAATTGAAATAGGGCAGCCAATTATTGTTTCAACAAATTAATATTCCATCCTATCTGCCAAGTAAAATAAGGTAGTGGTAAATGATGCATAAATATTTTGTCCCGTTAATTTTAACCTTATTTTAAGCTTTTATCTCTATTCAAAAACATTCTAAATAAATTTAGCGTTTGATAACTATTATTCCTCTGTACTTTTTGAGTATTTTTGGAAATTAAATAGTATGAAAAAATCTCATCTTATCGGTATCGTAATTATTGCCATTGCAATTGGTGCAATTATCAGCACCTATGCAGATTCAAGCACGTATTCAAACTTTTCGGAAGCACGTAAAGAAATGGAAGAAATACATGTTGTTGGCAATTTAGTGAAAACAAAAAACATGGAATACAACCCTGAACTTGATGCCAATTATTTTTCATTTTATATGAAAGATACCAATGGAGAAGAGTGTAAAGTAGTTTTCAAAGGAACTAAACCTCAAGATTTCGAGCGATCTGAGCAAATAGTTTTAACCGGCGAAATGGGTAAAGACGCATTTTATGCAGATAAAATCTTGATGAAATGCCCATCTAAATACACTGAAACAGAAGTAAAGGCCTCTGTTTAATTAATTTGAAAACTATTTTTTATGTTTTCAATTATTTCTATCTCATCATTTCATCCGCTAATTCATTAAATGGATATTAAATTTATAGGTGAACATTTACTGCCCGGTCAGTTTGGGCAATTTTTTATTGTGTTGGGTTTCGGAGCAGCGGTATTATCATTCATCTCGTATTATTTTTCTACTCTTAAAGATGTCGCAGATCAATCTTGGAAACGAATAGCTAGAATCAGTTTTTACATTCAGGCATTTTCTGTATTAGCCATTGCAGGCTGTTTGTTTTATATCATTTACAACCATTTATTCGAATATCACTACGCCTGGGCACATTCGTCAACAACTTTGCCTACTCATTACATGATTTCGTGTTTTTGGGAAGGTCAAGAAGGGAGTTTTTTACTCTGGGCATTTTGGCAATCCGTTTTAGGATTAATTTTAGTTCGTTTTGCCAAATCGTGGGAAGACTCGGTCATGACATTCGTTTCCTTATCGCAAGTATTCATTTTGTCGATGTTGCTTGGCGTAGAACTAATTGGTCAAAAAATTGGAAGTTCTCCATTTGTGCTTTTACGAAATGCGATTGAAGGGCCAATATTTTCAAGACCTGAATACCTAAGTTTAATAAAAGATGGGAATGGTTTAAACCCCTTATTACAAAATTATTGGATGGTTATTCATCCACCAACTTTGTTTTTGGGTTTTGCTTCCATGGTTGTTCCATTTGCGTTTGCCATGGCCGGTGTTTGGACCAAACGGTATTCAGAATGGATAAAACCCGCATTGCCTTGGGCTTTGTTTGCCGTCATGATTTTAGGAACAGGAATAATAATGGGTTCGTTTTGGGCATATGAAGCATTAAATTTTGGTGGTTTCTGGGCTTGGGATCCGGTGGAAAACGCATCCTTGATTCCTTGGCTTACTTTAATTGCTGCCGTGCATGTTATGCTGGCATTTAAAAATTCTGGCAATTCTTATTTCACAGCTTTATTTCTCACGTTCATTAGTTTTATATTGGTTTTATATGCAAGTTTTCTTACTCGCAGCGGCATATTAGGCGAAACTTCCGTTCATGCTTTTACTGATTTAGGGATGTCGGGCCAATTAGTTATTTATATTTTAATTTTCCTAGTTATTGGTATTGTTTTAATGGTTATAAACTGGAAAGGATTTCCAATTACCCAAAAGGATGAGGATACTTATTCCCGAGAATTTTGGTTATTTATTGGTGCCTTAGTTTTAACCATTTCTTGTTTTCAAATAATTGTAACTACCTCTATTCCGGTTTTCAATGCAATTTTTAACACTAAAATTGCACCACCAACCAATCCGATAGCTCATTATAATAAATGGCAATTGCCAATCGCTTTTATTGTTGCATTTATTTCAGCATTTTCTCAATTTCTTAAATACAAAAAAACAGATACTGGAAAGTTTTTTAAAAAAATAGGCTTGTCGCTTGGTATTTCATTAGTAATTACTTTGCTTATTTTGTGGCAAGGAAAAATTTACAATGTTCAATATTTGGTATTAATATTTGCTTCTTTATTTTCTATTTTGGCTAATGCCGAATTAATTCTACGAGTTTTTCAAGGTAAAATAAAACTGGCAGGTTCTGCTATCGCCCACATTGGTTTCGCGTTGATTTTAATTGGAGCCTTATTAGCCGCATCTGGTAGCAAAGTAATTTCGATCAATAAATCTGGTTTTGGTTATGGTGAAGATTTCGATGAAAAAAATACGCGCGAAAACGTGTTGCTATTTAAAAATGAACCGATTGTAATGGAAGATTATACCATTACCTATCAAGGTGATTCTATTTCTGGTCCCAATACGTATTATAAAGTAAATTATCAACGAAAAGATACAAAGACAGGTGTTGATAAAGAGCAATTTACTTTGTTGCCAAATGCACAAATAAATCCTAAAATGGGGTTGATAGCATCGCCAGATACCAAACATTATTTATTGCATGATGTGTATACGCACGTTACATCTGTGCCCGTAAAGAATGAAGAAAACCATGAACATAAAGATGGAACAGAACATAGTGAAGATGAAGATTATTTACCAGCATTGACAAAAACCATAAAAATTGGCGATACCATAAATCTGAATAAGGGAGTAATTACGCTAAAAGGTTTGAACAGAAATGCTACGTTAAAAGATATAAAACTGAGTGCTGATGACTTGGCAGTTGGTGCAATGCTTGAAATTGAACGAGAAGGCAAAATTGTAAAAGCTGAACCAGTATTTATCATCAAAGGTGGCTTATCTTTCGGTTTTCCAGTAAAATTGGAGGAAGAAGGGCTAAAAATTTCTTTTGATAAAATAATTCCGGAACAAGCAAGCGTGCAATTGGTAATTCGTGAGAAAAAACCAGCTAAAAAAGATTTCATTATCATGAAAGCAATTATGTTTCCTTACATCAATTTATTGTGGGGTGGCACTATCATTATGATTATAGGTTTTGTATTGTCGATTTTTCAACGATCAAAACCTTCCAGAATAAAAGCTGATGGCAATACAGCTTAGTATAATTGGCTCTGGAAATATGGCTTTCCAATTAGGAAAGGCGTTTTTTGAATCAGGGCAACCAATTTCAGAAGTTTACAGCAGAAATACAATTGAAGGAAAGAAATTAGCCGAATTAGTACATGCTAAATTTGAACCTGAAATTGAGAAACTATCCAATTCAGGTATTTTTATTTTAGCGGTAAAAGATGATGCAGTTTCCGAAATTTCTGAAAGAATACCAGGAGAGGGAAATTTACTCATTCATACTGCTGGTTCTATTGGGATTAATTCCATTCATTCGCCTAAAAACAGGAGAGGAGTTTTATATCCGGTGCAAACCTTAAGCAAAAACAAAAAGGTAGATTTTGGAAATATACCTTTTTGTATTGAAGCGGAAAACGAAACCGATCTGGACTTAATCAAAAAATTGGTTCAGAAATTAAGCAGCAATATATATGAATTAAATTCAGAGCAACGCAAAGTTATCCATGTTGCAGCGGTATTTGCTTGCAATTTTCCAAACTATTTGTATTCGGCTGCACATCAAATTCTTGAAAAAGAAGGGATTACTTTTGATATTATCAGACCTTTAATTATCGAAACAGCAGAAAAAGTGCAAACCATTTTTCCGGAAAATGCACAAACTGGACCTGCTCTACGCAATGATTTAACCGTTCTGAATAATCATAAAGCCTATCTTCAAAACAATCCTGAATTACTTGAAGTTTATACCTTACTCAGCAAACTGATTAGCAATCGCTAATTTCCTCTCTGCCGAATGATTTTAATTTTTACTTTTGCCCCGAAATGAATATTTATAAACTAAAAATCAACTTTGTTGAAAAAGGTTTAGAGCCAGTTGAGCTATCAATTGCCGAAGGGGAAAACGTGCTTGATATTGCTTTAGATAATGGAATACAATTACAACATAATTGCGGAGGAGTCTGTGGATGCAGCACCTGCCAGGTTTATGTAAACCATGGAATGGATAGTATTCAAGAAATTTCTGATAAAGAAGAAGACTTTATAGATCGTGCTGCCAACCCAAGAATTAGCTCCAGACTTGCCTGTCAATGTGTAGTGCTTAACGGTGATATAGATGTTACCATTCCAGACCAATCTTCATTTATGGGTCATTAATTAATTAAAAAAATAAATTATGAATTCCGACTTTCAACTTCCAATATATTGGAGAGATACCGAAGATATAGCCATTGCCTTGTACGAAAAATTCGGTAACGATTTTACTGAATCAAAAATTTACAGAATTCGGTTTACGGAGTTGCTGGAATGGGTTTTAACTTTACCAAACTTTAAAGGAACTCGTGAAGAATGCACCGAAGGCTTTTTGGAAATGATACAATCTGCCTGGGTTTATGAATGGCGTGACGCTCAAAATTAACATCAACAATATTTATTTATGAGTTATTTACCAAAATTGCAAGCTATTTCTACATTTATATTTGATATTGATGGAGTGCTAACAGATGGATCTGTGATTGTAACAGAAAGCGGCGAGCAACAACGGATTATGAATATAAAAGATGGTTACGCTTTGCAATTGGCTATCAAAAAAGGATATCGAATTGCTATTATTTCAGGTGGTTCATCTGAAGGAGTTAGAGATCGTTTTACGAAATTAGGCGTTACCGATGTTTTTATGAGTTCGCATAATAAGCTAAAAGTATTTAATGATTATTGCGAAAAACATAGCTTAGAACATAAAGAGATACTTTATATGGGCGATGATATACCAGATATTAAAGTTTTGCAATTAGTAGGCATACCTACTTGCCCTTTGGATGCGGTTGCAGAAGTCAAAGCGGTTTCCATTTATATCTCTCATCAAAACGGAGGAAAAGGTGCAGTGAGAGATGTAATAGAGCAGGTTTTGAAAGTTCAAGATAACTGGATGCAGAAAGATGCTTTTAATTGGTAAATAGGAATGTTGAAAAAAAATCTTCCGGCATTAGCAATCTATTTAGTCTTAATGATTATTGCGATGTACAATGTTCGTGCATTTTTGATTGAACCAACTTTAATGGCATTTTCTATGATGCCAGGCCTAACTAAAATTGGTTTGGCGGTTTTAGTTTCATCCATTTTATTCATGATTATTGCAGCGTATTCTTTGATTGAAAAGAAAAACCAACGTAGTTTTTTTATCTTGATTGGCATAAGCATGTTAGGTTTTATTTTTGTTGCAAAAGCTAGTCAGGTTATAATTTTAGCCATTTTTCCTGTTTTTGTAATTGGTTTGCTTTGGTTTTATCAACTTAACTATCGCTTTCAACCTTGGTTGAATATGATAGTAAAAAGCGGATTAATAGCTTTATCATTTTTATTTTTACTGATTTTCGATGCAGCTTTTTATCGAACTTATTTTGCTGAGCAACATAATCTCGCTTTGTTTTTGTTAAAAATTATCAGTGCTTATGCATTGCTGATAGCTTTATATTTTATGATTGAAAAAGTACTTTCGGATATGTATTCGAATTTTAAGAGTAAGCAAACAATCGGTTCATTTACAGAAACGTATAGTTTGGGTTATGCAAAAATCTTGGCTACTATTTTAATTATTTTATTAACGATGGCTGTCGCTTATCTACAGTTTTTGCAATTAAGCAACGATGCTATGATGCCGTTTTTGTATTTATTATTGCTAATTCAATTTCCATTTTTCATCATTCTTATCTTACTTTATTTGCCATCTTCAAAAGAAATTTATCAGATACTTTCAGTTTTGATGCATGTTGTTTTAATCGGTGCAACAGCCGCCATTCCAGTTTTATATTACTCAGCTTAATCCATTGAAAATAATACTTGCTTCCAAATCACCACGCCGATCTGATTTGCTTCAGCAAATGGGCTTGCAATTTATTGTTGAATCTAGAGATGTGGAAGAAAATTATTCCAATGATTTAGCTTTGGAACAAGTTCCAATATTTTTAGCTGAAAAAAAAGCACATGCTTTTGATGGAGCAGATGAAGATTCAGTAATTATTACAGCAGATACCATAGTTTTATGTCAAAATCAATTACTCGGAAAACCTGAAGATAGGGACGATGCAGTAAGAATGTTAAATATACTTTCTGGCTCTGTTCATACAGTAATTACTGCCGTTACAATTGTATTTCAAGGTGTCATGACTACTTTTTCGGATAAAACAGATGTGTATTTTAGGTATTTGAAACAGTCTGAAATTGAATATTATGTTGATAAATTTCAACCCTTAGATAAAGCTGGAAGTTACGGAATTCAAGATTGGATAGGAGTAAACGCAATTGAAAGAATCGAAGGATCGTACACGAATGTTGTTGGATTACCGACTGAAAAATTATACCGAAAATTATTAGAATTAGGAATTATTTAAAATAAATACTTGACGGTTTAAATACATTTTGAAATTATCTAATTTCTTGGGAAGGCTTAGGGATAGAAGCGGCATCCTTTTTTGCAAGA
>ENA-OBIT01000014-OBIT01000014.1-metagenomes-genome-assembly--contig:-NODE-14-length-58855-cov-9.59296_pt1 | contig 58855 bp, 55 predicted proteins | sample MGYA00153386_OBIT01 | MGnify analysis MGYA00153386
TTGAGGTTAGTTTACATGTAACTTTATACTCACTATTAAAGAGTTCTCAACATCCAATCTCAATGATTTTGTCATCGGAGCTTCGGCGATTGAAACGATCTCTGATTCGCTCAGGAGTACTTTCTACCAATCTATTGGCATGAAAAAGGAAGCTAAGTACTTCAATAGTGGTGTGATGCTAATGGATTTAAAAAAATGGCGAGAGTTAGATATTACCAGCCAGTGCTTGTCATTTGGCAATAAGTATGTCGATCGAGTGTCATTTGGTGATGAAGCGATTTTAAATTGTATTTTCTACGAAAACTTCCAGACAATTGATGCCTCCTACAATCACCCGTTATACCCAGACTCCGCTCTAGTTCAATTGAATAGCCTGAATGAGATCTTTCATTTTGTTGGTTCTCCCAAGCCTTTTGACTTTTTAGGAGAATTTATTCATCCTAACTATGCGATGTTTTACGATAGTCTTACACAGACTATTTTTAGAGATTACAGAAGTTATTTGGATTTCTCTTTTGCCAAGTCAAAACGCACGGCCAATTTATTGCGCTCCTACTACAACCTTTTAAAGAAAAAGATCGATTATCAGCTAACATCCACTACTTCGGCGATCGAATCCCCAGTTAATATCAGTTCGGGTGAAGCAAAGAAGAGATTGGCAAGAACCGTGAATGACAATTGACAATTTAGCTCAAGAACTGACATTAAATAGCCCTACTAGTCGAGCGACTAGCAGGGCTATTAGTTAATTAGACGATCGATTTAACCGTGTCTATAGCATTGGTGCAAACTGAGGCTTTTCAGGTACCACTGTGTACTCAGCAACGATTTGGCGGAACTCATCACCATCGATGGTTTCTTTCTCAATCAAGAGATCTACCAATCGATCGACTACCGAACGATTTTCGCGCATGATTCTCAATGATTCTAGATGACACTCAGCCACGATTTCGCGAACTTGTTGGTCGATTTGAGCAGCTACTTCATCAGAGTACTCAGAACGCGCACCCCAGTTACCGCCGAGGAATACTTCACCAGATTGGCTCTCTAGGGACAGAGGGCCGAGTTTGGACATCCCAAACCGTGTTACCATTTGGCGTGCCATCGATGTGACTTGTTGTAAGTCACCACCAGCACCAGTCGTTACTTCAGAATCTCCGAAGATGACTTCTTCGGCTGCACGTCCACCCAAAGCACCACAGATGCGAGCGCGGAGTTGAGTCCGTGAGATCAGGGATTGGTCTTCAGCAGGAGTAAACCAAGTTAAACCTTGTGCTTGTCCGCGAGGAATCAATGTGACCTTCTGGAGTGGGTCGTGAGCGGGGATGAGGGTAGCGATGATCGCGTGTCCGACTTCATGGTAAGCAATCAGACGTTTGCTCTTACCATCGACTAGTGGAGTACCTTCCATCCCGGCAACGATTCGATCGACTGCATCATCGATTTCGAGGTTGGTGATCGCATCTTTGCGACGACGTGCGGTCATGATTGCTGCTTCATTGAGCAAGTTGGCTAAGTCAGCACCTGTAAAGCCAGGAGTCCGACGGGCAATTGCTTCTAATGAGATATCAGCACCTAATTTTTTGTTACGGGAGTGAACGCCAAGGATCTCAATCCGACCAGCAATGTCTGGTGGATCTACTTGCACTTGTCGATCGAATCGACCAGGACGTAGGAGAGCAGAGTCAAGTACGTCAGGACGGTTAGTCGCGGCGATGATGATAATTCCGGTATTTCCTTCAAAACCATCCATCTCAGTGAGCATTTGGTTCAGGGTTTGTTCGCGTTCGTCGTTACCACCACCGATACCAGCACCACGTTGACGACCGACTGCATCAATTTCATCGATGAAGATGATACAAGGAGCGTTTTCTTTAGCTTTTTTGAACAAGTCGCGGACGCGAGACGCACCCACACCAACGAACATTTCGACGAATTCCGAACCGGAGATACTAAAGAATGGTACTCCAGCTTCACCTGCGATCGCTTTTGCCAGCAAGGTTTTACCCGTACCTGGAGGGCCAACTAACAAGACACCTTTAGGAATCTTGGCACCCACGGCGGTAAAGCGTTCGGGCTGTTTGAGGAAAGTTACAACTTCTTGCAATTCTTCTTTAGCTTCAGCAATTCCGGCGACATCATCAAACATCACACCAGTTTTGGCATCCATTTGAAACTTCGCTTTGGACTTACCAAAGTTCATCGCTTGACCGGGGCCACCAGGCATGTTGTTTGAACGGCGGAATAGTAAGAACAAGCCGCTGATTAATAGTGCTGGGAATACTAAGTTACCGAGGAAACCCCAGACTGCACCATCATTACGTGCTGGATGACTGTCAAAGGAGATGTTTGAATCTCTGAGTCGATCGATTAATTCTGGTGCGTTGGTTGGTAAATCGACCCGCAGACGCTGCATCCGATTTTCGAGATCTGGATCGATCGCCTCGACGATCGCTGTTCTACCACCATCATAAAGGTCAACTGCTTTGACCCGATCGGCATCGAGATACTCTAGGAATCTCCCATAAGTCATCCGAGTACTTGCCGTATTTTTACTAACTTCAGCAGTGACAGGGGTGAATGCTCCTTGCCACACGAAGAATCCAATTACCAGAACTGGAATCGTCCACAGTGCTGCTAGTTTCCACGAAAACTTCATAAAATTGTTTGCCTTTGGGTACGAAGTGACAGTTATCAGTTAAGAATTATTAATTCAGTTTGTCTTATACGCTTTAAAATCTCTGAAAACATATCTTAATTAAATTTAACGTAATTCTCAGATTTCGGAAAGGGGGGGGAGGGAGGCTTTAGGTTTTAGGTTTTAGGCTTTAGGCTAGAAAATGTAGGGTGAGCAGTGCCCACCATTTAGGTTTTAGCCAATTAGCCCGATCTATTTTAGGTACATTTACAGGATAAATTCACCTTGAGCAATTTTGATGACACGACCGCCAACACTGACGGTAGATACATCAATTGTATATTGACTCCGCAAATATAGTACTGAAGACCTACCCATTTCTACGCCCTGTTCGACGGCGATGTCTAGATTGGAACTACCTAAGTACTGATACTTAGCCAGATACGCGGCTAGACAACCATTGGCACTACCTGTAGCCGGATCTTCAGGAATCCCATAACATTCTGTAAAAACCCGAACGTGCAATTGATTAGAGGGATCGATCGTTTCAGGGCAAAAAATGAGGATCGCTTGAGCGGGTAAATTGGCAACCGCTCGCGCGTACAAATCCAGATTTAGTTTCGCCTGAGCTACTGCTGCCAAAGTTTTGAGCGGCATTACTATAAATGGTAGCCCAGTCGAGACAGGCTCGATCGGGTAGCGCGAGTCGATATCTGTAGGGTTTACCCCAATGACAGCAGCTAGCATCTGAGCAGATAACGGATCGTAGAATTTGGGCTGTTGTTGGTGCATCCACAAAATATCTGGTACGCCGTTGAGATAGTTAAAATCGATCGGAATTTGTCCGACTTGGTAGTTGAGGTTAATTCGATCGACAGCTTGTTTGACTAGCTCCTGCTGAATCGCAAACGCCGTTCCCAGTGTCGGATGTCCGGCAAATGGTAATTCTGTCGTCGGTGTAAAAATGCGGGTATTGTAGCCGCCGTTAACTGGCTCTGACGTAACAAAGGTTGTCTCCGAGAAATTAATCTCGCGGGCGATCTGCTGCATCTGAAGATCGGTCAAATCTGCCGCATCCAAACAAACAGCCAGTTGATTGCCCGTATATTTCCCCGTCGCAAACACATCGAGAATCAGGAAAGGAATGTTAGACATCTGTATATTTACAACTAAGCATCACAATCTAATTTTCCTACTTTTAAGTCCCGATCTAGAGCAGCCACAACCACCATCAGCGATCCCCGATTGTTACAAACTATTACGACTTTACTCAGAAAATACTCATAATGTCGGAAAATAGTTGCGGAAGGTGCCTAATTCGCGACCAACTTATATATGATATAAGTGTCCGTAATTAACCTCAGACCAAAAGGCTTGTAGCCGAATGTAAGTCTGGTAACAAACTTTTTTGGAGTAAACCACAATGAGTATCGTCACCAAAGCGATCGTCAATGCAGACGCTGAAGCTCGCTACCTGAGTCCAGGCGAATTAGATCGGATCAAAAACTTCGTTACTTCTGGCGAACGTCGTCTCCGCATCGCTCAAGTCCTAACTGACTCTCGCGAACGTTTAGTCAAAGGTGCAGGCGACAAACTGTTCCAACAACGCCCTGATGTTGTTTCTCCCGGCGGTAATGCTTACGGCGAAGAAATGACTGCAACTTGCTTGCGTGACTTGGACTACTACCTCCGTCTGATTACTTACGGTGTAGTTGCTGGTGATGTAACCCCGATCGAAGAAATCGGTGTAGTTGGCGTACGTGAGATGTATAGATCTCTAGGTACCCCCATCGAGGCAGTCGCTGGTGGTGTTCGTGCCATGAAAGATGCCGCTGCATCTATGATGTCTGGTGAAGACGCAGCAGAAGCTGGTGCTTACTTTGACTACTTAATCGGTGCAATGAGCTAGTTGATTCGACTCGAATCAGCTACATATTTTGAAATCAGCAACTAAAGACTCGCTAAGGAATTTAGGATCGTGCAAGACGCAATTACTTCTGTTATCAATTCATCTGACGTTCAAGGTAAATACCTTGACTCCACAGCACTAGATAAGCTCAAAGCTTATTTTGGTACTGGCGAACTCCGCGTTCGTGCGGCTGGTACTATCAGTGCAAATGCTGCAACCATCGTCAAAGAAGCTGTAGCCAAATCCCTGTTGTACTCAGACATCACCCGTCCAGGTGGTAACATGTACACTACTCGTCGCTATGCTGCCTGCATCCGTGACTTGGACTACTACCTCCGTTATTCTACCTACGCGATGTTAGCTGGCGATGCTTCCATTTTGGATGAGCGCGTACTCAACGGTTTGAAAGAAACTTACAACTCCCTCGGAGTTCCTGTAGCTGCAACCGTTCAAGCCATCCAAGCCATCAAAGAAGTCACCGCTAGTTTAGTTGGTGCTGATGCTGGTAAAGAAATGGGCGTTTACTTAGACTATATCTGTTCTGGCTTGAGCTAGTCCGGTTGAAAAACCAGTCGAGGATATAGACATCGAGTCTGGGAAGTCAGATGTGAGTGTTAGCTCTTCAACAGCTTATCTAGCTTAAATAAGATGAGTTTTGACGACCTAAGATTAACCTTTGACTCCCAGATTTTGACGTATTTAGACGCACGATCGATCGGAACTCTTTCTCACGTTGGCGTAGCCTCTGCCTTGTGCCGAAAGCCTCTCTGACAAGAGAATCGTACCAACCAATGGTAACGCGATGATTCCGGCTCGAAAAGTGCGAAAATTAGTATAGATTATCTAAAATATAAAAATAGGAGCACCATTAATATGCGGATGTTCAAAGTCACTGCTTGCGTTCCTAGCCAATCTCGGATCAGAACCCAGCGCGAACTCCAAAATACTTATTTCACTAAATTAGTTCCTTACGATAACTGGTTTCGCGAACAACAGCGGATCATGAAAATGGGTGGCAAAATTATTAAAGTTGAATTAGCAACTGGTAAGCAAGGTGCTAGTACAGGATTACTTTAAGATTCGGTAGAGCAGCTCAACTAGTTTACACAAATAATGGTAGGGGCAATTCATGAATTGCCCCTACCATTATTTGTGGGTGACTAATAGATGCCTAACGATGAAACTATTTGAGCGATCGAATTTTTCTGATCGTCATCGTAACCCCAGCGAGTCAAAAATTCACTGTACGAGCCACTGCCATTGTGAATAGTATCTACTAATTCCCGACACATAGCCTGAATTTGGGGCAGTTTTAATTGCTGGATAATTGCGGTTGTTCTTGCTGCTACAGTGGCTGAAGAGGCTACCATTTCGAGATCGTTCCGCCGCTGGTGATAAAGTTGTTGAGCGGTAGACATCGCAATATTTTTGACTAGTAAGTCGGCGGCGATTTCTGGATGTGCGTGTAAAGCCGCGATAATTTCTGGTTGAGGCTCGTCACAAATCGGATCTTGCGCTGTCAGGTAAGTCACAAAAAATCCTCTCGCACCGTTAGATGTCTGCACCAACTCAGAGACAAATTTCTGAATCTGACTGGATGTTAACTCCTTCTTTTTAAGCTGGTTCAAGAATGCCTGAGTAAGAGCGATAGCTTCGTCGAATTTGATATTGGCGGGAACGAGTAAAGTAGATGAGGACATAGGTAAAGTTGACAGCTTGCACTGAGCGTAGCCGAAGTGTTGACAGTTGACAGTTGACAGTTGACAGTTAAGTAATGGGGAATTAAATAAAATCCTCATTCCCTAGTATTATTACCCAAAATATTTATGACTCTAGATAAAAGCCCCGATCCTCACCGCCAAAAATTCGGGAGTTGGATTTTAGCTGGGACTGTCTCCATGAGGGCGTTATTATGTCTCGTGGGTATTGCCATCTTCCTGACTTCCTGTAGCCCAGCTATTCCTGGTGAAATTAGCAGTCGCATTTTTAATAAACTATCGATCGAGTATATCGGCGCATATCAAGTTCCCAACGATCTGATGGTTAAAAATACGCGAGTTGGTGGCTTATCGGGACTCACATACGATCGACAGCGGGATAGGTTTTATGCTATCTCTGACGATCGCGGCGAACAAGCACCAGCTAGATTCTACACGCTCAAACTAAATTTAGACAAGACCAATCCCCAACAGGTAAAACTCCAGCAAGTAGACATCACCGATGTGACGCTGCTCAAAAATAGTAACGGGGAAACATATCCGCCTAGGGAAACTGATACCGAAGCCATCGCCTTAACGCCTCAATCCTCAGTATTCATTTCTAGTGAGGGAGATCGCAACAAAAATATTCCACCGTTTATTAATGAATTCGATCTCAAGACTGGAAAAGTTAAACAAGCTTTACCCATCCCTCAACGCTATCTTCCCGATCTTGAAGGTAAGCGTGGGGTTCAAAATAATCTGGCTTTTGAGGGGATTACCCTCAGCCCTACAGGTACTCTCCCCGCTAGTGGTGAAGCACTGAGACTATTTGCCGCTACAGAATCAGCTTTGATGCAGGATAAAGAAGTAGCAAAAGTTGGGAATAATGGCAAGATTCCAGGTGCTAAAAATCGCTGGTTGCATTATCTCATCAGCGACAGAGCTGAAGTCATCAGCGAACACCTTTACCAATTAGATTCTCCCCCATTGGGCGCGATCGAGCATGGTTTGCCTGAGATTCAATCGATCGATACTAGCGGTCATTTTCTGACACTCGAACGTTCCTTCGGCTTATTTGGCTTCCGTGTCAAGCTATTTCAAACCACTATGGCGGGAGCTACCGATACTAGCAAAATTGCTAGCTTCAAAGGCAACACCACAATTCAACCAATTCAAAAACAACTAGCCTTCGATCTCCAGCAACTGAATATCTACATCGATAATCTCGAAGGGATGGCATTGGGTTCGCGCCTGCCTGATGGTAGCCAAACTTTACTTTTAGTCAGCGACAATAACTTCAGTAGCCGTCAAATCACCCAGTTTCTCCTGTTCAAATTTAAACAGGGATAATTAATCGCTATGTATCGCCCCCATTTTAGTCAGGGAGCGATATCGCTATTAGTCCTCTTGAATCAAGTGAATGTGCTTGTACCCAAGTTTGATCGTAAAGATGTCACCTTCTTTTAAACCCATGCCTTTGGTATAAGCCGAGCCAATTAATAATTGACCATTTTTGTGGACTGTCGCTTTGTAAGTGGCAACTTTGCCGCGACTGTCTCTACTACTTTCGTCTAATTTGACACCTTTGGCAGCGAGTACGGCATCATAGAAGCCAGATAGATCGGTGCGAACTCCACCGGATGAGGAAGTTTTCACATAGCCACATTGCTTGGCAGTTTCGCGCTTGGCAAGATGAGAAAATTCCTTAACTTTTTGAAGTAAAGCCTTACCAGTGAGCGGGTTTCCAGCGGGTACGGCTTCAGTTGATGATTCGTCGGTATCCGTTGACTCGGCGGTATTAGTTGAAGCTACTTTGGCTGATTTGTCTGCTTTGGCAACTGGTGTAGCTGTCTTGGATGCAGCACTTTTTGGGGCTTTGGATGCAGATTCTACTTTAGTTTTGGCCACGATCGAATTAGTTAGATGATAATTTCATTATGCACTTAATAATTGCCTAAATTACTATTTGCGCTAAAAATATTTTACCAATCTGGTATTTTAGGTATGCGAAAAAAGTAACATTCCTCATTTTTTGTCGTTGGGCTTTGCTGCAATCGAGCCAATCGGCAAGTTTAGATCCAAACTATTTGCTAATTTATCGGCAATTCCCTCGATCCAAGCTTCATCTTGTTTGGTGTAGCTGCGGGGAGTATTTGCACCCAAGATCATGACTCCCTGACTCCCTAACGGCTGACAAATGATGCCTTGAGTGTTGGCGGGTAAGTAATCAAATTCAATTCTGCCAGGATATACTTTGGTGTCTACTAGATAAATTGCTTTCTGTTTGGTTAAAACTCGATCGAGGATTACCCCAGGTGTAACTTCGGCTTTTGGTGCCAGAATGCCGCGTCTGAGTAATACTTGCCCCTGATAATAGACGACGATCGATCGAGTGACAGTATTCGTCAGGAGTAGATGTGATGCCCAGGCTAACTCAGTTTTGAGCAGATCTGGTAGCGTTGGCGACAGTTCAAATCCTGCTGTTCCTTCTAAAATAATACTATCGGGTTTTCTAGGCTGAACTTGTTGCCATAGTAATCCAGTCAAGATTAATACCGCTGTCAAAATTACGCCCACAGCATCCGATCGAGCCTGTGAGTCGGTTAGTTCTGGGGTCAGTACCCGATTTAACATTAGCAATGTTCCGGCGATGCTCCCAGCCACGATCGGCAGGAGTCGCACGATGCGACCATTATCTTCTTTCATATTTATCGACGCTCAACTGGGCACCCTCAATCCGCGATCCGATGAGTTCAAATAGACTAAAATGTTAGTGTAGAGATACAAAAACTAGAGAGCGGGTAATCCCACCCTCTATTGAGACGATCGATCGTCTTTAGCCCTTAGATTTCATCAGGTTCGATAATCCGTTGAAACAAATAACCCGTACCTCTAGCCGTGAGAATCAGTTCTGGGTTGCTGGGATCTTCTTCTAATTTGGCGCGGAGTCGGGAAATGTGGACATCCACCACTCTAGTATCGACGTGACGTTCGGGAGTATAACCCCAAACCTCTTGGAGGATTTCCGATCGCGAGAATGGCTCACCCGATCGACTCACCAACAATTCGAGTAGACTAAACTCCATCCCCGTCAGGCGAATTCGTTCGTCAGACTTATAAACTTGACGTTTATTGGTATCGATCTTAATTGTGGCGATCTGAATCACACCAGAACTAGGAATCCCATTCAATCCATTTTTATCCACCCGCCGCAACACCGAGCGAATCCGCGCTTCCAATTCTTTGGGAGAGAAAGGTTTGACTACATAGTCGTCCGCACCCAATTCTAGTCCGGTAATGCGATCGGCAACATCACCCAAAGCCGTGAGCATGATAATCGGTACATCCGACTCTTTGCGTAGCTCCTGACATACCCCATACCCATCTAGCTTGGGCATCATCACATCGAGTACGACGAGATCGGGACAGGTTTCGCGGAAAATTTCTAGGGCTTCTTCCCCATCAGCCGCCGTAACTACATCATAGCCAATCATGGAGAGGCGAGTTTCTAAAATGCGACGAATGCTAGCCTCATCATCAACGACCAGAATAGTTTCCTTATGATTTTCCAAGCTTATCAAAGCTCCTATCGTATAGTGGTAATTTTTTTAACGTTAATTTTTAACATCCTATGATTAAGATTATCATTGATTCCAACTAAATTGGGGCGGTCAAACCCCCTCAGAAATCGGAACCCACGTCGATCGCTGCTTCAAAATTCTTAATATTTTTTAACAACCGGATCGAATCCTCTAACCCCTAACTCCCACAGAATGGCAAAACAGCCGCGCACATCGTATGTCTGTAATGAATGCGGATCGACATCACCGCAGTGGTATGGCAAATGCCCCATCTGTAATACTTATGGCTCCCTCATCGAGCAAGCACCGCCATCGGCTTCGAGGGGACTCGGTGCTAAAAATGCTAATAGTCGATCGAATGAACAACCCCATCCACTCGCCGCGCTGACTTTTCCGCAGATTATTGATGGTGAAGAGGAACGTTGGGCATCGGGTTTTGGGGAACTCGATCGAGTCTTGGGTGGTGGGATTGTTCCTGGTTCGCTAGTATTGATCGGTGGCGATCCAGGGATTGGTAAGTCTACCCTACTGCTGCAAACTGCCAATCTAATGTCCAAGAACTATCGAGTGCTATATGTGTGTGGAGAAGAATCTGCCAAGCAGGTGAAACTCCGCGCCTCAAGATTGGGAGTCGAGGGCACAAAAGGAGAACTGACGAGTGAAGAAGCCGCAGCAATGGAGCTACCAGAGACACCCGTGAACTTAACCGTCGCGGATGGGGCAAATTTGTATATTCAAGCTGAGACAGATCTAGAAGAAATTCTGCGAGAGTTGGAATCACTCAAACCCCATGTAGCGGTAATTGATAGTATCCAAACAGTCTACTTCCCCGCTCTGACATCAGCAGCGGGTTCCGTGGCGCAGGTACGGGAGTGTACGGCGGCTCTAATGAAGGTTGCCAAGCGTGAGGACATTACCCTGCTCATCGTCGGTCATGTGACCAAAGAGGGGGCGATCGCGGGGCCGAAAGTTTTAGAACATTTGGTGGATACTGTACTGTATTTTGAAGGCGACAGGTTTGCATCCCATCGGCTGCTGAGATCGACCAAGAATCGCTTTGGAGCCACGCATGAGGTAGGAGTGTTCGAGATGGTCGATCGCGGGTTAAGAGAGGTTGACAACCCGTCTGAGCTGTTCCTGGGCGATCGACAGGGGATGGCTCCAGGTACCTCGATTGTCGTCGCCTGTGAGGGGACTAGACCGATCGTGGTGGAGTTGCAGGCGTTGGTGAGTCCGACGAGTTACCCATCGCCGAGACGGGCGGGTACAGGTATCGATTACAACCGTTTGACGCAAATTCTGGCGGTGTTAGAAAAGCGCGTCGGGATTCCGCTTTCTAAGTTAGATGCTTATGTAGCTTCGGCGGGGGGATTGAGCGTAGAGGAACCAGCCGTGGATCTGGGGATGGCGATCGCGATCGTGGCCAGTTTCCGAGATCGAGTGGTGGCTCCATTTACGATCCTAATTGGAGAAATTGGTTTGGGCGGACAGGTGCGACAGGTATCGCAATTAGAATTACGCTTGAAAGAAGCGGCTAAGTTGGGCTTCAAACGCGCGATCGTGCCTAAAGGACATCAGACTTTTCCCGATCTAGGTATGGAAATTATCCCAGTCGGGCGGGTAATTGATGCGATCGTTGCTGCACTTCCAGCCGAGACTGAAAGTGAAGATATCGATGAAGATTGATGTTTTGTAACGTAGAGAACAGTAAGCCCTAGACCATCTTAATGTTAAATTAATTGGTAATTTAGGGATATTCATGATGAAAAAAAATCAATTTTGGCAGTATCTAGCTGGGGCGATCGCGATTACTCTACTGATTCCGAATATTGCTAGTGCCCATACAGGTGTTGGGGATACTAGCGGATTTTGGCATGGATTGGCACACCCGATCGGTGGTTTGGATCATATCCTGGCGATGGTAGCTGTGGGTTTATGGGCAGCTCAGATCGGCGGGAAGGCTCTGTGGATAGTGCCTAGTGCCTTTATGCTGGCAATGGCTAGTAGTAGCGTGCTGGGACATTTTGGGCTACCTTTACCAGGTGTCGAACAGGGAATTTTAGTTTCTGATTTTGTGCTCGGTTTGCTGCTACTATTTGCCGCTCGTTTACCACTAGCTGTCAGCGCGGGGATTGTCGCCATCCTGGCGATTTTTCATGGCTACGCTCATGGAGCCGAAATGCCTTCGACAGCTTCAGGATTGGTTTATGGGTTTGGTTTTATCGTCTCAACTGCCACATTGCATCTAGCTGGAATTGGGATGGGATTGGCGATCGATCGTTATCAACCCAAGTTTCAAGCACAATTATTTCGACTCGGTGGTGGTGCAGTCGTAATTGGTGCAGTTTATGTCTTAGTAAATCATTAGTAACTAGGTATTTGGTACGACATCAGAGGATGTCAAAAGCTTTAGTTGTGGCGCGCCTGTTGTCAATCCTGCGATTCGATTCATACCTTGGATCGATAGAATTGGGGTTGACGAGGCGATCGTGCCGAGCAGACGATATGCCAATGGATAGATAGGCTCGATGTTAAATTATTGTTAGTTGAGGAATACTCATAACAAAGAATCACTACGATCGAGATTGCACTATCGAACTGATGACACTTGCACCCCGATCGTCTTCTTGCTGTCGATCGATCCAAGTAGATCTGAGGATCGACAGCCGTCCCCTATCCCCTAACCTAATATGTTTCCGATCGACGACAATAATCCCACCCGAATTACCCCAGTTGTTACTTATGGGTTAATTGCCGCCAACGTTCTGGTATTTATCTATGAATTGTCCTTCCCCGAACGCCAGTTGACCAATTTCTTCTATCAATGGGCAGTCGTACCCGCTCAACTTACAGGTGTATTCGCTGGAACTCCAGTACCGATTTTGTCGGGAGAACCACCGGAAATTTTGACTCTGATTACAGCTCAATTTCTCCACGGTGGATTTGCACATATTGCCGGAAATATGTTGTTTCTGTGGATTTTTGGCAATAATGTCGAAGACCAATTAGGACATTTCAAGTTCTTATTCTTTTATCTAGCTTGTGGTGTATTAGCAAGTTTAACTCAATGGTATTTTAGTCAAGGTTCGCAGTTGCCATCGCTGGGTGCTAGTGGTGCGGTCGCAGGTGTGATGGGAGCTTATATTATTCGGTTTCCCAATGCCAGTGTTAAGACTGTTATTCCGATCGGTATTTTTCCATTTTTTACTAATATTCCTGCTTATTTTTATCTAGGAATTTGGTTTTTTCAACAAGCTTTATATAGTTTTGCTACGCTCGCACCGCGTACTAATGTAGGGATGGAAAACGGTGGTGTTGCTTATTGGGCACATGCAGGTGGATTCGTCTTTGGTGCGGTTCTCGGCCCGCTTTTAGGGTTGTTTTCCCAGCGATCGGAAGCATGATTTTAGGGTAAAAAATAGATGTTGGGTTGGGCGAGTCACCCGCCCAGCGGTATTGCCCACCTTACATCATTCACATCTCAATTTGTGCAGTGGGGATTGAGTCAGATTTGTACAATATTCCTATAAATTTTTACGATTAATCAAAGTAAGGAAACGTTCTGGGTTGATAACTTTCACTAATTCAGTCCCATTTATGTATTGATTAAGCTCTCCATTTAGATAAGCTTCTTTTAACTTAGGAGTCCAACCTTCTCCTCCGATAATCAAGTAAGCATAAGGAAATTTACCATTGCTGTTTCTGATAGCATCAATTAACTTAATTATTTCAAAAGGAACTTTCTGCTCGGCTGTTCCTGATGTCTCCTGCCATTTCTTAGATAAAATCAACCAACGTAGATCGGGGGTTTCTATCACGCGATCTGGAAGATGCTTTCCACCACTAATGGTTGGAACTAGAAATGGTGAATACTCATCTTTAGTCAAGATACGATAACCTTGGGCTGGCAGTACTGTATCAAAAAGTTGCTCAAATATTTTCCCTGTATTAACACCAATTTTAGACATAGATTTAAAAACCCTTACACGCTATAACTTCTTTTGCTGGGCGACGATCGCCATTACAAGAGATGCGTCTGGGTGCATCTACTAGATCGATAGTAAACCCATAATCTTGGTACAGATCGACAACGCGATCGGTTGCTCGATCGGACAATACAACCTTACCAGGATGTTTTGCTAGCCATTGAGTCAGGCGCACCCGATCGTCCCAGGTAAAGTCACTCTGACTATATTTAGTAAATGATACATCATAAGGTGGATCTGCATAGATAAAATCATCTGGCTCCAATTTTAAGCCTTCAAAATCACCAATAGTAATTTCCCATGCTAGTAATATGGATTGATACTCACTAAAATCAGTCGCATAATTAATCGTTTTATAGCGTCCAAATGGAACATTAAATTCTCCACTATTATTAAAGCGACATAGCCCATTAAAGCCCGTACGATTCAGGTAGTAGAAAATTTGGGCAGCTTCACTGGTATGAGATTTACCGATCTGAGTCAGTTGATTAAATCGCGATCTCATCGCATAGTAGAAATCTCGATCGTTTTTCATCTCGATCTCTACCGCTAATCCTTGTTGTAAGTGATGATAAAGATTAGCTAAATGGATATTAACATCATTAAGTAGTGCGCGATTTGGTCTTAAACCCAAGGCTACAGATAAGCTGCCCATAAAAGGCTCTACTAGGCGACGATCGCGATTTGGTTGCCATAGCTCGAACAATCTAGGTAACAGCCATCTTTTGCCGCCAGCCCATTTTAATAGCGGCTTGGGTGAGGTGACAGTGGAGGATGAAGGCATAAGTTAAAGTGTAATATTGAAGCTAGGTAATCATTCAAGGAATTATCGCGAAATAACACACCTGACAATAAACTCGCGATCGATTATTAATTAATTACCTCATATCACCGATCGCACTCATGGCTGTAGCGGCAATCGCTTGTTCGGTCGCTTTTGGTAGATGATGATATTTACCATTAGCTTGTTTGGCGAGTTCTTTGGCAAATCCAGTCGAGATATATTTATTCTCAGTATCGATTACTAATAATTTAATCCCGATCGATCGAATCCGCGAGGCAATATCTAGTAACTCTTTCTTGATGTCTGGCTTGTCTTCAGGATCGATTGTATCGCCCAAGGAACGTGCTAGGGGTACATTTCCGCGTCCATCGGTAATCGCCACAATTACCACTTGTCCGACATCTCCCGAACTTTGAGCATTGACACCTACCCGCACGGCTTGAGTCAAACCATGCGCCAGTGGAGAACCACCACCACAGGCGAGGCGTTCGAGTCGGCGTTTTGCCATCGAGATCGATCGAGTCGGTGGTAGTAGTACTTCAGCTTGTTCGCCCCTGAAGGGAATTAACGCTACCTGGTCGCGATTCTGATAAGCTTCTGTCAAGAGTCGCATCACTGCACCCTTGGCTGACTGCATCCGATTGAGAGCCATCGAACCCGAAGCATCTACGACAAATATTACCAGAGCACCCGATCGACGGGCTAGTTTCTTGCCGCGAATGTCACTTGGCTCAACGATCACTAATCGATCGGGTTGGCGCAATCGGCGCGATTTTTGATAGGGTGCTGCCGCTCTCAATGTCGCATCTACAGCCACGCGGCGGACTTTGCCCTTGGGGATGATCGGTTTGACATACCTGCCCCGATCTTCCGAAAATACCATGCTGCGGCTGCCGGATTTGCCCTGTTTCTGTTGGGCGGTTTGGGCGAAATACAATACGGTATCGTCGAGGATTACGCCTTCGATATCAAAGACAAATTCTTCAGGGACATTCGGTGGTGCCTCTGATTGGTCTTCATTTTCAGCATCATCATCTTCATTCTCTTCCTGTTCCTGATCCGGTTCCTGGTTCTCTTGCTCTTGCTCGTTTTGTTCGTCCTGCTCCTGCTCGGATTGATTTTGAGATTGTGGTGGTGGCGGTGGTGGGGGTGTATTTTCGTCCGGTGGGGTTTGAATTACCGTTGCGCGGGGAACGATGACTAGTTCTACCGCACGGCGCAGATCGTCAGCATTGACATTGGTGCGTCCTTCTAGTGCGGCGGCAGCTTTAGCTACCCGCACGGCAAATAATTCGGCGCGATGTCCCATTACACCGCCACGCAGAGCTTCTGTTACCAGATAAGTAATTTGCTCTTGGGCGATCTGGACATCTTTGAGCCATTCCCGCGCTAGCAGGATTTGAGTCTTGATGTTGTCGGTTTCTTCGGCGTACTGTTCGAGGAAAGCTTGCGGCGATAAGGAGTACGAGATCGCTTGTCCGACAGCTTGCACCCGTTGGTCAATTTCCATCACTCCATCAGCCGATAGTGAGATGGCGATCCGATCGAGCAAATGTTCTCTCAAGGCACCTTCGTCGGGATTGTAGGTGGCAATCAGCAACGGTTTACAGGGATGTTGAAAGCTAATCCCTTCCCGTTCGATCTGATTGCGACCATCGGTGAGTACGCCGAGGAGAAGATTGGAAATTTGGTCGTCGAGGAGATTGATTTCATCGATGTACAATACGCCTCGATGAGCTTGAGCCAGTAGTCCTGGCTGAAATACAGAGGCTCCTGCTTGGACTGATTTATCCAAATCGACCGAACCCAGGAGGCGATCTTCAGTTACGCCCAAAGGAATCTGGATAAATGGAGCCGCAATAATCTTTGTCTGTAATTCTACATTGGGATCTGAACCCTGCAACTCTAATAACTTGTCGTCCCACTCACTTGGGGTATTCGGATCGCAATTGCTCACCCCACCGATGGTAATTTCGATCGGTGGTAATAGTGAGTGAATCGCCCGCGCCATCACGGATTTGGCAGTACCTCGCCCGCCGGCGATCGCCACTCCCCCCAAATTTGGATCGACAGCCGCGAGTAGTAGTGCTAATTTAATTGCTTCTTGTCCTACCACCGCAGTGAGTGGGAAGGCATTAAGATTCGAGGTCGCGATCGCTGTCGGCATTGTGTAGTAAATGTTTCGGTGGCGTAGCCTTTCCCTATAAAAATCGGCTCTTGGATCTAATTATCTCATATTAGCCACTAGAGACGGATCCCTCAGAGCGTCACTGCCGATTTTTATCTAGATAAAATCTATATTTTTCTCAGATCGATGTTACTTTTAGCGATCGAGTGGGAACAATCTAATTAGCATAGTCCTCTTTTTAATAAACTTGCAGTAAGCTATGGCTGGCTACAAAATATTATTCAAATCTAGATAGTATCGCCGATTTGATGGGTACAATTGAAGATATCCATACTTCGAGCGATAGTAATATTAGTGTAGGAAAATTTTGAATGCACGTACGATAAGTACCGTTGCTGGAATAGCCTGTCGCCTTCACTGGTGACACCCTCTCAGGGTGTTCTGATTGACTAACTAGTAGGATCTATCGTCTGGATGGTCAGGAAATCCTAGCTTGTAGGCTAGATCTGGTTGAAAACGAGCTTGGTATAAATTAATATATACCGATTTAGTAATTTAGTGGATCTCAATGATGATTAACTATGTCCTTGTCAACACTAAACATCAAATCTATCCTCACAACAGATCTTAATTGAGTAATGTGGTTAACGATCTTCAACGTCAGTTGATGTCTAAAAAAATATAGAAGGTGTATTCAAGGTCAAATATCACTTAGGACTTTCAGTGATATTTTGGCAGATCCACCACTATCTCAACGTTAGACATCCAAAATTTACGCCCCAGTTCATTAAATATTTGGAAAATTTCAACCATGAAACGATTAATGTGGTGTGTCGGCTGCTGTTTGATACCGCTATTTAGTGCATCAACTAGTCACGCTAGCCCTGAAATCAAATCTACTGCGAGTACCGCCACCAGTAACGCCGCCAGTTTGGGCAAACTATCGAGTCCAGATCGATCGGTATTTTCAGCAACACCGCTGGGTAACAGTGACATTCTAGCTCAAGCCCCACCGCCACCTCCAACTCCGATCGATCCTCCTAGTTCTACTCCGACTACAACTCCTGCGAATTCGGATAATAAGGATCTCCAGAACGAATTAAATAAGATCCAGAATAATCAGGCACCAGCAGCCGTTAGATCTATTGGCTATCGTCCAAAAATCTCCCCTAGCTTTTCAATTTTTAACCCAGTTGGGTTTGGGGCGGATAATAACCTGGTATTCGTATCGTTCAGCTATCAAAATCGGACTAGATTTGGCAACACCTCAGATGGTGAAGCTGGGATTGGGATTGGACTGGGTGATGCAGTCAACTCGGTTGGAGCCGAGCTATCATACAGTATCAATAGTTTTGGGAGTAGCGCGGGATTTGGTAGTGGTGGATTTAGTGCCAAACTTCACAAACGCATCGGCGATGACTCGGCTGTAGCCATCGGGTGGAACCAGTTCGCTAAAATTCAATTTGGTGGTGGTAGAAATGGGAATGGGCCTTCTGACTACCCTGATAATAGTTACTATGCTGTCGGTACCAAAATCTTCCGCACTCGTGAAGATATTAATGAATTATTTAGTCGGGTAGCGGTCACAGGTGGCGTTGGCGGTGGTGCTTTCTTACCATTCGATCGCAATGCTAGCATCAATCGCAGCGGACTAAATGTGTTCGGTTCTCTAGGTGTGCGGGTGGCTAGACCAGTTAGCGCGATCGTCGAATGGACGGGACAAGATCTAGGCGCAGGAATATCGATCGCACCGTTTGACAATTTCCCCCTAGTAATCACTCCTGCCTTTCGGGATATTACTGGAGCTGGAGATGGAGCTAGATTCATCTTGGGCGCAAGTGTCGCTTTTAACTTCTAAAGTCGATCGCTCCTTGTCGATCGATGGCAAATGTTAATAGTTTACAATCGTTTCAATTATCGATAATTAACCATCAACTAAGGTTGGAAGTCAATGCTAAATATATCTAAATATCACAGCGCGATCGTCTGCTGTAGCGTAGTTGCTACAGCCTCATTAGTTGGATTCGTTCAGTCTGCACACGCAGCCGAGCAAATCGTCTGTCCGAGTGTTCGAGCCGAGCGAGGCACCATCCTCATCGCTCAAACCAATAGTAGTAATACAACTGGCACAAACGTCAGTAATACGACTGGCACAAACGTCAGTAATACGACTGGTACGGGCCTCAGTAGTTCTTTTAGCGGCGGTTCTCCAGGTGGCGGATTTAGTCCAGCAGTTACCTCTCGTGCTAGCACTATTTCATCAAGATTTGGTCTGGCTCAAAGTAATTATAGCCGCGCTGCTGCAACCCTAGCTCAAGCGGAAACAGCACAACCGACTGTTGCCGCGAGTCCTCTCCCCGTACGTTATGGTCGGGAAGCGGTTGGCGATATTGCAAGCTGTGGCTGTCCAAATGCCGATACTGTGGGAACTACTCCTACCGCTCGTCCAGAATTGTTAGCAGCCAAAGCCGCAGAAGCAGACGCAGCAACCGAACTCGCGGCGGCTAAAGCAGAAGCTCAACAGTTTATCGAATCCGTTAAGAGCGATACTGCTCGTAGCTCTAACGTCGATAACTCACTTTGGTAAACAGATTTAATTAACAATTAGCAGAAGGCGAGGATTCCTCGATCTTCACAGATTCAACTTCCACAGACAATAGCTGTTGACAACTTCGACGCTCGATAATTGACCATCAAAAGTCAGGATTGACAATAATGACCAAAATATCTAAATTTCATCAATTGCTAATCGGCTGTAGTGCGATCGCCACAGCCGCATTTGGTAGCCTAGTTCAATCAGCTAGTGCCGCCGAACAATTCAATAACCAAACCGTTCAATTCGATCGGGATACAATTATTGAATTCCAATTTCTTGGCTCTAATAATGCCGCTCAATCCACCTTTGGAGTTCTCAACCTCGCAACTGGCGAGAAAGTACCCTTAATCAGTGAGGCTCGCGCTCAAGATAAGCCTGGGAGAAACTTTACAGGTACTGCTGGTAAAGCTGTTAGAAAGCCATTTGCCGAATTTACCTTCAAGTCGGGTACTCCCTACACACTCTATCTAGAGTCAACGGCTAAAGGTAAGGGTACAACCACTGTATATTCTGCACCGGATAGAAATGGTGGCGCACAGTTAGCTAAATTCGATAATGAGTCTACTGCTCTGGGCACCCAAGGCGTGAAGATTGGCTGGAATGATGGGATTGCTGGCAAAGGTAGCGACTTCAATCAGTTCTCGGTAATTGCTGGTGGCGGGATCGGCTGTCCATGTAAGCCAAGTCCAGTTCTGACTGCGCCAATTCCACCTGAAGTACCTCCAACTCGAAATACAGCACCTCGCGGTCGCGGTTAATTCAGTTGTAACTTAATATCTAAAAAACGGGTGAACCATTGTTTCGCCCCTTTTTTTAGTGAATCATTGGCACAATAAGGAATAAGAGTTATTACAATTGCTGACTGAAATATGAAACTGTCAAGACTAGGTTATGCGATCGCCACGATCGCAATCGTAATTGCTACCTTCTTTCCATTGCCGATGCTTGCCGCAGTGCCAGTAAGCGCGATCGCCGTTAGTGATAATAGCGGGATTAGCTTTGTGAGTAAAGCTGTCGAGCTAGTCGGCGCGGCAGTTGTCCGCATCGATACCGAGCGGACGATTACACGCAGAATCGACCCATTTTTTGGAGATGAAGCGATGACTGGATTGCCTCAGCAGCAACTATTGCGCGGTCAGGGTTCGGGCTTTATTATCGATCGAGATGGGATTATTTTAACTAATGCTCACGTTGTAGATCGAGCCGATAAGGTCACAGTGATCCTCAAGGATGGGAGAAGTTTTGAGGGCAAAGTGCGCGGTGTCGATCCGGTAACGGACTTGGCAGTTATCAAAGTCAGTCAAGCAAAAAATCTGCCGATCGCTCAATTAGGTGACTCAGATATTATCAAAGTGGGTGATTGGGCGATCGCCGTTGGTAATCCCTTTGGACTGGACAATACTGTGACGCTAGGAATCGTCAGTACGCTCAAACGTGCCAGTGCTACCGTTGGTATGACCGATAAACGCCTCGATTTCATTCAAACTGATGCAGCGATCAATCCTGGTAATTCAGGGGGTCCCTTGCTCAATGCCAAAGGGCAAGTCATCGGCATCAATACCGCGATTCGTGCTGATGCGATGGGGATTGGGTTTGCCATCCCGATTAATAAAGCCAAAACGATTTCTACTCAACTAGCACGAGGCGAAAAAGTTTCGCACCCTTATCTGGGTGTCCAAATGGTCACACTCACACCAGAAATCGCCACTGAGAACAACAACGATCCCAATGCCATGTTCCAAATCCCTGAAGTTAATGGGGTGCTAGTAGTGCGCGTGTTGCCCAATACAGCCGCTTCGATCGCTGGAATGCGCCGTGGCGATGCGATTCTCGAAGTCAATGGCGAGGTAATTCACGATGCCAGTCAATTACAGGATGTGATGGAAAACAGTCATATCGCCGAGCAGTTACAAGTCAAGATCTTGCGGGATGGTAAAGATCGGCTAGTTACAGTTGTACCAAAAGACCTAAATTCATAGATTAGACTTCCTGCGAAAGTCAGGCTTTAGGCTTTAGGCTTTAGGCTTTAGGCTTGAGACTTTAGGGGAAACTATAGACGAAAATAATACTAAAAAAGATCGTGTTTTTACTTTCGCAAGAGGTCTATTGACCGAGGAAATTTTGGATTAATTCCAAAATCCAAGTGCATCCAGTAAAGAGAAAGGGCACCTCTACAAGATCCGTAGGGGTGCCCTTTCTCTTTACTCACGAGTTGCGATCGGCATATATTCGATCGGTTGGTTCGAGCGGTGGGACGATCGTTGGCGGAGCCGCGCCGAGAGGTAATCGTCGCCAATTTACTCTTCTAAAGTAGCCCGAACAAATGTAGTATTCCACGACCGCTAATTAGTTCGACAACGATCCCGATGAAACCCAGCATCGCTAGACGACCATTCCAGATCTCCGCAGCCGTAGTCAGACCTAATTCCCACCGTTCTTGGGGATACATCTTGATTCTCTTCTTCATCTGGGTGACTCGATCGATATCCAGACTGGGGGCTGCGGCAGCTCTGAGGACTAGATCTACTAGAGTTTGGATGAATATGGGGTTGGTGTCCAAAGCGGGCACGCGATTGAAGGTATGGATACCAGCTTCCTCGGCAATTTCGCGATATTCGATATCGATTTCTTCGAGGGTTTCGATATGTTCGGAGACAAAGCTGATTGGTACGACAACTAATTCTGTCACACCTTTGGCAGCTAGTTCGACGATCGCATCTTCAGTATATGGTTTGAGCCATTCGATCGGGCCTACCTTACTTTGATACGCCAGAGATCGATCGTTTTGTCGCCCCAATGTCTTCATGATTAACTCGGTGCATTCCTCAATCTCGGCTTGATAGGGATCTCCAGCCTCTTCAACATAGCTCACAGGCACACCATGAGCACTAAAAAATACGTGCGCTCGATCGGGATTTGGGCATTTATCGATTTGGGTGGCGATTAGTTCTGTCATCGCTCGGAGATAACCAGGCTCTTTATACCAATCTGCAATTACTGTATATTGAGGTGGCTTAAGGTGAGGATTTTCACTCCAGATTTTTTCGATCAGCCGAAAGCTAGAACCACTGGTACTAATCGAAAACTGCGGATACAAAGGGAGAATCACCAACTGCTCGATCCCATCTTGCTCGATTTGCGCGAGTGCCTCTTCCGTAAATGGGTGCCAATAACGCATCCCGATATACACCTTGGCATCTTCACCCTGTGCGCGTAGTTGCGTCTCTAGTGCCCGTGCTTGCTCTTCCGTAATTCGGCGTAATGGAGAACCACCACCAATTTTTTGGTAGTTTGCTTGCGATTTCTTTGCCCGTGAAGTAGAGATGATCCACGCTAGCGGTTTCTGGAGTGCAGCAATCGGAATCCGAATAATTTCAGGGTCGGAAAACAGGTTAAACAAGAACGGACGCACATCCGATAATTGCTCCGGTCCGCCCAAATTCAGTAGTAAAACCCCTAATCGACCCATAACGGTTCTATTTTCCCAGTACGTTGCTAATTCTTCATTAATTTTAACAATTAAATGGTTTGAGCGGTAGAGGTTGACGACTGCTGACACATAAATTTAATTTTAGCTCAGATGTGTCGTTGAGACTACCGATCGCGCATCAGGTCGGGATTGGTGCGAAACTTATCATAAATTGAGAGCGTCAAGTAGCTCAGGCTCCAGCCATGAAATATGCAGTTGACCTAAGTTCTCACCGGATCGATCGATCGAGATTACCAAATTCTAGACATTATCTAATACATGCGCTCATTAACTCACACTATCGATCGATCTTTTCATTGGCGATGGCTGCTACTGCTATCGATCGCTTTTGGTAGCATAATTACTGTATCGAGCCAGACAGTAACAGTCCAGGCACAGCAAAATCCTCAAGGCTTATCGATCCAAGCAGACACTCAAGAAGCAAACTCCAAGACAGAAGTAGTCACCGCGCGAGGTAATGTCCGACTCAACTACCCCAGTCGCAAAATTCAAGCTCAAGCCAATCTCGCCCAGTATTTTATCAAGCAAAAACGCATCTTGCTGACTGGTGATGTCTTAATCTCTCAAGAGGGTAGTACTCTAGAAGGAGAAAGTGTGATTTATCTAATTGATGAAGGTAAATTTATCGCCAATCCCAAAGTCAAACAACAAGTGCGTAGTAACTATATTGTCCCAGAACAAGGCGGCAAAGGATTGACAATTCTCTCCAATACCCAAGAAGCCAACTCTAAAACAGAAGTAGTTACCGCCAAAGGCAATGTTCGACTCAGCTATCCTGACAAAAAACTCCAAGCACGGGCAAATACAGCCCAATACAATATCAAGGGCAAGCAAATCGTCCTATCGGGAAATGTCCTAGTCATCAACAATGGGAGTAGCCTCCAAGGTGATACGATTACCTATCTGATTGAGGAAGGGCGATTTATTGCCAAGCAAAAACCAGGGATACCCGTACAGTCTATTTATGTGATTCCTGACAAAACTAGTAATCAGTAATTAGTCAGAGTTTACCCGATCGTCAATATAACTCACGTGAAGATCATCCTCGAAAACATTCATAAATCCTACGGAAAGCGAAATATTGTCAATCGCGTCAGTTTGTCTGTATCACAAGGTGAAATTGTTGGTTTATTAGGCCCCAATGGCGCGGGAAAGACGACCACATTTTATATCGCCACCGGACTAGTCAAGCCAAATCATGGCAAGGTTTGGTTAGATGATGAAGATATTACCAGTCTATCTATTCACCAGCGAGCGCGATTAGGAATTGGTTATTTGGCTCAGGAGCCGAGTATTTTTCGGAGTCTCACAGTGCTAGACAATATCCTGCTAGTGATGGAACAAACCAATGTCCCTCGCAAGCTATGGAATCAAAAGTTAACCGCTTTGATTACAGAATTTAACCTCGAAAAGGTAGTGGATACCCTGGGTAATCAGGTATCGGGAGGGGAAAGACGGCGCACCGAAATCGCTCGTTCCTTAGCGGCGGGGATTAATGGGCCAAAATTTTTATTCTTAGACGAACCATTTGCGGGCGTAGATCCGATTGCGGTGGCAGAGATTCAGAAAATTATTGCCAAGTTACGCGATCGAAATATGGGTATCCTGATTACAGATCACAATGTGCGGGAAACTCTAGCAGTTACCGATCGAGCATACATCATGCGGGAAGGTCAGGTATTTGCTTCAGGTAGCAGTGAAGAAATGTACGCCAATCCATTAGTGCGTCAATATTATTTGGGAAGTAATTTTCAGGTTTAGGAAATAGTGGCTAAAACAAATTTTGCGGGAATTTTCGGTATTTCGGTAATGGATCGATATATCTTCACTCAATTGCTGATGCCATTTTTATTTGGTGTTGGGGCATTTTCATCGATCGTCCTCGCGATCGGAAGTTTATTCGATCTTGTGCGACAGGTAGCGGAAGCTGGATTGCCGATTACAGTCGCGCTCGAAGTAATGGCACTCAAAATGCCTCAATTTGTGGTCTATTCTTTCCCAATGTCTCTGTTACTCACAGGGATGATGACCTATGGTAAATTCTCATCAGATAGTGAAATCATCGCTTTTCGTAGTTGTGGTGTCAGTGTTTATCGGTTGATGCTACCTGCATTAATTCTGAGCATAATTGTGACGGGAATTACGTTCTTTTTTAATGAATTGCTCGTCCCTACATCTAGTCAAAGAGCGACAACAACACTTGCCAGAGCCTTGAAGCAAGACAAACCGACCTTTAAGAAAGATAATATCATCCAGCCTGAGTATAAAACAGTGGAGCGAAATGGCAAAAAGGAACAGGTATTAGTGCGGCTGTTTTATGCAGAGAAATTCGATGGGAAAACGATGACTGGACTGACAATTTTGGATAAATCTCAAGCAGAGCGGGGCTTGAGCCAAATTCTGAACGCTGAGTCTGCGGTTTTGGATAGCGATAAAAATACTTGGGATTTTTCTAATGGGACTATTTATTTAATTGCGCCTGATGCTTCCTATCGCAATATTGTTACCTTCAAGCATCAACAGTTGCAATTACCCCAATCACCGTTTGACTTAGCCACATTAGACAATAAGAATCCCGATGAGATGAGTGTGGGTGAATCGATGGATTATTTAGACCAACTTCAAGTTACTGGAGATAAGAAGAAAATCCTTACTGTTGCTGTAACGATTCAACGTAAACTAGCATTTCCATTCGTTTGTATCGTGTTTGGTTTAATTGGTTCAGCAATGGGTATTCGTCCCCAACGATCGGGAAAGGCGACTAGTTTTGGTGTCAGTGTACTGATGATTTTTGGTTATTATCTAATGATGTTTATCTTTGGAGCTTTGGGACAAGCTGAGATTATTTCTCCTTTCCTCGCTGGATGGTTGCCCAATTTTATCGGACTGGCGATCGGTGGCTGGTTAGTTGCTCAGGCTGCAAAATAAAATTATTCGATCGAATTATTGCTATAACTGGAATCGCTGTATTCATCCAAAAACAGCGATCTAACTTCAAATCTAAAAGAGCTAGGATCTTAGCGAGAATTACAATAGCCACTACCATTACTCGCTATCTGAGCTGGTGAACCGTAGGGCAAATTAGATACCATACATTTTGCCGCTTGACCTCTTTGAGCAATGCTCTCACCCATGCGAGTATACAGATTATTGATTAATTGTGCGTTCGCCGCCCTGCTCCGATCTCTGTAGGCTTGAGTAACTTGTTTTGGCATCTGTAACAACTGGGCTTGTTGTTCGTGTAGCATTCTAAATTTGGTCGCCAAAACAGTTAATCTAGCGACATCGTTTGCGCGGAGGGCACTGTCAGCCTGCTGATAAATTTGACTATAGCCCCGAAAAACCTGAGCCTGTTCCAATTGGATGCGGTAAATCGTATCTAATGCCGTTTGTGCATTTGGATCGGCGCGATAGTATGGCAGGCTACTTAGTCCAAGCTTACTACTCCGCTGATAACCATCGGCTACTCGATCGGCAGATTTGCTAGCAAGGTTATAAAGTTTAAGCAATCTAGATCGATCGGTTTCTCTGGACTCCTGCTGGGATATCGCCGTGAAATTAGCAATTTCCTGATTTGTTAGTTGTTCCTCTTTTATAGCTTGTTGGGCTAGTGCATAATAATTAACTGCTTGCGTCAATAGCGGTGAATGCTGAAAATGTGCGCTCGGCGTGGGCTTCAGGCTGTGACTCAATCCAGGCAGAGGTAATAATATGCCCGCAAATATTGTCATCAGCCAGCAGTGAGTTGCAGCTAATTTCATTGCTGAGTATAAAAATGAAACTTATCTAAATTATTGTAACATCAGACCCAAAATCACCGCAAGCCATCTCGCTCAATTAATACATCTCGTATTTCATCAGTTGACAGGGCAAGGTGCCATTGTAAACCGTGGTGCGCTGGGCGGATTTCAACCCGATCGATTTGGCTAATTCTTTATTCCCACTGAGTACGAAAGCCGTCCAACCTTTAAAGCGGTTCTTGAGCACGTCGCCCAAGAGTTTATAAAAAGCACCCAAATCTTCATCGCGTCCCAATCGTTCACCATAGGGAGGATTGCAGAGCAAAATCCCACTATCTGCGGGAGCTTCCACATCCGCTAGATCCATCTGAGCAAACTGAATATAGCTTTCTACCCCAGAACTACGGGCATTCGATCTCGCCTGTTCGATGACATCAAAATTGCGATCGCTACCAATAATCGTCGCCTGCAAATCTTTTTTCTCCCCAGCTTCAGCCGACTTGATGAGTCGATCGAATAAGTCTGGATCGAAGTCTAGCCAGTTCTCAAAGCCAAACCCATCGCGAAAAATACCTGGAGCGATATTTAGGGCTTGCATGGCTGCTTCTAGGGGCAATGTCCCCGAACCACATAGCGGATCGACAAATGCTAGATCGGGTGTCCAACCAGACATTTTCATCAAAGCAGCGGCGAGGGATTCTTTCAGCGGTGCATCGCCAACAGCAGATCGATAGCCACGCCGATGGAGGCTACTCCCAGAGCTATCTAAACTGAGAATACAAAGCTCTTTATCGATATGAGCATTGATCCGCACATTCGGATCTTGAATATCCACACTCGATCTTTGCCCAAACTTTTCTGTCTGTTGCTTGGTAATTGCTCTTTTGACTTGGATCGCCGTAAAGTGGCTGTGATTTAACTGCTCGTTTTTACCTGTCACCGTGACAGCCATCGTCAGCTCTGGGGTGAGATATTCGCCCCAATCGATTTGCTGAATCCCTTCATACAATTCTCGATCGTCATTGCTGGGAAATTCGCCCAGCTTGACTAATACCCGAAAGGGCAACCGCGCCCACAAATTGACGCGATATAATAACTCGCGATCGCCTTGAAAAGACACCCCACAAAAGCCTTGAGCCACATCAACCGCGCCTAATTCAGTTAATTCCTGCGCTGCCAACTCTTCTAAACCTCTGGCGACTGTAGCAAAGTATTCACTCAAAATAATTCCTCAGTTCACATTTGGCTTGCGTACAAACCATCTCCTATTATTCCTTAAATATCGACATACTGTCAGCAGCTTTGGGTGAATGTCACAAATCCCCCTGGCGACAATGGCATCCCATCGCCTAACCAGTCAAAATTGAGCCATCTACGCTCGGCAACTTGACAACAGCAAACTCGATCGATTAAATTGAATAGTAGTTTGGGGTCATAGCTCAGTTGGTAGAGCACTGCAATGGCATTGCAGGGGTCAGGAGTTCGAGCCTCCTTGACTCCATTATGGGATAGACAAATACTCAGATTGGTTGGTATAACTTAAAGCAGTCAAAATCACTGCCGATCGTGAGTATAGATATTAATTCATCAATCAAAGGTCAATTGATTCGGTTTTGCGATCGCCGCGCCGATATCGATCTCCATCAACTGCAAGCACTACTCAATAAAAGTGCCTTTTGGGCGGTCGATCGTCAGATTGAAGACCTCCAGATTGCCCTCGATCGCAGTGAACCTGTAGTATCAGCTTGGGACGATGCAAAGTTAATCGGCTTTGCTAGAGCCACTTCTGACGGTATTTATCGTGCTACAATCTGGGATGTAGTCATTGACTGCGACTATCAGCGGCTAGGTTTGGGGCGCAAACTGGTAGAAACCACGCTGGGGCATCCATCGATGCAGCGAGTTGAAAGAATTTATCTCACCACTACTCATCAGCAAAGTTTTTACGAGCGGCTGGGCTTTTTAGCCAATCACAGCACGACAATGATTCTCGATCGATCCAAACCACGCACAGAAGGGGCTTGAGCACCAAAGGACAAAATTCTCCCAGCCATCTCAAATATTAACATTTGTAAACATTCTGAGGATAAATCTCGATCGAATTGAGATTACCAAAAGTGCTGAAACCACTATGAGCTTAGTTATGTGGAGGTTTGAGGCGATCGACATCAGCAGATGAACTGGAGTGAGATTACCTTGCCTCCGAGCTAGGAAGCGGATAACATAATGTTTGAGATTATTTAAATAATAAGATTCGTAGACACCTATTTTAAGGAGGATCGTAGTCGATGGGACTACCCTGGTATCGTGTGCACACAGTCGTCCTGAATGACCCAGGTAGACTGATATCCGTGCATTTAATGCATACAGCTTTAGTTGCTGGTTGGGCTGGTTCGATGGCTCTGTTTGAGCTATCCAACTTCGACCCGAGCGACGCAGTTTTCAACCCCATGTGGCGACAAGGAATGTTCGTCATGCCGTTCATGGCACGGCTTGGGATCACCAAATCTTGGGGTGGTTGGAGTATCGTTCCAGGTGAATCGGCAGCAGATGCTGGCTTCTGGTCTTTTGAAGGTGTAGCTACAGCGCACATTATTCTGTCTGGATTGCTGATGTTGGCATCTATTTGGCACTGGGTTTACTGGGACTTGGAACTGTTTACAGATCCTCGGACTGGAGAGCCTGCACTAGATTTACCCAAAATGTTTGGGATTCACTTATTCTTATCTGGACTCCTCTGCTTCGGCTTTGGAGCATTCCACCTGACTGGTCTATTCGGCCCAGGAATGTGGGTAACAGATCCATTTGGCATCACCGGACATGTAGCTCCAGTTGCACCAGAATGGGGGCCTTCTGGGTTCAATCCCTTCAATCCTGGCGGCGTAGTCGCTCACCACATTGCAGCGGGTACCCTCGGCATTATTGCTGGTTTATTCCACTTGACTGTTCGTCCACCAGAGCGGCTTTACAAAGCTCTACGGATGGGAAATATCGAGACTGTACTCTCTTCGAGTATCGCCGCAGTATTCTTTGCAGCTTTTATCGTTGCTGGTACCATGTGGTACGGCAATGCTACAACCCCAATCGAATTATTTGGGCCGACTCGTTATCAGTGGGATAGCGGTTATTTCCAACAGGAAATTCAACGTCGTGTTCAGACTGGCGTAGAAGATGGTAAGACTGAAGCCGAAGCTTGGCAAGCAATTCCTGACAGATTGGCATTCTATGACTATGTAGGTAATAGCCCCGCCAAAGGTGGTCTATTCCGTACAGGGCCAATGAACAAAGGTGATGGTATCGCTCAAGGTTGGCAAGGACATCCAGTATTCAAAGACTCTGAAGGTCGAGTACTGAGCGTTCGTCGCCTACCAAACTTCTTTGAAACATTCCCAGTGATCTTAACTGACTCTGAAGGCGTGGTTCGTGCAGACGTACCGTTCCGTCGGGCAGAATCCAGATACAGCTTCGAGCAAGCCGGAATCACCGCTAGTTTCTACGGTGGTGCTCTCAACGGTCAAACCTTTACTGATGCAAATCAAGTCAAGCAGTTTGCTCGTAAAGCTCAAGGTGGCGAAATCTTTGAATTCGATCGCGAAAAACTCGGATCTGACGGTGTGTACCGGACTAGTCCTCGCGGTTGGTTTACTTTCGGTCATGCTGTATTCGCACTATTCTTCTTCTTTGGTCATCTCTGGCATGGTTCGCGGACAATCTACCGCGACGTATTTGCTGGTGTAGAAGCCGATATGGAAGAGCAAGTCGAGTTCGGTCTATTCAAGAAATTGGGCGACCCCAGTACTCGAAGAAAAGAAGCCTAAAAATTTGGGTGTTGGGTGGGGACTGGGTTTCGCCTAGTTCCTCACCCCGCTCCCCTAGCTACTGTTAAACTAAAAGTAATCCCAGAGGATTCTCACAATGGAAGCAACTATTTATATTTTGGTCACGACGTTGGCTTTGGGTGTAGTATTCTTTGCGATCGCATTTCGCGAACCACCCAAAATTCCTCGCAAATAAGTAACAATTCAATTTAGTCACAATCTGAGCTAATCTAGAAGAATCTCTAGACAGCTCAGATTTTGCTTTTTAGGGCAGTTTAGGTTTTAGGTTTTAGGTTTTAGGCTTTAGGTTTTAGGGGTTTGGGTTTTAGACTTTAGGTTTTAGGAAACATAACTAGTCATCCACTCACCTACTCACCCAGTCCCCCAGTCCCCCAGTCCCCCAGTCCCTCTAGTTCCCTTCCCGCTCCCAATCCAATGCAATGTCCCTACTGCCAATATACAGATAGTCGTGTCCTTGAGTCGCGATCGACAGAAGCGGGGCAAAGTATTCGCAGACGGCGGGAGTGTCTCCAGTGCAAACATCGGTTTACTACCTACGAACGGTTAGAATTTGTCCCAGTTACAGTGATCAAACAAGATTCTCGCCGTGAATATTTCGATCGATCCAAACTGCTGCGGGGGATAATTCACGCCTGTCAGAAAACCGGACTCACCCCCGATACACTCGAATCGATCGTTGATGAGATCGAATCCCAACTGCAAACTAGATCGCTCAGAGAGATCGCAACGGCAGAAATTGGCGAACTGGTACTGATCGAATTACGTCCACTCAGTGAAGTAGCCTATATCCGATTTGCATCTGTCTACCGTCAATTTCAAGGGATTCGCGACTTTGTAGATACATTGCACCAGTTGAATGAAGTTAGAAGTCAGGAGTTAGAAATTAGTAGTCTAGAAACGACTCGATCTTCAGATCCAGTTGCCAAGCAATAATCTCACATGAAATTTGGATGAATTCATCTGGATTTCATTTCGATAATTTTGGCATAGGATGAGTAAGACTATTTCAAGACTCTAGTAGCATTGAAAATTGCCACCAACGCCACGCCAACATCAGCAAATACGGCTTCCCACATCGTGGCTAATCCCATCAAACCTAGTCCGATGAAAATAACTTTAATCGTGAGCGCGAAGATAATATTTTGCATCACGACTGCATTAGTTTTTCGCCCTACCTGAATCGCTTCCGCCACCTTTGAAGGGCTATCTGTCATCAACACGACATCAGCAGTTTCGATCGCTGCATCCGAACCAAATCCACCCATTGCAATCCCTACATCCGCTCTGGCAATTACAGGCGCATCGTTAATACCATCGCCCACAAAAGCAACCTTCCCTTTTTTAGAAAACTCCCACAGCAGTTTTTCAATTGCTGCTACCTTGTCTTCAGGTAATAGCTCTGCCGCAAAAGTATCCACCCCCAATGTTTTCGCCATCCGTTGCGCCACCGCTTGCGAATCCCCCGTCAGCATCATAATCCGTTCGACACCTGCGGCGCGGAGATCGCGAATTGCTTGGACTGCATCTTCTTTCATTTCATCAGCAATAATGATGTATCCAGCGTAGAGCCGATCTACTGCCAGATGCACTACAGTTCCCTCGACACTACAGGTATCATGAGCGATATTCTCGCGGTGCATCAATCGATCGTTACCTGCCAAAACTAGTTTTCCTTCAATTGTCGCTTGGATGCCGTGAGCAGCTATTTCGGTGTAATTGGAGATATTCGATTCATCGATCGGTCGATTGTAAGCTGTGCGAATTGATTTAGCGATCGGATGATTGGAATTTGCTTCCGCCTCGGCGCCAATACGAAGTAAATCTGCTTGCTCAAACCCATTATACGGGACAATTTGAGTAACTTTAAATACACCCTTAGTTAGCGTACCCGTCTTATCAAATGCGATCGCTTTAACTCCAGCTAAAGTATCTAAGAAAGTCGATCCCTTCACCAGAATTCCGCGTTTGGCTGCTCCACCAATGCCCCCAAAATAGCCGAGCGGAATACTAATTACCAATCCACACGGACAAGAAATTACCAAGAGTATTAGAGCGCGATATACCCATTCAGCGCGGGTTGCACCTGGAATTACCAGCGGTGGAATTAAGGCAACTAGTAGCGATGAAATCACCACAATCGGCGTATAACGACGGGCGAATTTAGTAATAAATTTCTCCGTTTCGGCTTTCTTTGCACTTGCATTCTCGACCAAATCGAGAATCCGTGAAATCGAAGATTCCCCAAATAGTTTAGTAACGATGACAGTTAATACACCAGTTTGATTAATCGTTCCGGCTAATACAGTCTCGCCCACATTCACCGTGCGCGGCACTGATTCACCCGTCAATGCTGATGTATCGACTTGAGAGTTACCATCAATAATTTCACCATCTAGCGGCACCTTTTCCCCTGGTTTGATGATAATTGTATCGCCGACTTTTACTCGTTCTGGCGAAACTATCTCAATCCCATTCGCTGTCTTGAGATTGGCAGCATCGGGACGAATTTCGAGTAGTGTAGAAATCGATCGACGCGATCGACTAACAGCTAATTCCTGAAATAGTTCGCCAATTTTAAAGAATAACATCACCCCTACAGCTTCGGGTAGCTTGTGAATCGCGATCGCCCCGACAGTTGCGATCGTCATCAAGAAGTTTTCATCAAACACTTGTCCGCGCAAAATATTCCGCCCAGCACTAGTTAATACCGTCCAGCCGCTCAATAGATACGCCGGAATAAATACTAGGTACTCTGCGATCGAAAAAGGCGTATTGTGCAGTCTTTCCTCAAAAACAGAGCCGAATACAAACAGCGCAATTACCACCCCAACTGATACACCTTCACGCCGTAGACTAAACTCTCCCCCACTATGATTATGCGCGTGGTCGTCCTCGTCGCCATCGTCATGGCTACTATGCTCATGGCTACTATGCTCATGGCTACTCTGTTTAGCCTGATTCTCGGCTCCAATGGTATAACCCAAAGCTGTCACTCGTTGTTGAATATCGGCTTCACGTACCCGTTCTGGATCGTAAGTGACAATCATCCTCCCAGTTGCCACCACCACAGATATCTCAGCTACCCCTGCTAGCTTTTCTACAGCACCTTCAATCTTCATCGCACAGCTCGTGCAGTCCATTCCACCAACTTGCAGCCGTTGGGTTTTGAGCGCAGGTACTTTATTCATATCTATGCAGGAGAGTAGCGAACTAATATCTTAAATTGTAGACTAAAATCACAATACCTGAAAATATATTCAGATGTATAACGATTCTCATTCTTGCCTCTATAATTAAAGAGAGTTAATCTTCATCAAAAAATACTTTTCATGACCGAGCAGGAATATTCAGATCGAACGATCGAAGATACTCAAGTACCTAATTGTGAAGAGCGATTGGTACATTTAGATAATGTTCGTCAGGTGCAACTTGAAATCATGCCGATGGATGAAGCTCAACGTCGGGCAGAATTATTTACTGTCTTAGCAGATCCCAATCGACTAAGGCTGTTGTCAGCACTGGCGAAACAGGAATTGTGCGTCTGCGATCTGGCTGCGGGATTAAAAATGGGCGAATCGGCAGTATCTCACCAGTTGCGAGTATTGCGATCGATGCGAATGGTCAATTACCGCAAGGAAGGGCGGAATGTCTATTATAGTTTGGCAGATAGTCAGGCGATCGAATTATACCTGTCGCTCGATCGGGTTAAGCTTTAAGTCTATTTCCTGGATGTAGCCGATCGGGGATTGCTGAAATCATTAAATTAGCCGATCCGATGTGGAATGAGTGATATCCAAGCAAATACTGTCCCAATCGCGACCACTAATTCCGCAACTAATAGAATAATATTGCTTGCTGAAATGTGATTTTTTATCGAAGCTACAGCCTGTGCAGGAGCAAACCAAAGTCGCAGATTTTGAAGTAGTAAGGATGGACGATCGCTAAAACGGTATTTAAGATCGACTATTGACAGCAGCAGTGGAACGCCACCAATCCTCGCGGACATAAGTAAATGAACTGCCAGACATCCAAACATCATCACCCAGGATGACAGGTGTAGCGTGTACCACAAGTGACCTAATTCGCCCTGCTTCAGCCAGCCCTCCTCCATCTCTCGACCTGAAACTAGAGCAAAAGTAGCTGCCAGCAATAGAAATGTATTGACAATCCGGTGCAAACTGTACCACCAAATCGGCTTACCAACTCCAGCTAATTGTGACACTGAATCAGCTTGTACCAATCGGCGGCGACCTGGATAAAAGCTATACAGGGCAAAGAATGGCATCACTAACAAAAAGGCTCGTCCAAACAGCTTGTGGATGCCCATGACTCTGGGAATAGCCGGAATTGGTAAATGTCCAATCCGCCCATCATAGATATTGTAGATGGCGACACCAGTAAAGATCGCTAAAATAATCAAAGCGGCGATCGATCCGTGTAGCAGCCTCAAAGCCAGCGGTTGATAAGGTTTTGCTTGAGCCATGAAATTGGATGCTAGATTTAGGAACTTGGTTTTATACTAAGGCTATTGTAGAGGTTGACCCTGACTAGAGCTACAATTCAAGTCAAATGATGAGGTCTAAATTTTGCTCACCGCGCTCCGGCGACTACCGCCCAATGTTTGGCTGATTGGTGTAATTAGCTTGCTCAATGATACCGCCAGCGATCTGTTGTATCCGCTCATCCCCCTATATCTATCATCTGTCTTGATGTCTGGGCCGAAAGCTTTGGGGATAATAGAGGGGATTGCTGAAGCGACTAGCAGTATTTTGAAACTAGTATCGGGGGTGCTGGTAGATAAAACTAACCGTACCAAGCCTTGGATTGTTTGGGGCTATGGGTTAGCAGGATTTAGTCGCCCACTGATATCGATTGCGACTAGCTGGGTAGGAGTGCTGGGGATTCGGATACTCGATCGAATCGGTAAAGGCTTACGGAGTTCGCCTCGCGACGCACTACTGGCTGCCAGCGTCCCACCAGAGCGTCGCGGTTTGGCTTTTGGATTACATCGATCGATGGACAATGCTGGCGCGGTACTGGGGCCAATTTTAGCGGCGGTATTGCTGGGTGGAGGATTTAAAGTTCGGGATCTATTTGTCATTTCGATCGTCCCCGCGATCCTCTGTCTGGGGATGTCACTACTGATTAGGGAACCTAAAAATGTGCTAACTACTACTCGCAAGGGTAATTTTAGCTGGAATCTCCAGGGGTTGCCAACCAATTTTAAACGCTATCTTTTGGCTGTAGTAATCTTCAGTTTGGGTAACTCTTCCAATATGTTCTTACTGCTCCGCGCTCGGGAATTGGGCTTACCAGAAGCTCAAGTACCACTGGCTTGGGCGACTATTTCAGCAATTGCGATGTTATTTGGCACCCCATTATCAGCATTATCCGACAGGTTTGGGCGAATTCGTTCGATCGCGGCGGGCTGGTTAGCTTATGGATTATTCTATTTATGCTTGGGCTTTTTGTCACCTGGAAACCCAGTTTTACTGTTTGGTTTGTTTGCCTTTTATGGTTTGTTTCTAGCAGCGACAGAGGGAGTCGAAAAGGCGTTGGTAGCAGATTTAGCACCCTCAGCAATGGTGGGAACTGCTTATGGCTGGTTTAATCTCGCCAGCGGCATGATGTTACTACCTGCGTCGATTATTTTTGGTTGGTTCTATGAAAATGCTGGGGCTACAGTTGCCTTTGAATTTTCAGCAGGTTGTGCGCTGGTATCAACTGTGCTGTTGTTTGGGGTTAAGTCAAATGCAGATTAGCTCAGACAGGCAAACTTCAGGATGCGATCGATCGGTACAAGTCGTCGATCGATCGCCACTCATTCCGACTAAACAGTCTCCAACCGAGAATCCTGTCGTCGCCGCAGCCAGAATGCTACTAGAAAAGCACTAGCCACAATTCCAGTCATATAACCCAAACTAATCAACCGCACATACAGCGGTGGGGCGACTCCTTCTACATCAACTGGTTGAGCAACTTTAACCTTTGTCCCTTGCTGTCCAACTGCTGCAGGGGTAAATTCTACATTCACCTGATGTCCAGAGCCATCGAATAGCCCCGATTGCCAAGCTAATTGACCATTATCGATCGCACCTTGATAACCAAAAGCTGTCCATTTATCTGCTTTTTCAGTATTGATAGTTTGAATACTGACATTTCCAGCGACAGGCTTATTTGTCTTTGCATCAACAGCTTTGACTTGGAAGTTGGCAATTTTACCGACGGTTGCACTTTTATCGCCTGTAATAGCTAGCTTAATGCCTTGACTAATGATGCTACTAGCTGGAATGGATTGATGGGTGTGTTTGTGACTTGCACCATGCTCGTGTTCTTTTCCCATGTGGGACATGGGTTGAGAAATTTCGGATTGAGCCATTTCTGCACTGACATTGACATACAGTAGCGCAGCAATCGCGACTAAACTAGCACCACTGAGCAGCAATCGCACTGGTTGCGGCGCAACCTCACCAGCTTTGGTGATTCGTCTGGCTCCAATTACCCAGCCACCACCTAATCCAGCTCCAGTGAGCAGCAGTGCGACGATCGCAAAATTTTGGTACTTGATTGAATTTTCGGGAACAGTTATGGTGATAGTCTGCTGAATAGCTTCGCCCCCAGTAACACCGAGCGGGGTAGCGGTGACTTGCAACTGATAGTTACCCCGAATCGGAAACATCTGCTGTAACTGCAATTTTCCGGTAGGCGCATCCGCCTGAATCTCGAATAGTTGAGTCCCCTCAACGATCGGAAAATCAGTCGTAAACCAAGGAGTGGGAGCTGGAGCCATTAGCTTTGCTCTCATCCGCACATTGGTGAGGGGCGATCCTGTACTATCGATCGCTTGGAGCGTCAATTTGACTGGCTGCTGTGTTGTTTCTGATTCCGCTTCGTAGGGGACAACTCGATCTAGTGACGGTTCGGTAGTCAATCTGACGGTAGCTGGAGCCGATTTTGCTGGGGCGTTAAGGCAGCCTATGGCAAATAAGCTCATCAAGCCAGAACTGCTGATGAGCGAAGGGAGGTTAAATTTGGACATGTCTTTAGTTACGGGCTGAATGATTCAATCTGCTAAATTTAACTTTCAGTCCTAGTGGCAACTCACTAGTAGTGTGTGGTGACGGCTGGAATGTACGCTGTCATGAATCGCGGGGCTGGTGGTGAAGTAGACAGTCCACAGTGTCAACGCACAAAGTGACATGTACAAACCCGATTGAACGGGGGTAGAAAGAGTAGCATTAATTGCCTGTTGGGGCAGGGTTACGGTAGATTTTTGCATCATAGTTTCTGTTCCTCGCAGAGATTGAATTGTACTGATGTGGATGTGGCAAATCAGCAGGTGTTCTGACTTCCTAACTATAGACTCGATCGGTTAGGTTACAGTTGCGGGACAGCGTTGGCTTTGCACCAAACTTTCCCTCTTGCCTCTGATGGTTAAATTTCCACCAGAACTGAATTTACTCGTCGATCGAAATGTGACCGAACGATTTACCGATTATAGCCCAATTGCGGTTGATTAATCCTAATTTTCAAATCGATGTGGTGGTTTTCCGTCCGCTCGATTTACAGACAAATCTTTTTACACATCTTGAATCGCCTTTACTGTGCAAAGGTTTTGTTATCAAAATTAGTTTTACTCGATCGCTAGATTACCTCGGTAGGGCGGGTACTGTCTACGACTAAACTTTTGCAGATCGATCGTTTTACTAGTTACTTGGATGTTATGCAACACTCGATCTTTTTAGCTCTATGAATCGCTCGATCGCGATTAAAGTTTCTCCCTGTTAGTTATCGCTATCTGCTTGCTCAGTTGGATTTTCAGGTACGAGAGTAGGTAGTAGCTCATCCCGCAATCGTGAAATAATGGTGGCATCATCGACTCGATCGAGTATTTCCTGCATGACAGTATTTGCACCCAATTGACCCCAAGTTGCACCTGTTGATAAATAAGTTTGAGCAGCTTTTCCGACCATATAAGCACCATAACCTGCGATCGCACCTTGAATTGCACCTGCACCTAAATAACCAGGTAGCGCAGCCACATTAAAAGTAGTGCCGATGATGAGTGCAGTCGTTTTGCCCACGCCAAATAGAACACCAGTAGCCAGTTCACCCAACAATAAACTCGCACTACTAAACACAATCCCGCTAAATAACTTACTCAGCTCATATTTAGTCATCGGCAGATTATATAACTTAGCCAGCGATCCAATCAGGATCAGATCTACAAATACGCCCCCCAATACATCAAAAAACGCGATCGGGTTTGCAGCTACCGCGATCGCCTTATACTGAGCAAATCGCCATACTAGAGTATTAGCTTCCGACTGCATTCCTTGCAAGGTAATTTTTGCCAAATTACCTTCAGCCGACCGAGCTTGAACCAGCGCATTGATCGCCAATAATGCTCGACCTTCTCGTGCTAATAACTCTTGAATTTTCTGCTGGAGTGGTTCGATTTGGGGGGCGGGTTTTTCCCACTCATACTTCTTTGTGCCGTCTGGATATTCGATCCGCACTTGGAGGGGTGTCGGATCTGCGGCTACCATCACTACTTCATCAGCCGATAACAATCGTTGCAATAATTCATCACTGACACTATCCCCACTCAAACTTTGTAACTGCTGATAGATACTTTGTCGCTCTTGTTCGGGATAGAGATCGGATTTATTAAATACTAGTAATAGGGGTTTTTGAGCTTTACGTAATTCGCGCAAGGCTTGATATTCTAGTTGAGTAATATCACCTGCAATAATAAATAAGATCAGATCGGCTTGGCGGACAACTTCCGCCGCCATTGTCGCTCGTGCTTCACCATCGATTTCATCCAAACCTGGGGTATCGATCAGATCGATTTGGATAATACCATCTGGCGACCACCGGATCGATCGAGGGAACCGCGTCACCCCATTTAGTGGCCCAGTTTCTAAGACTTTTTTCCCCATCAAGGCATTTAGCACCGCTGATTTACCGCGACTGACCAATCCAAACACGGCGATACTATAACTAGTTTGCTCTAGCTTGGTTAATGTGTATGCTAAAGTGTCTAGATCGCTCTGTAAGCTGGGCGAAATTTCTCCAACCTTATCGGCGGCATATCGGGATAAACTTTGCTGTAAACTCGCTCTAGCGCGATCGAGATCTAATGATGTTGGTGCGGGAGAATTTGGGGCTGTCTCAGGGTTACTCATGTTCTATCTACACGATCGCGAAATTACTCATTAGGCTAGCATTAAACAGTTGACAGTTGACAGTTGATAGTTGACAGTTGACACGAACAGCCAGTCCCCCAGTCCCCCTCTTTCATACATCGATTCAGCACCGCCGTTTTAGGTAAGGATGAGCGGGTTTAAATTCCCAACTTAGAAAAAGTTAGTCTTCGACTGGCGAAATCGGTAGGACGATCGATTGCCAGATATTTAATTCACGAACTTCATCACTGACGCCAAGTTGAATATTTTCGATATCGGGGCGGAAGTGGTATGTGCCAAAGATCCGATCCCACCAGATGAAGACACTACTGTAGTTAGAATTAGTTTCGGTGACGAGTTGGGAGTGATGAATCCGGTGATAGTTGGGAGTGAGGATCACATATGCTAGAAGCCTGTCGATCGATTCAGGGAGACGGAGATTACTATGATGCAGCGCAACAATTACTGTAAATACTAGCTCATAGATTAATACAAAATTGCCCGAAATTCCCAGCCACCAGATTAAGGCTAGTTTGGGAATACTCGAACTAATAATTTCGATCGCGTGGAATCGATAAGCTGTTGATACGTTCATGGATCGATCTGTGTGATGTACTCGATGAAATCTCCAGGCTAGGGGTAATCTGTGCATCATTCGATGCCAAAAATACATATAGATATCGAGAATTAAAAAAGCTAAGATGCCCGCAATGACTGGGGATGGCAGGGCGGCAATTATCCCGTGCGGCGATCGATCTAAGACTACATATCCAGAGATAGCGATCGTCCAGATACTTGAGGCGATCGAATTCACAACTCCCAACTCGAAATTATTGGTAATTCTCGCTCGGAAGGAATTCTGGAAGGGAAAAAAGGGAAACTTATGTTCCAGAATTAGCAAACTGACGATCGTCGTAAGTACGACAACTAATTTAACTGGCATGGGCTGAAATAATCATTCGATCTGAATATTTGGGCACTTTAGAGATCGATCGCTCAATTTCTCAAACAATCGGAGTCTTCATGTCTACCATTTTAGGTTTAATATTAATCGTTGTCAGCATTTATTTTTTAGGTCAAGAGATCTCTTTCATGACCTATTTCCCGTCTAGCTGGTGGCAATAAACATCAGCCACAGGTTCGGTACTGGCATTAATTGCGGGGATTAGTTCGCTCACCTTTTGGCGACGAGAAATGGGGAGCTTTGGCTGGATTTTTATCGCGATCGGCATTATTCTGGTCTTTGTCAATAGTGCAGTGGTCTTGCAGCCGACTAGTCTATGGACATTTTCAATCTCGATGCTATCATTTGCTAGTGGTTATCAACTGCTGACTAGAGGTAGAATTAAATTCTAAAGTATTGTTTTGAAATTCAGCTAGCTGGGTAATAGCGATGAAACGACATATTTACCTCAGCCTATGTTTATTGGCGATGGTGATGGTGACTGCTTGTGGGAAAAAGAGCCAGCCAACAGCGATCGTACCTACGCCTAGCCCAAGCGTGACACCGATTGCATCGCCTGTGACGATCCCTCCAGCTCAAGTATCCCCACCCGTACCATCGCCTGTGCCAGTAAAGGTACCCACCATCAAGCCCACCCCAGCACCCTTCACCCCAAAAATCTCAGCTTTACCTAAAGCTCTGTACCCGATCCCCACCCCTGTCCCGATTCCAGTTACACCAGATCCAGTTAAAACTAAAGCAAATTCCAAAACCGAGCCAATCTCCAAACTCAAGCCGCCGACAGATCCAGCCCAGCAAATCACCCCAGTCGGGATCGGTGCGGCGAGAATTGGCATGAGTTTCAAGGAGCTGAAGGAGCAGATGGGCGCAGGATTCGAGTTTCCAATCAAGACTAGCTTAATCGAGGGTTTTGACGCGATCGCTGTGACCAAAGCGGGGGCGGTGCAGTACTATATTCCTTATCCAACTGGAACTCAATTTACCGATACCGATCGAATTCAACATCTGATGACTGATAATCCCAACTACCGCACACAGCAAGGTGTTGGCCCAGGTACGCCGATCGGGCAAGCTGTGTCAGTCTATGGCGGTGCTACCCTGTCGATGAGCAAAGAAAACGAATCTCGCGAGTTTATTAACTTTACCCAACACCCTAATGGTTTGGCTTTTCGTCCCAAACCAGTTGGAACTCGCAGTTTTGCAGGAGAATATCCTGAAAGTAATGATGATTATCTCAAAACTCAAAAGTACGATCGACGAGCGGCGATCGGTCAAATCACTGTTTCTTGCTCTAATGAGCAATGCGAACAAGAAGCTCAATAATTTACTTTCCAGTGCGATAAGTTTTTAATCACCCCTATCTCTTACCTTATGACACCCCTTCGCGTTGGTATTGCAGGCCCCGTCGGTTCAGGTAAAACCGCATTACTCGATGGTTTATGTAAGCAATTGCGCGATCGATATCAGTTGGCTGTAGTTACTAATGATATCTATACCAAAGAAGATGCTCAATTTCTCGTCAACAGCAAAGCATTAGAGCCAGAGCGAATCGTTGGTGTCGAAACTGGAGGCTGTCCCCATACGGCGATCCGTGAAGATGCTTCGATGAATATTGCCGCGATCGAACAACTAGAACAGCAATTTACCAATTTAGATATCGTCTTTCTCGAAAGTGGTGGGGACAATCTCGCGGCTACCTTTAGTCCTGAATTAGTTGACTTAACTATCTACACAATCGATGTCGCTGGTGGTGATAAAATCCCCCGTAAGGGTGGGCCAGGTATTACTAAGTCCGATCTGTTAGTAATCAATAAGATCGACCTTGCCGTTCATGTTGGAGCCGATCTAGACATTATGGAACGGGACAGTATCAAAATGCGTGGCAATAAGCCGTTTATTTTTACCAATCTCAAAACTGGGACTGGATTGGCTGAAGTTGTCAAATTTGTTACCGATCGGATTGTCGTTGGAGTTTATAGTTAGTAGGTCGATCGCACCAGTCCCTAAATATTAGTAAACAGTTGACAGTTGACAGTTGACAGTTGACAGCGAAGTGATTAGAACGGAGATTTAAACTCCGCCCTAATCATAATCTGTTTAAAGGCAGGGGCTGTAACTCTAGATAATTAACCCGTCAGGATGCCCTAGATGGTTAGCCGCAGATCTACACCTTAGTCATATATTTGCATTTGTGGATGATGTCAGGTTATCAAAGAGTGTCTAAAATTAGGGGCAATTCATGAATTGCCCCTAATTTTAGATACTGCTATTTAAATTAATCTTGAACCAAGTGGATGTGCTTGTAACCTAATTTAATGCTAAAAGTATCACCTTCTTTTAATCCCATTTCTTTGGTGTAAGCAGCACCAATCAACAATTGACCATTCTTGTGAACCGTTGCCTTATAAGTCGCGGTTTTGCCGCGATTATCTCTGCTGGTTTCGTCAAGTTTGACACCTTTGGCTGTGAGTACAGCATCATAAAATCCAGATAGATCGGTGCGGGTAACACCTGCTTTGGTAGTTTTCACATAGCCACACTGTGTGGCGGTTTCACGCTTGGCAAGATGTGAAAGTTCTTTAACTCTTTGAAGCAGAGCTTTCCCTGTAATTGGTGATGTAGGAATGGTTAGTTCTGCTACGGAATCGACTTTAGACATAGTTTGATAGTGGATACGAAGGATATTTTTGGCTAGATATGCAGTTTACTTCATATATTAGCCATGATGAAGCTGACCTCATATTAGTATATTATGCACTTAATTATAATGATAGTTCCAATTAACTTTAAAGTTAATTGGAAAATGACCGCGATCGATCTCAATTTTTTCTAGCTGGAGGATCTCGACTTTCAAAATCAAATCCCCAATCTTCATCGTCTAGATCGGTTGAAGGTGTAGCGCGATTTGGCGATGTTGGCTTGACAGGAGATGTCGATCGATTGTCATCTTCATCTGTTTGAGTGTACTCAAAATCGGCTGAATCACGCTCGTCATCAAATTTAGTTTCTAGCGGCTCTTTATACGGTGGCTGAATCAATCTAAAATCTGCATCGTATACTTCTTTACTAGTTTGTTGGGCTGGGCGGAAGGGTTTTTCGGTACTTCGATCTGTGTAAATTCGTTCGGTTTGGGTAGGACTATTAATTGGAGATTGAGGGTTTTGCTGGCGGGGTGGCGGCGAATCTTCCCAATCTAGTTGACGATTTACTGCTGGTTCTGCTTCCCAATCATCCTCATCCACCACCCTTGGCTGTGCTGATGGCGGATGATTAAACCTGTCAGCTAGATGGGAGCGATAACTCTTAAATGGGCTGGTTTTTGCTGATGGAGTGTCGGATTTGTCGCGTGATGAGCTGTCAGATTCGGTCGCTGATGAGGTATGAGTAAAAGTATCTTCATCCTGCTGTAGACGCGATTGTAATTGCTGAATTTGCCGCTTTAACAGCCGCCGATCGACAGATATCAGCAGTTGAATTAAACTACTAGATAATAATCCCGCACCGATGGCAATAATTAACCATACCCCGATCGGTAATACTACTGTGGGCTGATTGAGAATGACTACTGTCATCGTCGGCAATAGATTCGATCCCACTACAATTCCTAATGAGATCAGTACTAGTAGAGTAATGATTATTTTCTTGACACTCCCCACGGCTACACACTCTCCCCGCAAGCGGTTTCTCGTTCCGTTCGCGTAGCGTCTCGTTCCGAGAAGACGCTACGCGAACGATTTGTGTAGTCGGAGGATTCTTGGCTCCGCGACATGCCTTGCCCTGACAGGTTTTCACCAATCAAAGTAGAGGGCTTGTCTCCCCAAGCGTTGTTTACGTCGAGCGCAAAGGTTCCTGTATGCCCTACAGTGCCCAATCCTGAGTTAAGGATGTTTATACCAGCGTTGTGGTCGCGGTCTAATACACAACCACATTGACAAACATGAGTGCGAGTAGACAATGACTTTTTCACAATTACGCCACAGCCAGAGCATTCTTGGGACGTATAGGCAGGGTTCACCGCAATCGTGACCCGTTTAAATACCTTGCCAAAATACTCTAACCAAACTCGAAATTGATACCATCCAGCGTCATTAATTGACTTGGCCAGACAATGATTTTTAACCATGTTCTTAATCCGCAAATCTTCATAGACTACTACATCGTTAGATGTGATTACGCATCGTGCCAATTTAATAGCACGATCTTTACGCTGTCTACTTATTTTGAGGTAAACTCTAGCTAATTTAATTCTAGCTTTACGTCGATTACTAGACCCTTTAACCTTGCGAAAAACTAGTCTTTGCGACCGTCCGATCTTCTTTTCGCCAGTCCGATAGAACCGAGGATTCTCAACTTTAGTGCCGAGTGAATCAGTATCGAAAGACTCTAATCCAACATCTAAACCGATGGTTCGATGAGTTGGTTCAATTAATTCTGACCGATCTACTTGAATGCAAAATTGAACGTAGTAGCCCGAAGCACGTTTAACCAACCTTACCCGCTTAATTTGGTCTGGTTGATAGAAATTCAGGTCACGAGTACCTTTCATTTTTAATCTGCCAATACCCTTTTTATCGGTGAAAGTTATCGATTTACGGTCATCGGCTAAACGCCATCCAGAGGTTTTATATTCGACTGAACGGTTATCTTTCTGGAATTTGGGAAACCCTTTCAGTCCAGCTACCTTTTTCTTGCAGTTGTCATAGAAGCTAGCGATTGCCGACCATGCCCGTTCAGCGGCGGCTTGACGTGCCATCGAGTTTAATTTGTCAGCAAACGGGAACTCATGAGCCAATACAGCGCAATATTTATTGAGATCGTATTGAGACATGCCCAATCCATCGATCCAAAGGCGCAAGCACTTGTTTCTGATGAACTGGACAGTCCGCAATGCCTCATCAATGGCGGTGAACTGGTCTAATTTTCCGTAAGCTTTAAACTCTAGAACGATCATGATTAGTTGTTGGACTCGATCCATATTTATATTAACACAGCCCACATAAATATGCCAAAGCAACAAGAAAATACTAGTTTTAGTCATGAGCGCAGGCTGCTGCTTTAGCAGCGACATCGTTCCAAGGCAACTGGGCGGGTGACAAAGACCAGTGGCAGCCAAGGTAGGCGATGCCTGAATGAATTCAGGCATTTCAGCCTACCGCGCCGCCGCTTACATCCCCACGCTTGAAAGCGGGGGTTTTAACTCGTTTTTCGATAAAATAATAGCGGTTAAATCAATTGACAATCGATCGTTGAGTTAGTTAAGCCCCACTTATTAAATAACCCTCACCCTGTCTTGTCTCACTGTCTTGGAAAGGTGCTCTACTTGGGAGCTCCCAAGTAGAGCACCTTTCCGCTAAACCGTCGAGGAACTAGGTGTGCGCGTTAGCGTTCGCGTTGGCGAAGCCTCTTCTCGGAACGAGACGCTACAAAGGACGGAGAGAAGAGAAGAGAAGAGAAGAGAAGAGAAGAGAAGAGAAGAGAAGCCTCGTAGGCACAGCCTCTGCCTAGGCAGAAGCCGCTAAAGCCCTCTCCCTTTAAAGATATTCTGCGTAACCAAAGTTTGCTCCGCCATCATCCGCGCTACTATCAACTATCAACTGTCAACTTTCCAGCGGTTAATGGGGATACAGTCGATATCGAGTCGATCCAAGGCTCTAGCGACGACAAAATCGACCAGATCGTCGATCGATTGCGGTTTATGATACCACGCAGGACAAGCTGGCACGATCGCGGCTCCGGCTTCGGCTAGGCTAGTTAGGTTTCGCAGATGAATCAGACTAAAGGGAGTTTCGCGGGGGACAATGACTAGTTTACGCCCTTCTTTAAGTTGGACATCAGCAGCACGTTCTAGCAAGTCTCCGCTTAATCCAGCGGCTAGTTTGCCAACTGTACTCATACTACAAGGGATAATTATCATCCCTTGAGTCCGGTAGGAGCCACTGGCGATATTTGCCCCAACATCCCCCCAGCGATGACAGCGCAATTTGCCAGCAGTAAGAACGCCAGCTTGTTCGCGCCAAAAATCTGCTTGTTCATCTGGTTCGCTGGGCAATCTAATTTGGTCTTCGGCTTGAAATACCATGTAAGTAGATCTAGACGCGACTAGTTCGATCTGATAGTCGGCGGCGAGTAGATATTTAATCGCTCGAATGGCGTAGATTAAGCCAGAGGCACCAGTAATACCAAGAATTAGGGGTTTGGTCATTAATTGAAGGAAAGGGGAAAGGGAAAAGGGGAAAATACTGATGGCAATCTATTTCTGCTCACCTTAATGGGTGATAGTAGGACTTCCCGATCGTTTTAAATGTAAGTAATCAGATCGAATTTAGGGTAAAGGGGCAAGTTGGTTCGCTGTTAAATGTACTGGGATCTAGTCGGATTGCCGAATATATCCCCGCCCATACAACTATCAACTGGCTAACCTTTACCCTCTACCCTGATTCCATTATCGGTGAGATCTTCTACTCACTGACAAATTCAAATTCCTCTAGTTCCTCTATTTTTTCTAGTTCCTCTATTTTCTCTAGCTCCTCTATTTTCTCTAGTTCCGCTGTTTCGGCTGTTGATGGCTCGACTTGGGCTGATTCATTAGCAGCGGCTTCGGACAGCATACTGGTGACAGTGACTAGATCGATTTGCTGACGATAGTAGTCTACACTCTTGACTTGAACTTCGACTCGATCGCCAAGACGATAGGAAGTCCGGTTTTTGCGTCCGACTAGACAAGCGTATCGGGGACGAAATTCGTACCAGTCATCTTTGAGCGAACTAACGTGAACCAATCCTTCTACGAGAGAGTCTTCGATTTCGACAAAGAAACCATAGGATTGAACGCCAGTGATTAAGCCTTGAAAGATTTCGCCTGTGCGGGCTTTCATTTTCTCGGCTTTTTGTAAACCAGCCAGATCGTTTTCAGCATCTTGGGCGATTTTTGTGCGATCGTTCAAATGAGCGATCGATCCGCCAATTTGTGCTTCTAGTTCCTGTTGAACTGTTGGAGTCAGAACGTTCCAGGTAATCTGTCCGTGACAGCTACTGCTACCCAAATTGATTACTTCTTTAGCGCGAGAAGTTTTGCGATCGCGTCCATTTTCAAATACTTCATGCAGTACTCGTTGGACTAAAATATCGGGATAGCGGTGCAGTGGTGAGACTGCATGTGTATAGCCATTCTCGATCGCTAGTCCAAAGTGAGTGCCAGGTGTGGTACTGTATACCGTAGTTTTCAGTAAAGATTTGAACAGGTAGTTTAGTACCTGCGGAACTGGTGACGCAGCGAATTGGAGACTCAGACGTTGTAAGTCGGCGACACTGATTTCTGTCTCGACGACTTCTCCCTCAAAATTCAATCCTAAATTAATTGCTAGCTTGATGGTATCGTTGACTTCTACTAGTTCGGGATTGTGTTGAACTGCATAAATCCCTGGCACTTGTAAAGCCTGGAGATGCACGGCGATTGCATAATTTGCCATTACCATGACATCAGTAAGTAGTGATTGTGGATCGTCTAAAAAGATGACACCCAATCTCCCTTCATCCGCGAATGGTGCTTGCTTCTGGATCAGATCGACTTCCAGACCGCCTCTAGACCGCCGCTGCGCTCGGAAAGCAGGCGCAATCGTCTCCCAAATCGGTTTAATGATTTCGATCGCCTGTGGGTCGATCTCGGCGGTTTCACCTGCCAATACGGTGTTAATTTGCGTCGGGTTGAGCAACCAATCTAACTGAATCCGACTCGGTTGGATATTAAACTCGATCAACTCACCGCGCTCGTTGAGGGAGAGCATGACTGAAATCGCCAATCGTTGGGCACCTGGCACAAAACCACAAGTCTCATGAACGGCTGTAGGTAATAAGGGGATGGTATTTTCGCCCAAATATACCGATGTACCGCGTTTCCTAGCTTCGCGATCGAGTCTGTCATCAGCAGCAATATAACTGGCAATATCCGCAATGTGGACACCCAATCGCCAGATCTCACCATCTAAATGTTCGATCGTCAGTGCGCTATCGATTGGTTGGGAATGTTCGCTGACGGCAATTGTCGGTAGTTGCGTTAGGTTCACACGTTTTCCAGCGATCGGATCTTTCAATCCTTTGGCAATTTTCGCCGCTGCTGCTGTTACTGCTGGCGCGAATGTCTGATGCAGATCGTGTTTGCAAGTCACGATGTCAATATCCGCCGCCGACTCAGCCGTAGTCCCCAATACTCTAGCCACTTTACCGATCGGTAAATCTTGCCCGATCGCGTGACGGAGTACATCCACATGCACGAGATGATCGAGAATTTCATCGAGGACGATTGGCTCAGATCCGGTAGCCGTGATGCCATTTGCCATCACCTCCAGCTCAAATAATAGCCGATCGTCCAAAGGTGTCGCCCGATATTCACCCGTCTCTAGCCGTTTTACCCGTGCTAAAACCGAAGGATTAGCTCGCTCTAAAATCAGCTTGACAGCCCCTTCAGGACTCCGCCGCCGAGTCCCCTCTTTGATCGTCTCAATCAACACGCGATCGCCATTCCAGGCGTTGCTGAGATGACTTTCACGGATATAAATATCATCTGCACTCTCGTTATCCTGAATCGCAAAGCAGAAACCCTTACTCGAACAGCGTAACTTTGCTTCGACAATATCCTCCGTCTGTTCGCGGCGATATTTCCCTTTCTCCTTTGCCAGAATCCCAATTTTTTCGAGTAATTCTAGAGCCAGCTCTAACTGCTCGACACTCGATGGGGTTTCGCAACCTAACTTCTTTTCTAGTAACTTTGAGGCAACTAACTTCTCAGAACTCACATGCGATAGCAGCGTGGCAATCGAAAATTCCATATAGTTTAATTTACCTCCACCCAAGGACATATTCATTTATTATTTTTGTAGTGCTGCTGACTTACACCATCCTTTCAAAAGGTACTCTTTTTCACAATTTTAGCAACAGTAAAATATCCGAACGTGTTGGCTAGTTATGCTTGGCAGATAGCAGCGATCGCTCGTGCAGATTTTGTGGCGATCTACTACATATTGCCAGACAGGTTGCCGATCGAGCGACCCGACTTGGATCGAATAACAGCTTTAGACTAACAGATAAGTACTAAATAATAATTTGCGAAGTTAGTAACAGCATCGTTGGCAGTCACAACAATACTTGATGCTTATTCTTATCATATTACCCCTGAATGTCACTTCTAATACCCTTTTTACAAAAATGGTTCGCTTTAATGAACGGATCTAACTACTGCTACAACCTGGGGATAGGTTCCGGCGGATGCCCCAGGGTACCCAAACTCCGCCAGGGCTAATCTCGATCGCCAAACAAAGAAGATGGAGCGGACTACCCGACTCTTCCCCGCAGCGGGTGGTTTCGACTAAATTATTGACAAATTATGGTATTTATTACCATAATAAAAGGAAGTTATTTTGAGGAAATGATGAATCCAACCATTGCGATCGCCGCAACCGAGCAACCACGGCAACAATCGATATTATCTATATCAGATGGAGACTATAGCTTATTAACCGACCTGTATCAACTCACGATGTCAGCTTGTTATGTGGGCGAATCACTCGATCGATCGGCGGCTAGTTTCGAGCTATTTGTGAGAAAACTACCAAAAGGTTTTGGATATCTGATTGCAATGGGGCTAGCTCAAGCCTTAGAGTATCTCGAACGACTTCAGTTTAGTTCCGCTCAAATTGAGGCACTTCAAGCTACAGGTATTTTTAAAAACGCCCCCGACAGGTTTTGGGAGTTACTCGCCACCGCTCGATTTACAGGTGATGTGTGGGCGGTACCAGAAGGAACCGCGATCTTTGCCAATGAGCCAATCTTGCGGATTGAAGCACCTCTATGGCAAGCCCAGCTCGTCGAAACTTACCTGCTCAATACCATCAACTATCAAACCCTGATCGCCACTAGAGCCGCCAGATTGCGCGATGTGGCAGGGTTTGAAGCCACCTTACTCGAATTTGGTACCCGTCGCGCTTTTAGCCCTCAAGCTTCGATCTGGGCAGCTCGTGCGGCGATTGCTGGGGGCTTAGATACTACTTCCAACGTTTTAGCCGCCTTAAAATTAGGTTATCAACCCAGTGGTACGATGGCACATGCCTTAGTGATGGCGATAGATGCCAAGGAAGGTAGCGAGCAAGCCGCATTCAAAGCTTTTCACCGTTATTTTCCAGGCGCACCGTTGCTGATTGATACTTACGATCCCATCGCCGCAGCCACAGAATTAGCCAAACAGGTGGCGGCGGGAGAAATGGAGTTGTCAGGGATTCGACTAGACTCAGGAGATTTGATTAGTTTATCCCAGCAAGTGCGATCGATTTTACCAAATGTGGATATCTTTGCCAGTGGGGATTTGGATGAGTGGGAGATTGCCAAATTACGTGCGGCAAAAGCACCGATTAATGGCTATGGCTTAGGAACTAAGTTAGTTACTGGTAGCCCAGTCAATGGAGTATATAAATTAGTCGAAATCGATAATATCCCAACCATGAAGCGATCGACTGATAAAATGACGTATCCTGGTAAAAAACAGATCTTTCGGCAATTTAAAGATGGACAATTTACTGGAGATATTTTAGGTTTAGCTACTGAAGGTGTAGGGCTATTGGAGCTAGTGATAAATCAAGGTACTCGCATCCAAGCAGATGATTGTTTAGCTACCATCAGACATCGTACCGATCTCAGTGTAGCTAGCTTACCTACCGCTCTTCGAGATATTAATTATGATAAGTCTACGCCAGTGAATATTTCTCTAGCCCTAGAGCAATTAACTCAAAGCTTAAAAGCTAGCCAATCATCGAGATTGCTAGAAGCATAACTCATACCGCCGATAGTTATCCTAAATTATGGATGAGAACTGCTAGGGTTCGATCGCTTTAATAGTGCGTTACGCTCCGCAATTGTACATCCGATAATACTCTATTTTCTATCCTAACTCCATGAAAATTGCTCTGTTTGGAACTAGTGCCGATCCGCCAACTGTCGCTCATCGGGATATTATCCGCTGGTTGGCATCGCAACAATTCGATCGTGTAGCAGTATGGGCAGCAGACAACCCATTTAAAGCACATGGTGCATCTCTAGAACAGCGATCGCAAATGCTAGAATTATTAATTGAGGAAATTGAACCAGCAGGAAGTAATCGACATGTAAAAGTTTACCGCAATTTGAGTAATAAGCGTACCTTAGAAACCTTGACTACTGCCCAGGAAATCTGGAGAGATAGTGAATTTATTCTCACAATTGGTGCAGATTTAGTGACTCAAATGTCCAAGTGGTATCGCGTGCAGGAACTATTATCTCAAGTTAAATTATTAATCGTTCCCCGTACTGGTAATAAAATAGAATCGACGGACTTACAAACATTAACAGATCTAGGAGCACAAATCGAGATTGCCCCATTATCCACGCCAATTATTTCATCTACAGTAATTCGTAATAGTCACTCGATTCAGGGCGTAGCTCCAAGCGTCGCCACATATATTCAACAACATAATCTCTATTCTATAATTGATGACTCCCGTGATAGAGCGAAACTTAAATAAACAGATTCTTGCTGACTTTAAAGTAGGCGTAGATAATGCTATCTTCTCGATCGATACCCAGCAAAATCGATTACTAGTTTTATTAGTGATGCGACAGGATGAACCCTATTTGGGATATTGGTGTTTGCCAGGTACCCTAGTTAGAAATGGAGAAGCATTAGAAACTGCTGCCGATCGGATCTTATCAGAGAAAATTCAGGTAGATAACTTATACTTAGAACAACTATATACCTTTGGTGGGCCAGGACGCGATCCGCGCGAAGCAGCCGATAGTTATGATGTTAGATATCTATCTGTCAGTTACTTTGCTTTAGTTAGATATGAAGCCGCAGAATTGATCGCCACTGGTGTCGGTGGAATTGCATGGTATCCGATCGATAAATTACCCGATCTTGCCTTCGATCATCGACAAATTATCGAATATGGACATCAACGATTAAGAAACAAATTAGAATATAGTCCGATCGCCTTTGACATACTACCAGAACTATTTACACTCAGTGATATTTATCAATTATACACCACAGTCCTCGGCGAAACATTTTCCGATTATTCCAATTTTCGTAATCGCCTAATCAAACTAAAGTTTCTCCAAGAAACAGGTATAAAATCCTCTCGTGGTAGTGGTCGCCCAGCTACTCTATATCGCTTCGATCCAGTTGCATTTGCTCCCCTAAAAGACAAACCACTATTGTTTGTATAATGTAATTATACCATTGATTAATTGCATGAATAGTAAGTTATAAATTAAATTGGTATAAACATTATCTAAAGTATCAATCCATCCTCCACTAAAAATATCAACCTCTCGGCGTTCTCCCCTCACCCTGCGAATGCGTAAAATGAAAATAGCCCTAGCTCAACTCAACCCTACCATCGGCGACTTAAAAGGCAACGCTCAACAGATTTTAAAAACCGCCCAGCAAGTTGCGCCCCAAGGAGTAACCCTCTTACTCACACCAGAACTTTCGTTGTGCGGGTATCCACCCAGAGACTTATTACTCAATGCTCACTTTATTGATGAGATGGAGCAAGAGCTACAACAACTAGCACAGGATTTACCTCCAGATTTATCTGTTCTAATCGGACTAGCTACTCCCAATCACAATCGATCGGTAACAGGCGGTAAACCGCTATTTAATAGTATGGCTTTATTAGCTGCTGGAAAGGTACAAAGTACCTTCCATAAGCGACTGTTGCCTACCTATGATGTATTTGATGAAAATCGTTATTTTGCACCTGGTAGCGAGGCTAATCACTTCACTATCGAGGGGATAAAAATTGGGCTGACGATTTGTGAGGATCTATGGAATGATGAAGACTTCTGGGGCAAACGTAGTTATCTAATTAACCCGATCGCTGAATTAGCCGAACATCAGATAGATTTGTCAATTAATCTCTCAGCATCACCATTTAGCGTGGGAAAACAACAAGTTCGAGCGGCGATGTTAAAACATGCAGCTACTAAATATAAATGCCCAGTTTTGTATGTTAATCAAGTTGGAGCTAATGACGATCTGATTTTTGATGGCTGTAGCTTGGGATTCGATCGATCTGGTGAGCTAATTTGTCGCGGTACATCATTCGATCGAGACTTACTAATCGTCGAGCTTGATGAATCGAGCAAGGATTTAAAGCCAGGAAAAATTCAACCTCAATTCGATTCTACTGATGCTGAAATTTGGCAAGCATTAAGATTGGGAGTTTGCGACTATATTCACAAATGTGGTTTTCAAAAAGTAATCTTAGGATTGAGTGGGGGAATAGACTCTGCATTAGTCGCAGCAATTGCGGCTGAAGCGATTGGAGCCGAAAACGTTTTGGGTATCCTGATGCCTTCGACATATAGTTCGGAGCACTCAGTTACTGATGCGATCTCTCTAGCCGCTAATCTAGGGATTAAAACTGAAACTATCCCGATTGGCGACTTAATGCAGGGATTCGATCGCAGTCTGGAGTCCCAATTTAAAGATACAGAATTTGGACTAGCTGAAGAGAATATCCAGTCGCGGATTCGGGGGACATTATTAATGTCCATGTCAAATAAGTTTGGTTATCTACTGCTCTCAACTGGCAATAAATCAGAGATGGCTGTAGGCTATTGCACCCTATACGGGGATATGAATGGTGGTTTAGCAGTCATTGCCGATGTTCCCAAAATGCGGGTATTTTCGATCTGTAAATGGTTGAATCGCGATCGAGAAATTATTCCGAGTAATATCATTACAAAGCCTCCGAGTGCCGAACTAAAACCTGGACAAATAGACCAAGATTCATTACCACCTTATGAAATATTAGATGCGATCTTAGAAGCGATCGTCTGCAATCATCAGTCGATCGAACAAATAGTCGAGCGCGGCTACGCTCCACAGGTAGTGGAACGAATAACTAAACTCGTCAAACTTGCCGAATTTAAACGCCGTCAAGCTCCACCAGGATTGAAAATAACCGATCGAGCTTTTGGTACAGGCTGGCGAATGCCGATCGCTTCTAAATAAGTGCAAAAATATTAGCTACTCGCAAGTGACGATTTAAGATCCACTTCAACAACCACACCCTATTCCTGCTAAAATCAGTTGTAAATACAGCAGTAACTTGAGTACAAATGCGAATCCTGGCTCTTGTCCCTGGTGGAATTGGCGATCAAATCCTCTTCTTCCCCACGATCGATAATCTCAAAGGACGTTACCCAGACGCAGAAATAGATGTCATCGTCGAACCTCGCTCGACTGCGGCATATCGCGTTTCCAAATCTGTTCACAAAGTTATTCCCTTCGATTTCAAAGATACCAATGGCCCCGCTGATTGGGGTAATCTCTTGGGGATTATTCGCGATCGCGAGTATGATGTCGCGATGTCCTTGGGGCGCAGATTTGGAGTAGGTTTACTCCTGTGGTTGACTGGTATTCCCGTCAGGATTGGGTTTACAGCGGGTATTAGTAATTTATTTTTGTCCAATCCCGTCATGTTGAATCTAAATCAATATGCGGCGGACATGTTTCACGATTTGGTCAGAGGATTGGGTGTAACCGATCCTTGTCCTGCTTTGGCGATAAATGTCCCAAAAGCGGATATCGAGTGGTCTGAAGCCGAACAGCAGCGGCTGGGCATCAAAGAGAGTGGTTATGTGCTGATTCATGGGGGTTCGAGCAAATCTTCAGAAACCCTCGGCTTTGACAAAATTTATCCAGTCAAGCAGTGGCAACAGATCGTCAAAGATCTCCAAACTCGGCAACCGAATATCCCCGTCGCGATCGTCAAAGGCCCCGAGGATGGCGAGTTTATCGAGTCAATGCTGGCTGCCTGTCCCAATCTCAAAGTAATTAGCCCCACCGATGTCGGCAAACTCGCAGCCACGATCGCAGGTGCCAATCTAATGCTCTGTACCGATAGCGGCCCGATGCACCTCGCTGTGGCGGTTGGTACATACACGATCGCGTTATTTGGCCCCACCGATCCAGATAAATTATTACCTAAAAATGGTCGCGCGATCGCAGTTAAATCTCGAACTGGTAAGATTGCCGATATTCCACCTTCGGATATCTTGGAGAAAATCTGGAAAGGGTAGGTTTGGTGAATAGTGAATCGTGCATGGTGGATTTCTAAATAATATTATAAATAGCTGAAATCTAGATGGTGGACTGGTCGGGTGCCCCAACCAGCAGCAGTGCCCACCCTACAGTTCTTACTCGATATTCGATCGATATAAATAAGTTTGTGGGGATAGATGAATAATCGATCGCCGGATTAATTTAGATTCAGGATTATTATAATTAGCTCATCTTATCCTCAGGAGTTTCGATCGTGTACGCAGTTGTTTCGGCAGATCGCATTTCAATTCCACCTGGCTCGGTACTTTGGACTCCTGGTTCGTGGCAAGATTTTTGTCAACTACGCGATAATCGGGGTGATGGCTCAATTCCCCGCCTGCGATATCGTCATGGAGAAATTTTATTGATGAGTCCATTACCCAGACACGGACGGGAAGCTAATATCATCGCAGATATTGTTAAGGCTCTGCTAGATGATGAAGATCGTAATTATGAGGCATTTACACCGATTACGATGGAGTTACCGGAAGTGGGTGGTATTGAGCCAGATTATTGTTTTTATATCGATAACTGGCAAGCAGTCGTAGGCAAAGATCGGATCGACTGGAAAGTAGATTTGCCACCAGATTTAGCTATTGAAATCGATGTAACTAGTTTTACGTCAGAGTTAGATTTTTTACCTTTCAATGTACCAGAAGTGTGGATATTTAAGGAGTACCAATTAACGATCTACCAATTAGTTACTGACAAATATGAAGTTAGCGAAACTAGTCGTTATTTTCCAGGTGTTTTACTTCAACAAACGATCGCTGATTGTTTTGTGATTGCCAAAGAAAAAGGTACTGGAGCAGCAATTAGCGAACTACGTCGATTTCTGAGCAATTGAGGAAAGGATATATTGGACAGGCGGTTGGCAAGGAAGTAGGGTAGGCACTGCTGATGGGCGGGGAACCTGTCCAATCCACCATCTATGTTTCGGGCTTCGGATATTTTGGAGAAAATCTGGAAAGGGTGAGTTTAGTTGAAATTGAAAATGGAATATGCACCCGATCTATCAAAATTACCGATTCCAGAGGATGACGGCGGATGTAATCATCTTTTAGGTGAGAAATTACCTCAAGTGCTGCTCGATTCAACTAGTGGTGAGCGGGTGAACTTGTCAGCAATTCAGGAAAAGGTCGTTATTTACTGCTATCCAATGACGAAGCAACCTAACGTCCCAATACCTGATGGATGGGAGCAGATCCCTGGTGCGGCGGGTTGTACTCTTCAATCTTGCGCTTTTCGAGATTTTAATACCGAATTTCAAGACCTTGGAGTTCATGTATATGGAATTAGTACACAAGACTCCTTGTACCAACAGGAAGTAGTTAAACGACTTCATTTGCCATTTGAGCTTCTCAGCGATGTAAATCTTGCGTTTACAACCTTATTGCGATTACCAATATTTGAGGTGGAGGGCAAGCGACTAATAAGGCGACTTACCCTCGTTGCAGATGGCGGAAAAATAGTGAAAGTTTTTTATCCAGTTTTTCCACCAGATACGAATGCACGAGAGGTGATTGAGTGGTTGAAAGAGTAAAAAAATGTAGTGTGTAGCTGTAGTCATCCCAAGCCTCCTCCGTCCAAGCCAGTTTCCTAGTCATCAACTAAGTCTCGTTAGATCGCTTTTCCTGCTCTAAATTGGGCGATCGATCGTTCTAAATGAGCGGCATTAGCTGGAGAATTCAATAAATGAACCGTCTCCATGAGACTATTGAAAGATTCTAACGACATGACTATGACATCATCTGCATCTCGTCTAGTCACGATCGTATAATCGGCATCCGCTACCACTCGATCGAGAACTGTCTTGAGGCTATTCCTTGCCTCACTGAAGGATACAACTTTCATCTCGTAATTTGTACTAGTGATTGTACAATTATAGCAATGGTGTCATAAATCCGGCAATCCAACTGTTATCTACTAGAATTGTCGGGTGGGCACCGCCCACCATTTATGTTTCAAGCAATAAGATCGACCGATCTTCTAAGGACAATCACCAGAGAGTAAACATTGCCGTTGACAGAGAATCAATCCAAACCAAGATTGAGGATCTGTCCAGATTTTGAGCGGTTGCAGTGCGTGAGTGGTGAGAGTATCACTCAAGGTGGAGAGATGAAACTTCCGCGAGATTTCGGTGTGAATAGTTTCGCCCGATTGGAGTGAGATTTCTAAGTCCAGAGCTTTGAGCTTGACTGTTTGGGCTGTCAGACTTTTGAGGTGCATTTCGATCTGACTAGCGACGGGATTAAAGAAGGCGTAATGTGCGAAATTATCGAGATTAAAGTTACCCTCAAAGCGATCGTTCAGATGCTGCAACATATTGAGATTAAAAGCAGCCGTAACGCCTTGGGCATCGTTATAAGCGGCTTCGAGGACATCGATCGGTTTTTGGAGGTCTACCCCTAATAAGAAGAATTCACCAGGTTGGAGAGCTTGCTGGACTTGAGTGAGGAACAGATCGCACGATCGATCGTCCATATTTCCCATCGTACTGCCCAGGAACATCAACATCCGATTTTCCACCATGCGCGGGGGGAGTTTGGCGAGGGCGCGTTCGTAAGTACCTGCGACACCGCAGACGTTGAGCTGGGGGTAAGTTGCGAGTAATTCTAGTGCAGTGGTGCGGAGGATGCCCGCGCTGACATCGATCGGGTAATAATGAAGAGGGTTATCGAGTTGCGAGTAGGCTGTCAGTAGAGTATGAGTTTTGCGGGAGCTACCACTACCGAGTTCGACGATTTCGCAAGCTCCAGTGAATTCGATAATTTCTGAGACGTAGGTATCGAGGATCGCTTGCTCGGTGCGGGTGGGATAATATTCTGGTAAGTCGGTGATCTGCTCGAATAATTCGGAACCGCGATCGTCATAAAAATAGCGAGGTGGTAAAGTTTTAGGGTTTGACCTCAAACCATTGATAATATCGTCACCGCGATCGATCGTCGGTAGATCTTTGTCTACAGTAATCCATCGCAGTCGATCGTGTTCTGTGGTTGTGGTGTTCATGTGGGTTTTTTCCTTATTGATGGCGGTTGGGGGTGGAGTCAAACAAGGCTATCGATCGCAAGTTGGCGCACGTCGCCGTAGCCGAGAGCACAAAGTCGTCATCCACCTTTCTTTATCAAAAACCCTATCTCTAAATAAAAACAGGTGGGGATTTCCCACCTTGT